>JAEEGI010023982.1_pt1 | contig 11934 bp, 4 predicted proteins | sample 8958751 | NCBI WGS metagenome assembly JAEEGI01 (sample SAMN16246545, study PRJNA631951) | gut metagenome | biome: gut microbiome; feature: rumen; material: KS-attached | host: Bos | place: Iran: Karaj | collected 2018-10 | reverse complement strand
AAACTGGGGTCGTTCAGATTGCCATTGACGGGCAGGGTCAGGCGAATGTTGCCGGAAACGTCTTGCAGCAGTTTGAGCCCCAGTTCAATCGGCAGGTTGGGAGCGTTCGGCGAAGGGACTTTCTTTCCAAGTTCCAGGCCGTCCAGCATGATCTTGTGACTGGAATCAAGTTTTCCCTGATTCAGCTTGATGTCGCTTTCCAGCCCGAACGTGCCCTTGCTCAGGGGATAGGCGATGTAGCGGCTCGACATGGGCGAGAATATGGGCATCTTCAGGGACTTCAGGGACGTTTTTATGTTGCCGGTGAGATCCTTGGCAAAGGGCTGCAGGGTTCCCTCGCCCTTAAGCGGCGCGTTGTTGAATTCCCCGGAAAAAGCCAGTTTCGCGGTGCTGTTCGGGTTTGTCTCCAGTCCCTTCAGCGTCAGTTTCAGCTTGTTGAGCTGCTGGATCATGGCCGGCTTGTAGCCGTTGTCCTTGACCTGGGCGCTGCCGTCGCTGATCTCCAGCAGGTTGATCTTCATGTAGAGCGGAGGCCCGGAAGCGGCGGATTTCGCGGCGGGCGCAGAAGCGGCCGCCTTTTTGCCGCCGGATTTGCCACTGGCCTTGGCATCGGCCTTGGTGGTGTCGGGCGGCATCAGCGCCGCGATATTGGTGTTCCCCTTGGCGTCAAGCGTAACGCTAAGGCGGGGTTTTTGCACGAGCATCCGGTCGATGATGTAGCGCTGCCGCTCGGTGTCGAGGTCCATGCCCTGGAGATTCAGGGCGCGCAGCGACGCGAATTCCTGCTTGTTGCCGAGCAGGGAGAGATTTTCCACGGAGCTCTGCCCCTTGATTGTGACGGCCGGCCCTGCCTTGGTGGTTTTCAGCAGGGTTTGCAGCGCCATGGAAAGCGAACCCGATTTCAGGCGCAGGGCCTGCGAAACATCGTTGCTCAGGATCGGCGAAAAGGGTTGCAGATTGAACTTGTCGGTCTGGATGCGCATGTTCATGTCCAGCGGCTCCAGCACCAGCTTGCCGTTCAGGTTCACGCTGCCGCCCTTTTCGTTCTGTCCGCTCAGCTTGATGTCCAAAGGCGTTTTGGGCGTGGCGGTGTCGAAGTTGCTCACCTGGGCGGCGAGGTTCTGCAAGATGAACACCGAATTTTCCCTGTCCCCCTCCAATGCGATCGCAACCTGTCCCTGGTTCAGCCGGATGTCGGGCACCCTTGCCTGCCAGGGTTTGGAAGAGGAGTCGGATTTTTGGGAGGCTGCCGCGGTTTTTTCCGCGCTGCCGGAGCTCTGCGCACCGGGGCCCGTCTGTCCCTGCGGACCGAACTGCGGCAGATCGATTGCACCGTTTTTGAGGCGTTTTAACTGGATGTTCGGTTGGTTGATCAGCAGCTGTTTGACACTTGCCTGCTGCTTGGGAACGTTGACCTCGATGCCGTTCAGCGCCAGTTCCCCCAGCTTGAAGAAGGCCTGCCGGGTATCGTTGCGCACGACGGAAAGCGTCTTCAGGCTGGTTTCGCCATTTTTGAGCAGGATTACGAGTTCCTTTTCCGGCTGGCTGACTTCCAGCTGGCCCTTGCAGCCGAAGGTGCCCTTTTCCAGCGTCAGCGGCACCTTGAAGGCGTTGACGTAGGGCTGGAAATCGGGCAGGGACACGCCATCGATCTTCGCGGTCAGTTTGCCGTCCAGCGGAGCCAGCGCGATGCCGCCATCAACCGCCAGCTGGGTTTTTTTGTTGAGCGTCAGGGCACAGTTGAGCTTGGAGATGGTCTTGTCAAAGGGGAATTCCAGATCGTCCAGCGTGATGTTCAGGCCGTCCACCTGGAAGTTGAAATTTTTGACGATCTTTTGGTCCGTAAGGACGATCTGACCATCCTTGAAGGCGAAGTGCTTGAGATGGATGGGCAGAGCGGGTTCGCTTTTGGTCTGGGCGGCCTCGGCATCCTTTTTCTTGTCGGTTTGGGCTGCGGGTTTGGCATTTGGCTGGGGTTTGAGCCAGGTCTGCCAGTTGATCTCGCCGTTTTCCAGAAGCGTCAGCCAGGCTTTAAGGCCCTGGATTTCAAAGGTGTTGATGGTCATCCCTTCCTGCGTATTGACGCTGCCGTCCAGATCCACCACGAGTTTGGGCAGCTGCAGCGCGTCTTTCCCATCCGGCGCCTTTATTTCCAGGTTGTCCACGCTCGAAGTGCCTTTCAGTCCGATGCGCATCCCGGTTTTCATGTCGCGCAGCATGCTCAGCACAAGTTTGCTGGAAAAGGTTCCCTTGTTCAGCTTGGCGGTGGTGAAGGGGACCAGGTACGGCTGCAGCCTGGTCAGATCGAAGCTGTCCAGGTTGATGTTGAACTCGGTGCGCGCATCGTCGGCAAAGGGCGTGAGCTTGCCATCCAGATGGAAGGGGCGGTCATTGACGATGGCTTTGAACAGGACATTCATCAGTTCCTGGCGGTGGTGCTTCAGCGTGGAGGTAAAGGGTACCGAGAGGTTGATGTCGGTGATGGTGTGGTTCGTCTTGCGAATGCCGTCGTGGAACTTGAGTTCGCCATTGCTCAGAAGGAAATAGTTGACCACGATGCCGAACAGGTTGTTTCCATCCTTTTTCTGGTCTTTTGCTTCCGCTTTTTCTTCGGTTTGCGGCTTTTTCCCCTTCTGCGCCTTTTGCTCGTTTTCCGCTTTTTCTTTCATCTTGGCGGTCAGATCCATGAACGAAAACTGGCCGTTGGGGCGCAGTTCCACATCGACGACCGGCCGGACGAAGCTGATCTGGCTGATCACCGGCGCAAACCGTGAAATGGTTTGAGGGCTCAGGCCCACGTTGAACTGTTCAAGGCTGAAGAATTCCTTGCCGTTGGGCAGGGGGATCCGCAGCTTGTCCAGGGTCAGGTCGAAGGTGTAGGGATTGAAGCTGACCTTCTCCAGGGTGCAGTTGCTTCCCAGATTTTTGGAGAGCTGCTTTTCCGCAACACTGCGAAGAATGGGCGGTACGATCAGCCCCATGACAATGCCCCAGAGGGCGAGCAGAACGACAATCCAGATGAACAGCTTCAGGATTCTCCGTCGCCAGGTGTGGGTTGGAAGTTTTTCGACCATGGCGTTCCTCCTCTATGAACAAAGATAAAGAAAACTGTGCCGTGCCTTTCGGAGATCGTTACGGCACAAAGCAGATGACCAGGAGAAATATATATCTTCGCAAAAATTGGAACAAAAGAACAGGTGCTTTAACTGTATCTTTTTACTGTTTTCGGCCGGATTTCATGGAAAAGGGCGGAGAGTTTGCGAGCCATACGCCCACAAGCCAAAGCGACAGGCCCAGCGCAATGCCGGCGCAGTCCAGATAGAAGTCGCGCAGAAGCGGTGTGCGTCCGGGGACAAAGAACTGCATCATCTCCGTACCGCCGGCGGCAAGTGTGAGTTCAAGCGGTAACTGGCGTCTCCTCTGGGCGGGGACAGTGCGCAAAAGGGTGAGGGCCAACAGGGCAAAGAGCACGAAATGCCCAAATTTGTTGATCTTGTAAATGATGCGCGCGGCGGCCCGGTTCCAGGCCAAGGGGCGCATCGGCGGTTTTTTCGCGCTGTCCTGGCCGGTGATGATGGTACGGGAGATGGTGTAGGAGCGCTTTTTGGTCTCGGTGACCAGTTTTTGACGGAAGGTATTGGGGATAAGGCTGCCCACCAGTACGGTAGCCAGCAGGATGCCGGAAAGAACACGGCGCCTGGACGCGCGCAGCGGCGAAACGAACAGCCATGCCAGATAGAGAAGCCAAAGCGGCAGAAGCACCCATGCGGCCAGCGTCTTCGGCACAATCTGCCAGACGCTTTGGGCCAGTGTTGCGCCCGCAAGCAACGCGAAAAAAAAGCAGTGAAGCGCCGCTGTTCTCATGCCGGGATCCTCTCCAGGTCATCATGGCGAAAAGAAAAAATACCCTGCTTACATAATAACCACTTTAAACGAAAGAGTCCCGCTCTATTTCTCTTTGTAGTGCAGCGGAAGCGGGGGGAAGGCAGGAACAGGCTCCCGGCGGAAGATCCGCAGTTTGAGGACAAAAGGGGCGCCATGTTGACAAGCGAAACCCGGATGGTTAGCTTTTTGATGGAGATTTCTTGAATATGGGCGCCGGTTTTCATTGGAAAAAGGCGTTTCCCGGCGCCACGGACGGAGCGCATCCTCTTTGGGGGAGGTTAGAATATGAGTGAAGACGAAAAAAACGATTTTGAACCTGAGATGGAAAAAGACGGTTCCGTATCCGATGAGGAAAAAGACCATTCCACATCCGATGCGGAACAGGACAAGCCTTCGGCGGGTACGGCGACCGTTCCCGAAGATGGGCTGGTGATTGCCGCTTCGGAATTGCCCGATCTGATACCGGTTATTCCCATTCGTCCCCGTCCCGCGTTTCCCAACCTGTTCATCCCCATTACCATTACCGGCAAGGGGCGGATCAATGCGCTCAAACGGGCGCTCAACACGCCGCACCGGGCCCTGGGGCTGATCCTGGCGCGAAATCCGGAGGCGGAGGACAGTGTTGACAATTTCTGCCGGGTTGGCGTGGGCGGCACGGTGGTCAAGATTATCCAGGTGGACGAGGATACCGCCAACTTTCTGTTCAACTGCCAGGAGCGCTTCAGCGTCCGCAACATTGTGCTGACGAGGGGGATTTTCTTTGCGCAGGTCGAGTATCATCCGGCTCCGGAACTGCCTCCGAGCCGGGAGCTGAAAGCCTACTCCATGGCGATTATCGCCGCGCTGAAGGAATTGGTACAGATCAACCCGCTCTACTCCGAAGAGATCAAGACTTTCCTGACTCGTTCCAGCATGGGCGATCCCGGGAAGCTGGCCGACTTTGCCGCCAACCTTACCACGGTGGAGGGCGCGGAGCTGCAGCAGCTGCTGGAAACCTTCGACGTGCGCAAACGGGTGGACCGCGTGCTGGTGCTGCTGAAGAAGGAGCTGGATATTTCCCGTCTGCAGAGCAAGATCGCCAAGCAGATCGAGGAGAAGATGTCGCAGCAGCAGCGGGAATTCTTCCTGCGCGAACAGCTGAAGGGGATAAAGAAGGAACTGGGCCTGGAAAAGGAAGGCAAGGAAAGCGATGTGGAGAAGTTTGAGGAGCGCCTCAAGAAGCTGACGCTCAACGAGGAAGCGGAAAAGGCGGCCCGCGAGGAGATGGAGAAGCTGTCGCTGATGGAGTCGTCCTCCGCAGAATACATCGTGAGCCGCAACTATCTGGACTGGCTGACCTGTCTGCCCTGGGGCAAGTACAGCAAGGATTCCTACCATCTGGAGCGGGCGCACAAGATCCTCAACCGCGACCACTATGGGCTGGATGACGTCAAGGAACGGATTCTGGAGTTTATCGCCGTGGGAAAGATGAAGGGCGACATTTCCGGTTCGATTCTCTGTCTGGTCGGTCCGCCGGGCGTGGGCAAGACCTCGGTCGGGCGCAGCATCGCGAGCGCCCTCAACCGCTCGTTTTACCGTTTTTCGCTGGGCGGCATGCGCGACGAGGCGGAGATCAAGGGGCATCGCCGCACCTACATCGGGGCATTGCCGGGGCGTTTCATTCAGGCGATAAAGGTGGCGGGCACCTCCAATCCGGTGATCATGCTGGACGAGATCGACAAGATCGGCGCCTCCTATCAGGGCGATCCGGCGTCGGCGCTGCTGGAAGTCCTGGATCCGGAACAGAATTCGTCGTTCCGCGATCACTATCTGGACGTGCCCTTCGATCTGTCGCATGTGCTGTTTATCGCCACCGCCAACCAGCTGGACACCATTCCCGCGCCGCTGCTCGACCGGATGGAGGTCATCCGGCTGGCAGGCTATATCCTGGAAGAGAAGGTGGAAATCGCCAAACGCTACCTGGTGCCGAAAAACCTGACCGCGCATGGCCTGAAACGGGGCCAGGTGTCGCTGAAGGCCGACACGCTGACCGCCATTATCAACGACTATGCCCGGGAGGCCGGCGTGCGCGGGCTGGAGAACCGCATCAAGAAGATCATGCGCCGCGCGGCCATGAAGATCGCCAAGGGGGAGGCCACCAAAGTCGTCCCGCAGTGCAAGGACCTGCAGGAATATCTCGGCAAGCCGGAATTTGTCGAGGATGAGGTGTTTACCGGCGTCCTCGGCGTGGCCACCGGGCTTGCCTGGACCAGCCTGGGCGGCGCGACGCTGCAGATCGAGGCAACGTCCACGCCGAGCAAGACCAAGGGCTTCAAGCAAACCGGCCAGCTGGGAGCGGTCATGGTGGAGAGTTCCGAAATCGCCTATAACTATGTGAACACGCATCTCAAGGAAAACGGCGTGAAGGAAGACTATTTCGATACCCACTTCATCCATCTGCATGTGCCGGCGGGCGCGACGCCGAAGGATGGTCCCTCCGCCGGCGTTACCATGGCCACCGCGCTGATCTCCCTGATCCGCGGCATACCGGTGCGGGAAAAGCTGGGCATGACGGGCGAACTGACGCTGACCGGCAAGGTCTTTCCCATTGGCGGCCTCAAGGAAAAGACCATCGCGGCGCGCCGGGTCGGCCTGAAAACCCTGATCTTTCCGGAAGGGAACCGCAAGGATTTCGAAGAATTGCCGGACTATTTGAAAGAAGGACTGGAAGTGCATTTCGCGAAAGAGTATGAGGATGTACGGCGCATTGCCTTCCCGGAGAATACGGGCGGCGAAAACGGCGAGACATCGTCCGCCTCCTGAAGGGGGGCGTGAAGGAGGGCGGCGCGGCGAGCAGGCGGCCGCCCTTTTGTGATTTTTCCAAAAATACGCATGAAAAAGAGAGGATGGGCATGAGAGTTTTATCCGGCATTCAGCCTTCGGGATCGCTGCATTTGGGCAACTACTTCAGCATGATGAAGAAGATGATCGAGCATCAGGAGAACGCGGAGCTGTTCTGCTTCATCGCCAATTACCACGCCATGACCAGCGTGCCCGACGGCAAGACGCTGGCGCGCGGCACGCTGGAGGCGGCGACCAATTTTCTCGCGCTGGGGCTTGATCCGGAAAAATCGGTGTTCTGGGTGCAGTCCGATGTGATGGAGGTGCAGGAACTGGCCTGGGTGCTTTCGAATTTTACGCCGATGGGGCTTCTGGAGCGCTGCCACAGTTACAAGGACAAGGTTGCCAAGGGCATTGCCGCCAATCACGGGCTGTTTGCCTATCCGGTGCTGATGGCGGCCGACATTCTGCTGTACCAGAGCGAAGTGGTGCCGGTGGGCAAGGATCAGAAGCAGCATGTGGAAGTCACCCGCGACATCGCCATCAAGTTCAACAACGAGTACGGCGAGGTGTTTGTCCTGCCGGAACCGGAGATCGACGAGAACGTCGCCACGGTGCCCGGTCTGGACGGCCAGAAGATGAGCAAGAGCTACGGCAACACCATCAATCTGTTTCAGGACGAGAAGACGCTGCGCAAGCAGATCATGCGTATCGTCACCGATCCCACGCCGGTCGAGGAGCCCAAGGATCCGGACAAGTGCACGATCTTCCAGATCTACCGGCTCTTTCTCGACGCCGGGCAGCAGGAAGCGCTGCGCAAGCGCTACCTGGCCGGCGGCATGGGCTATGGCGAGGTGAAGGAGGAGCTGTTTGTGACGATCCGCGACTTTTTCGCACCTTTTGCAGAAAAACGCGCCGACTTGATGGCCCATCCGGAACATGTACGTGAAATATTGGCCAAAGGAGCGGAGAAGGCGCGCTTCGTGGCCCGCAAAACACTTTCCAAGGTGCGGAAAAAGACCGGGCTGATATACTAATAGGGTAATAGGGGGTCCGGTTTCCAACTCCCCCGGTCACCTGTGGTGCCAGCCTCCCTCGGGAAGGGGTGCCGGTTCACCATGTTCCGTGACGTGGGCGCTTGAGGGTTTGGCGCCAGCGCTCATGAAAGACGATAAAGGAATGAACCCATGTTTTTGTCTTCATTTGTAAAAAAACTGTTTGGCAGCAAGAACGACCGGGAGCTGAAAAAGCTCCTCCCGCTGGTGGGCCGGATCAATGCCATGGAAGAGGAGATGCGGGCCTTGAGCGACGCGCAGCTGGCGGCGAAAACGCCGGCCTTCCGGCAACGGCTGGACAACGGCGAGCCGCTGCGGAACCTGCTGCCGGAAGCTTTCGCGGTGGTGCGTGAGGCGAGTTGCCGCACACTGGGAATGCGGCACTTCGATGTGCAGCTCATCGGCGGCATGGTGCTGGACAGCGGCAAAATCGCCGAAATGAAAACCGGCGAAGGCAAGACGCTGGTGGCAACATTGCCCTGCTATCTCAACGCGCTGACCGGCAAGGGTGTGCATGTCGTGACTGTCAACGACTATCTGGCGCGCCGCGACTCCGAGTGGATGGGCACCATTCACCGTTTTCTGGGATTGACCGTGGGCTGCATCGTGCACGATCTGTCCGATGCGGAACGGCAGGAGGCCTATGGCTGCGACATCACCTACGGCACCAACAACGAATTCGGCTTCGACTACCTGCGTGACAACATGAAATTCGCTCTGGACGAATACGTCCAGAGGGATCTGAACTACGCCCTCGTGGACGAGGTGGACTCCATCCTCATCGACGAGGCCCGGACCCCGCTCATCATTTCCGGCCCCAGCGAGGATTCGAGCGAGCTCTACTACACGGTGGACCGCATCATTCCCGCCCTGCAGAAGGGCGAGGTGATCGAGAAGCGCGACAGCTCCTCCATCGGCCCGCTGATCCAGAAGGAGTACACCGGCGATTTTACCGTCGATGAAAAATCCAAGAGCTCCACGCTGACCGAGCAGGGCGTTGCCAAGGTGGAGAAGATGCTGGGCGTCCAGAACCTGTACGACTCCTCCAACATCGAGCTGCTGCACCATGTGGAGCAGGCGCTGCGGGCGCATGCGCTCTACCGCCGCGACGTCGACTATGTGGTGAAGGACGGCGAGGTGCTCATCGTCGACGAGTTCACCGGCCGCCTGATGCCGGGGCGGCGCTGGAGCGATGGCCTGCACCAGGCGATAGAGGCCAAGGAGGGCGTGAAGATCGAAAGCGAAAACCAGACGCTGGCGACCATCACCTTCCAGAACTACTTCCGCATGTACAAGAAGCTGGCCGGCATGACCGGTACCGCGGATACCGAGGCGGCGGAGTTCAGCGAGATCTACAAGCTGGATGTGGTGGTCATCCCCACCAACATGCCGATGATCCGCGAGGACATGTCGGATGTCATCTACAAGACCGAGCAGGAGAAATTCAATGCGGTCATCGAGGATGTCATCCAGTGCCACGAGAAGGGCCAGCCGGTGCTGGTGGGCACCATCTCCATCGAGAAGTCGGAGCGGCTCTCCGGAATGCTGAAACGGCGCGGCATTCCGCACAACGTCTTGAACGCCAAGCAGCATGAGCGGGAGGCGGAGATCGTCGCCCAGGCCGGGCGCTTCGGCGCGGTGACCATTGCGACCAACATGGCCGGCCGCGGCACCGACATCATTCTGGGCGGCAATCCGGAGATGCTGGCCCGGCGCGAAGCGCGTCCCGAGGAAGAGGGCGGCCCGACCGTGGAGGAACTGCTGCCGGGGCTGAAGGCGCGCTGCGCCGAAGAGCGGGAGAAGGTGCTGGCCGCGGGCGGCCTGTACATTCTTGGTACCGAGCGGCACGAATCGCGGCGCATCGACAACCAGCTGCGCGGCCGTTCCGGCCGTCAGGGCGACCCTGGCCGCAGCCGTTTCTACCTGAGCCTGGAAGACGATCTGCTGCGGATCTTCGGTTCGCAGCGTGTCGCCACCGTCATGGACAAGCTGAAGATCCCCGAAAACGAGCCGATCGAGCACCGCTTCATCAACCGCGCCATCGCCAACGCGCAGAAGAAGGTGGAGGAGCACAACTTCGACATCCGCAAGCAGCTTATCGAGTACGATGATGTCATGAACAAGCAGCGCGAGGTGATCTACAGCCAGCGCCGCGAAATTCTCGAGGACAAGGGCATCCCGGAACTGGTGAAGGGGATCATGGCCGAGGTCATCGGCGACATGGTGGCGACCTTCTGTCCGCCCAAGACCAAACAGGCCGACTGGAACTGGGAGGGGCTGGGCAAGGACTTCCGGGATCTGTTCGCGATAGCGCCGGTTTTGCCGGAGGATACCGGCGAGATTTCCGACGCGGATCTGGAAAAATCCCTGTACGAGCAGGCGCTGGCGCGTCTGGACGAGCGGGAGGTGGAATTCTCGCCGGAGCTGATGCGGCGCCTGCAAACCATGCTGCTGCTCCAGACCATCGACGGCCAGTGGAAAGATCATCTCCTGTCGCTGGATCATCTGCGTGAGGGCATCGGCCTGCGCGGCTACGGCCAGCGCAATCCCAAGGAAGAGTACAAGAAGGAGGCCTACGGCCTGTTCATGGAGATGATGGGGCGTATCCGCCAGGAATTCCTGACGCATCTGTTCCGGGTGCGGATCCTCAGCGAGGAGGAGGTGGAGCGGAACCGCCGCGAGGAGGAAGAGCGTCAGAGACGCATCTTCGAAGCCATGGCCAGCAACGGCGAGGAAGGCAAGAAGCCGGCGGCGCGCGCGGACAAGAAAATCGGCCGCAACGCTCCCTGCCCCTGCGGCAGCGGCAAGAAGTACAAGCACTGCTGCGGCAAGTGAGGCCGGGCGATTGGAACTGGCAAGGGCAGTTTGTTTTGTCATTCCGGGGCCGTGAGATCAAAGAATCTCCCGGAAACATTGTATGGGGTTCTTCACTTTGTCCGGAATGAGGGAGAAAGTTGTCATTCTGAGGCTGTCAGGCCGAAGAATCTCCGAATTTTTGACGCATACAGAACAGGAGAATGCTTATGACACAGGAGACCGCGGCTCAGGTTCGCGGATTTCGCTTCGCGTCGCTTGCGGCGGGCATCAAGGTATCCGGCGCGCCGGATCTGGCGCTGATCTTTTCCGAAACGCCGGCGCATTGCGCGGCGCTCTTTACCAGCAACCGGGTCAAGGCGGCGCCGCTTCTGGTTTCCGAACCTCGGGTGAAAAAGGGTTTCTGCCAGGCGGTGCTGGTCAACAGCGGCAACGCCAACGCCTGCACCGGCGAGGCCGGCCTTGAGGACGCCCGGCGCTGCGCGCGCCTTGCGGCCCAGGCGCTCAATATCGACGAGGAGCTGGTGACGGTGTCCTCCACCGGCGCCATCGGCCATGCGCTGCCGATGGAGAAGTTTGAACGCCACGTTCCGCAGCTGGCGAAATTGCTCTCCGCGGACGGCGCGGACGGCTTTGCCAAAGCCATCTGCACCACCGACGCCTTTGTCAAGGTCGCGCGGGCACAGGGGGACGGCTACACGATCTTGGGCATCGCCAAGGGCGCGGGGATGATTCATCCCAACATGGCCACGATGCTCGCCTACGTGATGACCGACGCCAATGTGGAGCGCGGTTTTCTGGACAGGGCGCTGCACCATGCCGCCGAGTACTCCTTCAACCGCATCTCGGTGGATGGCGATACCTCCACCAACGACACGCTGCAGGTCCTGGCCAACGGCGCCTCCGGTTTGCCGGAAATAACCGAAGGAAGCCCCTTGGCCGCGGCCTTCCAGGAGCGGCTTACCCAGGTTTGCCTGGATCTGGCCAAGATGATGGTCAAAGACGGCGAGGGCGGCACCAAGCTGGTGCGCGTGCAGGTGGAAGGCGGCGCCACGGAAGAAGAGGCGCTGAATGTGGCGCGCCACATTGCGACCTCGACACTGCTCAAGGCGGCCTTTTTCGGCGCGGATCCCAACTGGGGCCGGGTCATGGCGGCGGCCGGTTCATCCGGCGAAGAGGTCGATCCGGATCGTATCGATGTGCGCTTCGAGGATGTGACACTGGTGCGCAACGGGCAGAACACCGGCGAAGAGGCCCGCGAGCGGGCGCGCGCGGTGCTGCAGGGGCCGGAGTTCACCGTAACGGTGGATCTGCAGCGCGGATCCTCCTCGGCATACTACTACATGTCGGATCTGACCTA
>JAEEGI010023980.1_pt1 | contig 11934 bp, 4 predicted proteins | sample 8958751 | NCBI WGS metagenome assembly JAEEGI01 (sample SAMN16246545, study PRJNA631951) | gut metagenome | biome: gut microbiome; feature: rumen; material: KS-attached | host: Bos | place: Iran: Karaj | collected 2018-10 | reverse complement strand
GGATAGTTGGTCAGCTGAGCATCGCTGTTAGCTGCGTTAGAGTGAATGGAAACGAACATGTCATAATCGCCCTCCTCGGCCTCTGCCGAGATGACAGTCAGGGGCTTGCTGTAAGCCCCGTAGGTGTTGCCGTCATAGGGGAAAGGACCGTTGGCAGTCCTGGACAAGGTGATGTTCTCGGCCTTTACTCCCATACGCTGCAGGGCGTCCTTCATCTCGAAAGCCTTCCACAGGTTGGTGTTGCTCTCATAGAACCCGCATGTGTCAGGACGTCCGGTCGATGACAACATTGGATAAGAAATCGTTGCCATGGGGCGGTCATTGGGTCCCCAGCCGCCATGGCCTGGATTGATGTAGATGCGCACGTCATCGGCTGTCACGGCAAATGCCATGCCGATGGTGCCCACCGCCATCATTAGCAGTAAAATAATTCTTTTCATAAGCGTAGCTTTAAAAGTTGAACATTTTGGTTATTTAGAGAGACTCTCGTCTTTTCTCTTTCTTGAGATGGGTCTAGATTTTCTAGACATTCTAGATGCTCTAGATTATCTAGAAAATCTAGATATCCACAGGATTATTCATCCTCGGCGGTAAGGCTCTTGGCTCGATAGGTCCAGCCGTAGTGCTGGTAGATGCTCACCAGATGCGATAAGCGGGCCTTGAAATCGATGAAGTCCTTCTGCTCGGGATTAATCCATTGTAATTCAGCAAGGGCAGCCATGCGGGGCAGTATTTGATACTGTATTTGGGGCTCGCAGGTGATATACTCTGTCCATACGTTTGCCTGGGCACCGATGATGTGATGGCGGGCATCAGCGGGCAGATCGGCAGCGACGGGCTCAAAGTCATAGACCATCTTCAACGTGGCGCAGCCGCCGAAGGCCATCGGTTCATTCCAAGTGCTGCGCGTCTGGTAATGGTCAAAGTACATGGGCGTGTTGGGCGTCATGATCACATCATGTCCAAGCCTTGCACCTTTAGCTCCTGGCTCGGCTCCTGTCCACGACATGATGGTCGCCGTCGTGTCCACGTCGCAGCCCAGCAACTCGTCCCAGCCGATGATGTGTCGGCCATGGCCGGCAAGGTAGTGTTGCACTTGAGTCGTAAACCATCCCTGCAACAAGGCTTCGGCACTCTGTTTGTCCTTGGCGCGGATGCCCTCGTTCTTAATGCGCTGTTGGCACAAGGGGCACTGTTCCCAACGCACACGCGGAGATTCATCGCCACCGATGTGGATATACTCACTGGGGAACAGTTGCATCACCTCGTCAAGGACGTCCTTGACAAACTGCAGTGTTTCATCCTTACCCACACAGAGGATGTCGTCGGTCACGCCCCACTGACACCACACTTCGTAGGGACCTCCGGTGCATCCCAACTCGGGATAGGCAGTCAAAGCGCCCAGCATGTGTCCCGGCATGTCAATCTCTGGGATGATAGTGATATAACGATCGGCAGCATAGCGCACAATGTCCTTGATTTGATCTTGGGTGTAGTAGCCACCATAAGGCAAGCCATCGTTCACAGGCGAGTTGTGCCCCAGCACTGTACCCTTGCGCCAAGCGCCCACTTCGGTCAGGCGGGGATATTTCTTGATTTCTACTCGCCACCCCTGGTCGTCAGTCAAGTGCCAGTGCAGACGATTCATGCCGTGCAGGGCCATGATATCAATGAAACGCTTCACCGTCTCGACAGTAAAGAAGTGGCGTACGCAGTCCAGGTGCATGCCACGGTAGGGGAAACGTGGTGAGGCGGCCACTTGGGCGGCAGGCAGCCCGATACGGGAAAGCGCTCCAACAGGAAGCGACTTGCGCAGCGTCTGTACGCCCTGGAATACTCCTGCAGGAGTCTTGCCAATGATTTCTACACCACGTGCTGTGACATTCAGGCAATAGGCTTCATCACCTTCCATTGTGGGGTCAAGCAGCAGCGAGATATGGCCATTGCGGTCCTTGGCACTGAGGGTGGGACGCACGCACAGGTGAATCCCAGTCAGCTGTTCAACATACTCGCTCAGCATGATGGCATTACGCTCCATGTCACGGTTACCAGTCGGATAGTTGATGAGCGTTTGGCCCGTGAGCTGGAAGTCAGCACTTTTGATACCGTTAATCTCGGGAAGGGGCACTACACGGTAGTCAGCACGACCAGTCTGACCCATAGCTGTGGCAGTGACCAGCAATGCCAGCAGTAAACTAAATAAACATGATTTTCTTGACTTCATTTTTTTCGTTTTTCTTTTTTTTCTTTTTTTTGGTTGGCGCAAAGATAATCAAGTTATTGCAAATAAACAATAGCAGGCCACAAAACGGTATGCAGCCTGCTATTGAATACGGTTTCAAGTAGCAGATACTACCTGATGCCTATTGTCTACGCGGTTTACTTGATGACCTTAACGGACTGGGTTGAGCCATCGCTGTAGGTGCGAACGATGATGTTTACACCCTCTACAGGCTGGCTATACTCAATACCACGGATATCAAAGTAACGCTCGCTGACAATAGTCTTGGCGATGCTGGTCTCATTAACAGCCGACGGGATAATGATGTACTTGAACTCACCGCAAGCCGGAGTCGTGTGGACATTCTCCTGGGTAGGCAGCGAGTACATGCCGATATTGCCGCCAGCGCAAACCAAGTTACCCGCATAGTCAAATGCCATCTGATAGATAGAGCCTTGGCCAGTCTTGTAGGAGTACTTGGGAGCAATGATGGGTGTGGTGCCGTCCCACGTCAGGTCGAAGAACTGCAGCACATAGCTACCGTCGTTGATTACCAGCATGTCGGCAGCATCGTTCACAGCAAAGCCGGCACGGTCACTACCGTTGAGCATCTCGGCATAGGGTGCCTTACCAGAGTTGAAGGTCACGTTGCCATCATTGTCAACAAACATCAGTGAGGGAACACCGCTAGCGTTGTTGCCGGCACTGCGATACTGCGATACCCAGACACCGCGACCACCAGCATCGGCCACCACATTACCATTGGTGTTGAGCTGCCATGCACCGATGTCGAAGTACTGGTTGGGTGCGGTTGACCAAGTGTCAACGACACTGCCGTCGGGCTGGCCGATGTTGTAAACACCGACACCATTGCCGAAGTCCTCAAGATATACATACAGCTTGGTATCAGCACCACTGCCGCCGATGGCCACACCAGGCGTTGAGGAACCGACGTTCTGACCATCGTTGACAATCAGACCGCTGCTCTGGCGGGTACCAACGAAGAATTCCGTCCAAGGTTCAGCGATCTTGCCCGGTTCAGCGATGTAAACGCCCGAGGCGCCATCACCCCAGTCAGGAACGTAGAGTTTACCCTGAGTGTCAACTGCCATGCGGTAGTTGCTGCCCCAGCTGTGATCGCCACGATAGAGGTCATCGGTAACGCGCTGTCCCATCACATCGCAGACGTAAACACCATTGGTAGCAGCTCCGCTACCCGTGCGGTTACCAACGTAGATGGTACCCATCATGGGGCTGGACGGAGATTTGTCAACAGCGACGAAGAGCTGTCCGCTATAATTCTCACCACTCGGGTTAATGCGCTGGATGGTGTTGATGTTCTCACCCTCAAGGGTGACGCTCCACGTGAGCACATCGCCATGCTGAACGGGCAGCAATGAGCTATCAATGCTGATGGAGTTCTCTCCCTCGATCATCTCGTTCAAATCAATGGTGGTGACCACATTGCCATCGACATCACAGATGGTGATGTATCCCGACTGTACATCGGCATTGGAGTTAAACGAGAAGGTGAATACATTGTCCTCGTTGGAAACTTTCAGACCGTAGGCATAGACGCCCACTACACCAGGCTGCTGACTGGCAAGAGCCTGCCACTTAGTGATCTTGTTGTCCTGCATCAGGTAAAGGTTGATGTCCTCACCCTTGACGGCGGCACCCGTTGACATGAACTTGCAAGCCAGCGGCTCCAAGTCAGTGTTGGTGGTAGCCACAAGTGCTGCCTGATCCATACCGGCAGTGATATCATAGAGCCTGATACCACCGACGGACGTCTCGTTATCCCTCACAGGAGCAACATAGGGCGTTACCATGTACTGATGCTGGGCATACTTGAAGAACGATACACCGTAAGCGGCATTATCGGCCTCATCGCCGTCAAAGCGACCTACGACTTCACTGTCAGTACCATTGGCCTTAGCCGTAGCCACCTCGAAGGGCAGAATCTGGTCACCGTCGAGCACCACATTGTCATCGTTGCGAGGCGAGAGCGCCAGCACAGGTTCACCGACCTTGGGCAAGGTAAAGTTGCTGGAAGCGTTGATGGTCTTCTCGGTATAAACCGTGCTGGTAATCTGATTGTTGACAATCGCCAATTTCAAGAACCTCATGCCACCAGCGGTGTTGGTACCGTCATTAACGCCCACAATTGTCACATTGCACTCGTCGCTGGCACCGTCAATGACAAGCTGGCGAGCACGGTAACGGTAGAAGTTGGCAGCGCTTTGGGTGGTCACCCATTCCACGGGATCACTGTCAAAGTCGGCCCACTTGAACAGGCGGATTGTGCCACGCTGGAAACCTTCATCAACTTGTTCAGCACCAAACTGGGTCTGAACGCTGTTCATTCCGACGAGCTGGTTGTCGGCAGTGAAGCAGATATCGTTCAGGCGGCTGTAGAAGCCAGCGTTGTCGGGCTCGGCAGGAGCAATACCGTTAATGCTGAGTTCCTTGACAATGACCTTGTCGATGTTGTTGATCAGATAGAGGTGCGGCGTGCCGTCCTCGGCATTGGTCAATACAACGGTGCTGTCTCCACGGACAAGCATACGCTTGATGGTGCCGTCGAACTCATAATCGGTACCGTTGTCGCAGGTCAAGTCAAGTTTCTCGGGAGCTTGAACATAGCCGGGCAATTCAGGCTCGGGATAGTTCTGGAACATGTCATCGGGAACAACATAGTCGGTGGCCTCCAACATGGGCACCTCATAGGTGGTCTTGTTGGCCTCAACAACGATGTCTCCCGAGGCTTTGTCAATCCATTCCTGCCACTGGCTGTCAACAGCGGGCTTGGTATACTCACCCAGAGGCTTGTAGCCTTCGGCCTCAACAGCCAAGGTATAGGTACCAGGTTCCAAGTCCTCGAACACGAACACACCGTTGTAATTCTCGTCGGTGGTGTAGCGTGCCACCTCCTGACCGTCCTTGAACAGGATGACGACAGCCCCATTGACAGGAGCCCATTGGTCCATAGTTCCAGCATTGTAGCTGTACAGATTGTGGACAAGGTGGGTGTGAACGTCCTTCACAGTACCCATGATATAGCCCTTGTTTTCGGGATTTAAACCGAAGTATTCACAGATACCGCGAGCGATGCGGATACCTTCCTGATGGCAATAGTCAATGTTCAGGGCACGGTGACGGGCGGGCTGGTAGGTATGGAAATAACCCTCAACCAGGAAGCCAGGAGCACCATGCTTGAGCACGCCCAGATAGCCGGTATAAGCGATACCGGTGTTCGGGTCAACGCGGGTCGATGAACTGCCATAGAAGTTGATATCGCCTCGAACATTGGGGCTCGAGGGGCTGTAGTTGGTCATCGGGTCAATCTCGTTGGTATAGAAGATGGGCCAACAGGTCAGTCCCATAGCACGGCTGCCTGGAGCCAAGTCACCACCTTCACCGTCATTGCCGCGATAGAGCATCAGCGGGTAATTGGTTGCGGTTCCGTCGGTCAACGCATTGGAGTGGTGGGACAGGAACATGTCATAGTTGCCGATTTCAACTTCCTCACAGATTTCGGACAGAGGACGGTTGTAGATTTCGGCGTCAGGGGCTCCCTGCACATAAGGGTAGGGGCCATTGAACCACCTAGACATAGTGATATTCTCAGGCTTCACACCCATCTTGATGAGTGTAGCGCGTGTCTGGATGGATTTCCACAGGTTGGTGTTACTCTCATAGAAACCGTTGGTGTCGGGACGTCCCGTCTCGGGGAGCATAGGGTAGGGGATGGTCGCCATCGGGCGGTCATTGGGACCCCAGCTGCCGTGACCGGGATTCAAGTAAATGCGGATTTCGTCGGCCGTCTTAGCCTGCATCACGCCTGCTGCCATGATGGCGGCTACGGCAAGTAAGATAATCTTTTTCATAGCAGTCATCATTTATTTGGTTACATGAATAATATAGGCCTCACCGGCGGGAGTGCTGAAGGCAATCTTGCCGTCGGCAGCGTGGGGATACATAGCGATGGTGTCATCGCCTGTCAGCGTCTGGGTCGTACCGTCAAGGTTGGCGGCTACAATGGTCGAGGCATAAATGAACTCGCCGTCGTCCAGGTCCATCATGCCCACAACGGTATTATTGTCATACCATACGGGGGCACGCATCTTACCCACCTTGCGAACGTTGCTACCGTCAAGGTTGCAAACGTAGGTGCCGTGGGCGGCAAGATAATAGAGTACCTGGGTGCCATCGGGAGAAAGGGAAGCCCACAGGTAGCTGAAATCGTTGCCGTTAGGTGACAGGTTGCGGGTTTTGCCATTAACGGTAACCATCAGTTTGCCCTTGTCAATAGAGAGGACTGGCAGGTTTTGGGCTTTCTCGGTGCCGATGGCTTTCTTGCTGAATTTACCCTTGTTGACGGCAGCGACAGTAGTGCTGCTGGCGTCATAGCCCTGAAGGTCGCGGGTAGGTTTCACCAGCACTTGGCTGGCACCAGTTGCGAGGTTCACGCTCTTGAGCGAGGAGAAGCGCAGGTGCTTGTCGTTAAACGAGCTCTCGCGGAAGACGACCGTCTTACCGTCGGGCGAGATTTTCACGTTGTGGCCGGCACTGGGGGCGTTACTCAGCGTTTGGGTTTGGCCACTTGTCAGGTCCAGCTTGGTGAGCCCTTGGTTAGTGGCGCTGGTCAGTAGCAGGTAATCGCCCTGGGGGCTGATTGCTGCCACTGCAGCCTTGTCAGGCAGGTTGACCTTGTCGATCGAGGTCACATTCAGCACCTGACCCATGGCACACATCGAGAAACCTAACGTCAATGCGAATAGAAGTTTTCTCATCATGTTGGATAAATGGTTTTGAAGTTAAACAATATTGGTTAATACATTTTTCTCAATCAGATTGCCCCCTCAGCTGTTCGCCAGAATGTCGATGCATGTTCAAGGCTTGAAGCTGAAGGTCGTTGAAGCAGCAAAGTAAATCAAAAAAAATGTCTAAAACAAATAAAAACCGTTTAAATTTATTAACAGGTCCGCTAATTTCGTGACAGATTCAAATAATCATCCTGTTGTGAGTGTCTGAGTGACGGAAAAAAGTATTACCTTTGCCATTTGTAATGATTTGCCGAGGGATTATAGGTCAAGTGTTCAGGCTGATGCTGGTGGTGTACCTGCTGGCCTTGCTGGGTTGTAGTGGTCAAGAAGAGATGAGTGGCCGCGTGATTGTTCAGAACGAGGCTTTCACCTTGACGGGTGACAGCGTCGTTGAGGACAGTGTGTTTGCCCGTGCTCTACCGTCACGAGACTTCATTGAGACCAACATGACGATGGCACGTCTTGACAGCCTTTACCACCATGTAGATACCGCACGGGTGCGCTTTGTCCACGGCAGGCCCTGGAAGATGCGTCAGCCCCGTCCAGCAGTAATGCCTGAGTATGACAGTTCACAGCCGCTAGTCGATGCCCTCTACCGCATGTCGGCCGATTACATGACCGATGCCATTGACGGCTCTGGTCGCTTTGCCGTGAGCCAGAGCAATTATAGCCGTCTGTACTGTTCCATCTTCTTGTCGCTTGCAGCCTTGAAGCCTCACCAGTCGATGGCAACGTTGCGGGCGATGGTTGACCGTGACAGCATCATCATGCAACGTGAGGGTCAGTGGCCTGTCGTGAGCGACCATATCGGGTGGGCGACAGCCGCCTGGGAGGTTTATAAGATCACGGGCGACAAAAAGTGGCTCGCCTTCTGCAAGCATGTTATCGAGAAGACCCTCTCAATCAACCAGGCCGTGCTGGTGGATCAACGCACAGGGCTGATTCATGGAGCTGGCTATACGTCAGCCAAGCCGCTGGGTGTGCGCCGCATGACGTGGATGGGGTATAATGACCTGTTCGCCTGCATGTCGCTGGGCAACAATATCCTCACGGCCCATGCCTATTGGGTCCTTGCCGAGATGTGTGAAGAATTGGGCATTGAGAGCGATTACATGCGTGAAGCCCTTCGCATCAAGGATGCCATCAACCAGCACTTGTGGAACGAGGACAAGGGTTTCTACAGTTCTTTCCTCTATGGTATGGCCATGCCGAGGCAAGCTCCGCTCACCGACAACACGTCCCAGGCAATGTGTGTGCTCTGGAATATCGCCGACGATAACCGTGCCGAGAATCTGATTGCCTATACGCCCGTGTCGGACTATGGCGTGAATGTCACCTATCCACCTGGCAATGCTTTAGAACCTTTTCTAGCCAATTCCTCGTGGGCAACTACCCAGGCCCTGTGGAATCTGGCTGCTACGATGGTGGGCAACGAGAACGCCCTGCGACGTGGCTTAGGAGCGTTGTATCGTGCCCAGGCGTTCTATCAATCCCGTGGCATCCACCTGCGTGATGTGGAGACCGACATGTTGGGTACCAGCGCGAGCAACGCGGCGATGATCCTGCACGTGCTGGTGGGCATGAGTTTCACGCCCGAGGGAATAGAGTTCTCGCCATTGGTGCCTGCCGGTATGCCGGGGAAGAAGACCTTCAGCGGCTTCAACTACCGTCGTGCCGTGCTGGACTTCACCGTGGAGGGAACAGGCAGTGAAATCATTTCCATCACCCTGGACGGCAAAGAGCTGGAAAGCCCCTTCATCCCCAACGATATCGAGGGCCGTCATCTCATCGCCATCACCCTGCAGCCCGCAGCCCGTCGTGCCAGCCAGAGCGTTTCTATCCAGAAGGGCGAGATCTACCTGCCCATGACTCCCGTCATCACGTGGAACGGAGACACGGGGCACATCATGGACTTTGTGGCTGGAACTCCCTATCGGCTCTCGATGAATGGCGAATTGAGCGAGCTGACGGATTCGGTCTTTGTCCTGCCCAAGGTTGAAGGCCTGACAGAGTTCTCGGTAGAGATAGAAGGGCGAAACGTCAACGGCTTCATGTCAAGGCCCTTGCTGCACTTTGGCCTCACGCCACAGATGGCATTTTTCCCCAATACCGATAGCGACTCGACCTTCATCACGGTGACCGTGGCGAGGGGCGGAGACTATTTGGTTGATGTGGGTTACCGCCCGACGGGTACGCTCGACGTGCGCCGTGTAAGCGTCAACGGCCACCCGATGGGAACACTGGTCATGGCCAGTGGTGCTACTACCGGTAAGGACGATCTTGCTTACAGCAATATGGTCGCTGTCAAGCTGATGAAGGGTGAGAATGTCATTCGCTTTGACCAGATCAGGCTTCCCAAGGCTTTCACGCGTTGCGAACCCGCTCACGTGAGGGTGATAAGCCGCTAGGCTTAAGTTAGGAGTTAGGAGTTAGAAGTTAGAAGTTATTCTGACAACTGACAACTAAAAACTGAAAACTGACAACTAAAAAAACTGACAACTGAACTATTATAAACAACTAATGAAGATGAAAAAGTATTTATTGACAATGGCTGTGCTGGCTGCAGTTGCATTCCCTGGCCAGGCCGATGAGGGACGCCTGCTGCGTTTCCCCGGTACCAACGGCCGCGAAGTGGCATTCAGCTATGCCGGTGACATCTACACTGTGCCCATCACTGGTGGCACGGCGCGTAAGTTAACATCCCACAAGGGCTATGAGGCATTTGCCCGTTTCAGTCCTGACGGACAGACCATCGCTTTCACGGGACAGTATGACGGCAACACCGAGGTGTATGTCATGCCCGCCCAAGGTGGCGAACCCAAGCGTATCACCTTCACCGCCACCAATCCACGTGACGATTGGGGCGACCGTATGGGTCCCAACAACATCACGATGGCGTGGACTCCTGACGGCCGTGGCGTCATCTACCGCAACCGCATCAGCGACAGCTTTAACGGCAAACTGTGGTGCGCTCCCGTTGACGGCAGCATGGCTCAGCCGCTGCCCCTGCCCGAGGGTGGTTTCTGCTGCTACAATGCCGATGGCAGCAAGTTGGCCTACAACCGTGTTTTCCGCGAATTCCGCACGTGGAAATACTACAAGGGCGGTATGGCCGACGACATCTGGATCTATGACACCCAGGCCGAGACGGTGACCAACATCACCGACAACATTGCCCAGGACATCGACCCGATGTGGATTGGCGACGAGATTTATTTCATGAGCGACCGCGACAACCGCATGAACATCTTTGTCTATAACACCCGCACCGGCAACACCCAAAAGGTGACCGAATTCACCGACTATGACGTGAAGTTTGCCAGCTGCGGTGGCGGCAAAATCGTTTTTGAAAACGGCGGCTACCTCTATGTGCTCGATCCCGCAACCAAGCGCAGCGAGAAAATCACCGTCTATCTCAACAGCGAGAACAATTTTGCCCGTGAGGAACAGCGCAAAGTCAAGGACGACCTGCGCGGCGGCAGCCTGGCTCCTGACGGCAGCCGCATCGCCATCAGCGCCCGCGGCGAGGTGTTTGACGTGCCCGCCAAGCACGGTGTGACGCGCAACATCACCCACACCCCCGGTGTGCACGAGCGCAACGCCCAGTGGAGCCCCGACGGCAAGAACATCGCCTACATCAGCGACCAGACCGGCGAGACCGAGCTGTGGATGCGTCCCGTGGGCAGCGACAAGGCCATCCAGCTCACCAAGGACAACGACACCTACATCCGCGACTTTGAATGGAGCCCCGACGGCAGCCAAATCGTCTATACCGACCGCAAGAACCGCATGAATCTGCTCAACGTCAAGACCATGGCCAAGCAGACCCTGCTCACCGACGAGATGGGCGAAATCCCCACCCCGAGCTTCTCACCCGACGGCAAGTGGCTGACCTACTACCGCCAGGGAACCAACGAATACAGCGTGGTTTACCTCTACAACATCGCCGAGCGCAAGGAATATCCCGTGACCGACCGCTGGTATGACAGCAATTCACCCGTTTTCTCGACCGACGGCAAGTACCTGATTTTTGCCTCGGCCCGCGACTTCAACCCCATCTACAGCAGCATCGAGTGGAACTTTGCCTACCGCGACATGGAGGGCATCTACCTCGTTATGCTGGCCAAGGACACCCCCTCGCCCTTCCTTCCCAAGGACGACCAGGTGAACGCCGGTGGCGACAAGCCCAAGGATGCCCCCAAGGATGCTCCCAAGGACAAGAAGGGCAGCAAGGGTAAAGCCCAAGCCGATGCCAATGCCATCCGCATCGACATCGACGGCATCCAGGACCGCATCGTGAAGCTCCCCCTCGGCACCGGCAGCTATGGCGGCTTTGCCTGCGACGGCAGCCACCTGTGGTACAGCAGCGGCCGTGGCGGTGTGCGCGTATTTGACTTTGCCGAGCAAAAGGACGAAGTCGTTGCCGAGCGCGCCTTTATGATGCCCTCGCCCGACCTGAAGACGGCGGCGTTCATGAAGGGTGACAACCTCTACATCGCTCCCCTGTCACCCCGCAAGGCCGACCTGAGCGAGGCCGTGAACCTCGACGACATGATTGCCACGGTCAACTACGACCAGGAGTGGAACCAGATTTTCAACGAGGCTTGGCGCAACTATCGCGACGGTTTCTACCTGGAGAACATGCACGGCGTGGACTGGCAGGCGATGCACGACAAGTATGCCGCCCTGCTGCCCTACGTCAAGAACCGCCTCGACCTCACCTACGTCATCGGCGGCATGATTGGCGAGCTGGCCGTGGGCCATGCCTACGTTGACGGCGGTGACCACATCAAGGCCGACCAGCACAACATCGGCATGCTGGGTGCCGAGCTGGAGCAGGTGGCTAACGGCTACAAGATCATAAAAATCCTGCGCGGCGCTCCC
>JAEEGI010023979.1_pt1 | contig 11934 bp, 5 predicted proteins | sample 8958751 | NCBI WGS metagenome assembly JAEEGI01 (sample SAMN16246545, study PRJNA631951) | gut metagenome | biome: gut microbiome; feature: rumen; material: KS-attached | host: Bos | place: Iran: Karaj | collected 2018-10 | reverse complement strand
AAAAAAAAAAAAACATTAATTAAATATTAAAAGAGAGCGAAGAATATTAGTATATTATAAAAATATTTTGTAGGTTTATCATAGTATTATTTATATAATATAAATCAATTTTTTAAATTTCTTTTTCTTTTAATATAAATAAAACATTTAAAAGGTTAAAATTTTTTTTAAATTTAATTAAATATAATTACTTTAAAAAAAAATAAAAAAAAATTTGTCAAAAATTTTTTTAAAAAATTGATTTTCTAAGATAAAAATATAAATTAATAAGAATTATAAAGTAATAATAAATAAATTATAAATTAATGATAAACTGAATAAATAAAAATTACAAAAATTAAAATTTAAAACAAATTCTTATTCATCACTTGAAATATTAGAATCAATATCACCTTCTAATTTCATTAATTTAATAGAAGCAATAGGTTGTTGTTTCTTAGGATAAAACTTATAATCAAATTTATTAATATCATTATTAATATTAGTATTATTAAAATATAAATTATTAATATTTTGATTACTTTCTCTTGGATTTATTAAAGAAACAAAATGTGCTCTGTAATTAACAGTTTTTTTATAAAAAGTAAAATCATTAATAACTTTAGGAGATTTTTTATTTGTTGAATAATTTGTTGTTGTTGTTATATAATTATTATTATTATCTTTTGTTGTGTTTACTGTTTCTTGAGTATGAGCAATTTTACTTGCGTAACTATTACTATTACTATAATTTTCTTTTAAAAATTGATTATTTCTATTCTTTAATATTTTAATATTATCAAATGAACTTTTTAAACAAGTTTTTTTTATATTATTTGGATTTAATAAATTTTTTTTGTTTAAAGATTTATTTTTTGTTATTATTCCAGTTAAATTATTTCTTTCTTTTTTATTTGATTTATTATTTAAAGAACTTATGTTATTATTATTATTAAGAATAGAAGTTAAATTAATATGAGATTTTATTTTCTTTTTATTATTGTTTTTCTTTTTATTTAATTGTTTTTTTTTTAGACTTTCTGTTTTGTTTATTTTTAAAGTTTGGTTTTTTAAATTATTTATTATTTCTGATATTCTAGGTTTTTTTAATATTTTATTTGAAAAAGAAAACATTTTTCTACTTTTTTTATTTTTTGAATTTTTTTTCTCTTTTGATGTATTAAAATTAAAAGATTTTTGTTTAAAATGTCTATTCATTATTTCATTAATATCACTATTTGAATTTGGCTTATTTTTATTTTCTTTTTTTTTACTTTTTATTATATATTTATTAACATTGTTAATTTCTTTTCGATTTTTATTTTCTTCATTTTTACTTTTACTTATTCTTTTAAAACTATTTTTTAATAAATTCTTCATAATAAAACCATTAGTTTTTTCATTATTATTTTCACTAAAAGGATTTTTAAAGTAATAATTATTATGAGGAGAATTATTTTTTAATTCTTTATATCTTAAATTTAAAGGAGTATTAACATTTTTTTCATTAATATTTGTTAAAGCCTTTAATTTAATATTAATTTCTTTATTATTTTTTTCTTCAATTTTTTTAGGAATAAATATTTGATTATAATCAATTTTTAATTCTTCATTAGGAAACTTTTCTATTTTATTTTTAGGACTTATTTCAATAGAAAAAGCAGAAAAAATATTATTAATACTTATGCATTGACTAATTTGATATTCATTTTTAGAATTTATAATTTCTAAATTTTCATTTTTTTGAACAATAAATTTTTTATCAACTTTATTAGTTTTAATAATACTTAATTTATCACTTTTTTTTCCACTATCACTATATTGAAAGCTTAGGCTACTACTATTAAAGTTATTATTACTTGTTAATTGAGAATTATTATTATTTAATTGATTTTTTGAATAATTTATTGATGATTTATTTAAATTTAAATAATTTATTTCTTCATTCAAATCGTCTTTTGATATGAAATCAATTTCATTATATATATTATTTAAATTTAGTGGTTTGATTTTTGATGATTTTAAATTGTTTTTTTCTTTTAAAGGTGTTTCTGTTAAGTAATTACAAACTGAAGGTGAAAATTGAATTTGTGATTTTATCATTGTTAATTCTTTATTAATTAATTTTTTTTTTAAATTAATTATTTTTTGTCTTTTTATTTATTTATTCAAATTAAAAATAAAATGATTTTCTATTTATTATTGTTTTAATATCAAATATAAACTTTTTCAACAAAGAAAAAATTTTAATATTACTATTAATCATATTATTATAAATAATAAATGATAAATATTAAAAATAATTACTTAAATTACACTCCTTTAGTTTTTTTTTAATTTAAAAACTCTTTCTTTATTTAAGAAATAGTTAATAAATAAAATATATAAAAAAAAATGGAAAAAGATAATTTATTTGTTACAATTTATTACTATAATAATAAAAAAATAATAACAATTCATCCTAAATTTTCAGAATTATTTAAAGAAATACAAACTAATTTCCCAAATATATCATTAAACAAAAGCGAATACGTAATATATTATTATCCAGAAGATGATAAAAATAAGAAAATAATTAATAACGATGAATCAACCTTAGAATATTATAACAATGTAAAAGAAGAAAAATTTAAAGACCCTAAGATTTACTTAATTAACACAACATCAGAAAAAAAATTTTTTAACACATCCAATGAAATATCAAAATCAATTATTCAATCAAATATAATAAATATAACAAACTCTTATGAAATATCAAAAATATCATCTTCAATAATGTTAGAACAATCGGCTGTGTTTTCAAACCTATCAAAAATTTTTAAAAGAGTCTCAGAAATACAAGAAGATAACATTAATAACCAGATAAAAAATCAATTAACATATTCTTTTATGAAAATTCCAGAAGATTCTTCAAAAAAAGTAATTCAAGAAAGCATATTAACATGTATATTATGTAATCAAACAATAAACTCTTTAGGTTATTTTAGATGTATTCAATGTCCTAATTTTATTATATGTAAAGAATGTGAGTTTAGATTTCAAAACACAAATATTCATTCTCATGAATTAATTTATGCTATTCAAGGCAAAGAAGAAAATATAGAAATGAATTATATTGTTGATAAAAAGCTTTATACTTATGAAGAAGTTGAAAAATTAGTTTCTGATTCTAAAAAGTCTTTAAGATATGAAAATGAAGATGAGTATTTAGGAGAATTAATTGAAAAAGATGATATTAATGGATTATATCAAGTTGGTAAAAAAGATAATTTTGTTACTGTTAAAGTGACTTATAAAAATTTAGGTGAAAAAACTTGGGATGATAGAATTCAGTATAAATCACTTTTTAATAAAATGCCTTGGGTTTTAAAAGGAAAAAATATTATTAATGAATGGACTGTTAATAAAAAGGAAAAGTGTGAAAGTGGAAATAATGTTACTATAACTTTTAAAATTAATATTAATGAAAAAGCTTTTGGTGTTTATTATTGTATTATGGGTTTGAAAAGAGGAGAGAAATATGTTATTAAAGGAACTGAAACTATATTTAAAGTTAATATAAATTTAGTTGGAGATGATTATCATGAATTAAATTAATGATTTATTTATTGTTTTTTAATCTTATTAATTTATATAAAATAATGTTTTATTAATTGATTTTATTTTAGAATTAATAAATAAAAGAAAATTTATAATATTTAATATATATTAAAATCCTTAATAATAAGAAAAATACTAAAAATGAATTCCTTAATAATATTAAATTTAATTTTGTTTATTTCTTCAAAAAAAATTGAAAAGAAGAATTCTTCTTATTTAAATAGTTCTTTAAAACTTAAACAATCAGATTCTAATTATAAATTATTAAATCCAATTTCTATCCAAACAATAACAGAAAAAGGGATAAATGAAAAAATTTCATTTACTTTTAAATCAATTAACAATAAAAAAATTAAAAAAGGAATTTATAATCTAAGAGAAAATGCAGAAATTATTTCAATTTATGTAGAATTTGAAAAAAGAAAAAATGGAAAAATAATAGAAAATGATGCTTCATATACAATTAATAACAATCAAATAATATTTAAATTTAATTTATTTAAAAAACAGGAATTAAAAGTAACTTTAAATATAAAATATAAAGAAAAATATAACATTCTATATCGTGAAGAACATATTTTTATTCAAGAATTTTTTAAAGGAAAATGTGAATTTTATTTTATTTCTGATTTCAAATACAATAATTTAGGATTACAATATGATAACTTTTTAAAAATTAATGAAACTACTTTTAAATACGATAATGATTGTCCTTCTCAAATTATTGATGATTATCTAAGATTAACTCCAACGAAAATTCTTTGGAACAATTATTTTCAAATTTCTTTTATTCCTAAATCTAAAATTAATCTTATTATACCAAAGTATTATTTAGGAGGACCAAATGCTGATTTTACTGAATATTTAGCTTATACTTCAATTCCACATTTTGATGTTGAAAAAGAAATATCAGATTCTCATTTTATTATAAATTATATTCCTAAAGAAAAAAAGAAATTTGATTTTAAATTAAATTCTACTTTCTCTATTTATTCAAGTACTAATTGGAATGAAATTAATTTAAAAAAATATGTAACAAATACATCAACGGAAGAATCAATTAATTTAGTTAATGAAATTCTTAAAAATGATACTTCAGAAAAGGAAAATTATTATAAAATAGGGAAATGGATTTATAAAAATATAAAAAATAATATATCTTATATTGGAAAAAATATATCAATATCACAAATAATAAAAGAAAAAATTGGAGCTAATCAACATTTAACAGAATTATATAATTCATTATTAAATTCAATAGGAATTGAAACAATATATATTAATGGTTTTTTTATTAAGGATAAAGATAATATTAATGTTAATGAAGCTTCTCATAATTGGACTCTTGCTTATATTGATGATGAATGGATCCCTTTAGATTGTAGTTTAGATATTCTTGGAGGAAGATTTCCTTTGAGTTATTTGTTTAAAAGTTATGGTTATGGGAATGTTAAATTTAAAGAAGGTTTTCAAATTGATAGTCTTTCTGTTGTAAATAAAATTGAAATTGTGGGAATAGCCAATGGATTTGAATGTGATAGTAATAAAATTAATGTTAAGGGAAAATGTAAATATTTGAATGATGTTGCTTACGGAAGAAGAATGACTGAAGGAGTTGATAATGATGAAAAAAAGGGAGGAGGAGAAGAAGAAGAAGAAGAAGAAGAAGAAGAAGAAGAAGAAGAAATTGAAGAAGAAGAAATTGAAGAAGAAGAAATTGAAGAAGAAGAAAAAGAAGAAGAAGAAAAAGAAGAAGAAGAAAAAGAAGAAAAAGAAGAAGAAGAAAAAGAAGAAGAAGAACATAAAGATAAAAACAAAAAAAAAGAAAAAAAAAAAGAAATAAAAAAATATTTAAAAAATGAAAATAAAATAAAATTTATATGTAATAATTTAGAAAAATTAGAAATTAAAATTAGGGAAGGTGAAGATTACTCATATTTACCTAATTATTTTAATTTTGATTTCTTATATGATGCATTAAAAGATATAAGACACAGTTTTAATTATATTTATACATTTTTGAGAGGAAAATTTTTAAATTATAAACCTATTGAAAGTTTAAAATATTTTCGATTTTGTCTTATTTCAGATGGAAATGAAGATATGTATACTTTTTTTTTTAAAATTAAGAAATTTAAAAATGAATTAAAAAGATATACATTCAAAATTTTTGGTTATAGTCAAAATTCAATATGGGCTTCTATGAAAGAAAATTTAGAAGAAAATATAAAAAACCAAATAATTTTAAAAAAATACCAAAATTTTTCTGGAATTAAGGATTTTGATAATATATTAATGGATCAATTAAATGTTTTGAAATTAAAAGATAAACAATCAAAATATAGGAAATTAGATAAAGATAAAATTTATAATTTAATTCATATCAATAAAAATAATTATTCAATTCAAGAAATTTGCTTATATATTAAAGCTTTTAATGATAATTTAATTGAAAAAATTTCTCATTTTAAAACTCTTGAAAAAATAGTTTTAGAAAATTGTATCACAGATAAAAAAATATTTTTAAAATTTATAGAAGATTTATCTAAATTAACTCTTCTAAAAGTAGTTTATCTAAAATTTAAAGGTAATTTAATTCAAAAAGAAAAAAAAGTAATTAAAGACTTTCTTCCATATATTACTATTGAAGAAAATAAAATAGAACACAAAGACAATAAAAAAAATAAAAAAGAAAAAATTTATGTGATTAAAAAATATGAAAGTTATGATACGAATTCAGAATTTTTTTTCTGATATAAAAAAATGTTTGATTTATAATAATATTGCTTTCTTCTAATCTTTTTAATTTACATAAAAAAAAATTAAATATAATTATTTAAATTAATAAATTTAGTTTTATATTTAAATATACTAAACCATCATCTTATATCAGTAAATTATCAGGGAGTTATGATACAAAAAATACTCACTTTATTAGACAAAATTAGAAAGATATTTTAGTTTATTTCTTTTTTTTATATTTTAGAACTTCAAATATTTGATAATTATTTAAAAAGATGGGATGCAATGGGTTAAAAGGGGAATTAAAAAAAAAATTTCAACCAAAAAAACAATTTAAAAAAATAAATCTTTGTTCTCAACCAAAAACAAAAAAATATTTCAATTCAAAATTATTTCAAATAATCAAATTTTTTAACATTATTTTTAAATCAATAATATTATCAAAAAACAAGGTTATGATTTTATTGAATTTATTTTTTTAATTCAAAAAAATATATTTAATAAACATAACAAAAAAAAATCAAAAATAAAATGACAGATAATTTAAAAGATTCAATGAATCTCTCAAATGAATATTTCTACTATGGTAAAAAGGAAATACCAGATCCAATAAACATAAAAATAACAAACAGAGCAGTAAACGAGTCAAATAAATTAGCAGATAGATTTATTTTAAAAGACAGAATAATAAATCAAAGAGAATCACTTGGAGGTTTCAGAATTCCAACATCAGAATTAAAAAAGCATATAAATCCTTCAGATGAATATCAAAAAAAATTAGAATTAGAAATCCAAAAAAAAAAAGAACTTTTATCTCAATATCAGAATCATCAAAATGAGCCATTATACACTTATTCATCAAATAATTTTCCAAAAACATCTCCTCAAATATATAATGAAAAAGATATAGAAAATATGATTCTTGATGGTAATGTTCCAGCAAATGAAAATTTAATTAAAATGTTAGAAGCTCAAGTAAAATTATTAAAAGCTCAAACTGATATACAGAGACAAAAATTAGATAAAGAAAATAATAAAAATTCATTAAGTGATTCTCATGTTATTGAACCTAAAGTTTCTACTCATTTTTTCGCTGCTAATGATAATAGAATACAAGCTGTTAAACATGTTCAAACTCAACAAAAACCAGAATATATGACATTGGAAGAATTACAAAAAGAAAGAGAAGAACATGAAAAACATTTACTTGAAGTTGAAAATGAATATTATGGAAGAAAAATAGAAACTGAAGAAGAAAAAGAATTAAAAAGACAAATGAAATTAAGAGCAATTCAAGCAAAAAGAGAAATGAATATGATACATAGACCTGGTTATAATAATGATGAACCTCTTGATGATTATGATAAACATTATGTTGATAAATTTGGAAGATTTTTAGAAAGAAAAAGTAGATTACCTGATAAAATAGGATATGAAGAAGAATGGAATACTACTAAAGTTAAAAGCCAAAATGCAAATGGTATTGTTAATAGAAATGATGGTTTACCTGGTTATTTAGATCAAGATGATTATGAATTATATTATTATGATATTAATGATAAAGATAATAATCTTAATTTTAAAAGACCTTTAAAAAGTCATCCTCATACTGGAAGAGAAAATACTCTTAAAAGAACATTTAGAAATGAACCTGGGTATGAAAATACTATGAATAAATTTATTAGTTCAAGTACTGGGTTTCAACCTTGGATGAAAAGAATGAATAATACTATGCCCAATATGGGTGATGGATTAGGAAGTGTTAATGTTAATAATTTTAATTTTACTAATACTAATAATTTTAATAATACTGCTCCTGGGAATTTAAATGGAGAAAATAATAATTTAAATGGAAGTGATAATATTAATAGTAGTGTTAATAATATTAATAATAATATTAATAATAATAATAATGAACCACCTTTTACTTTTAAGGAAGAAGAACAAAAACCTGATGTTATTAAAATTAATCAAAGTATTCAAATGAAAAGTAATAATATGTCTTTAAGACAAAGTAACCAATTAAATCAATCATCACAGCATTTATCTTTTATTAAAATGATTTTCGGAATGTTAAATAAAAATAGAGATAATGAAGCTCCTAAAATTTCTATTCCAAAAGATATGAATTTAGATGATGATATGGTAAATGAATTAGGATTTAATGATAAAAATGATTTTAATAATAAATTACAAAATTATCCAACAAAAAAACCTAATTTAATGAATGAGGAAGAATTTACAAATTTTTTATTGAACAAAGGAGAAAATTTTAAAAATGGAAATAATGAAGAAGAAAAGAATTTAATTCAAAATAACACAAATAATAATTTTACTAATACAATGAATAATGATATAGTAAATATAAATAATCCAAATTATAATTCAACATTAAAAAATAAGAATTTTCAATCAACAAATTTAAATCCAAAATATTATAATTCATCTCCTTTTCCAGAATTATTTAAAGATGATGAAGATGTAGAACAACTTCCAGGATTATCAACAAATACAATGGATTTTTTAAAGAATCCTTCAACAAAAAGCCGTTTGAGAGAGTTAAAGAAAAGTTTAAAAAAATCAAATTCTCAAAATCCGAAAAATTTAAATAAATCATTAGATATGAAAAAAAAAATTAATCCAGATTTACAAAGAAATAATAGTGAATCACATTTTAATCAAACTCATAATGAAAATAATTATCCAACATCATATTCTCAAAATTTTCCAAGAAAAAGTGATATTAATTTTACAATACCCCAACCATTTAATTTTCTGAAGAAAAATTATCATGAAAAAAAATTATTAAAAATTCAAGAAATATTAGAAGACCGTCAAAAGAAAGAAGACAAAGTATTTAAGCATCAATTTCATGCAAATCCATTAAATAAGAAAATGTTTAATAAAGAAGGAGATTTAAATAATATAATAGAAAGAGAAAAAATAGAGAGAAAAAAAAGAACAGATAAATTAAAAGAAGAAATACAAAAAAATATGAAACCATTTGATTTTTATGATGAAGATGAAAGGAAATATAAAGAAAGAATAAATCAGGAATGTATTCCTCCTCAATTTCCTCAATTTAAAGCAAATCCAATAAGATATAAAAGTCAAGTAAATATGTATGATGGTATTATTGGTGATTCAAGAGAAAAAAGAGAAGAAAGAATTCAAAAAAGAGCTTTAGAAACTTTAAATAATGCTAAATTACCTCCAAGAATGGAAATGCATGAAAAACAAAAAAAATTACAAGAACAAGAAAAAAAAATTTATGAAGCTAAAAAAGAAGAAGAAGAAAAAAAAATGAGAAAATTTAAAAGTAATGAAGTTCCTGATTTTGTTAAAGAACAAGAAGAATTTTTATCTAAATTAGATAGAATGAAAAAATCTAGAAAACCAACAGAACCAAAACCATTTAAATTTGAAAATCCGAAAAAAAAAGCAAATATATATAATTTTTTAGATAATGAAAATAATCCTTATGTGAAAAATCCATTAACAAAAAAGGAGAAGAAAGAAAAAGAAGAAAAAAGAAGATTAATGATACAAAAAAAACCTGAAATAGAACCAGCAACAACAAAAGCATTATCATTATTAATGGAAACAAGAAGAAAAGAATTAGAAAAGAAAAAAAAAGAAGAAGAAAAAATAAAGAAAGAAGATATTGAAAGAATAAAAAGACAAAATAGATTAAATGAAAGAGTTAGAAATAGTAAAGCTATTGTTGATAATAGTAAAGCTTTAAAGAAAAAACGAGAAGAAAAAGAAAAAACTATTCAAGATAGATTAAATGAAGATAAAAATCAATATAAAAATAATTTAGCTATTATTAAACAAAGAGTTGCTAATAGACCTTTATTACTTGAAAGTGTTGGAAATACTTCTTTACAAAGAGTTATTGATGATCAAACTCAAAATGAAATTAATAATGCTATTGAAGAAGCTAAAATTAGGGAAGAAGAAAAAAAAGAATTGGAAGCTGCTTAAATTTATATTTTAATTACTTTGCTTTTATTTTTTTGAGTTTTTTTAAAAAATTTTTTTTAATTTAATCTTTAATAAAATTTGAAATATTTATTAATTTTTTAAAATCATAGAATCATATATGTATTAAAATTATTTTATAAATCTTTTAATTGATAAATAATATTTAATTTTGAAATCTATTTAATTTAAAATTTCAATTTCACCACATTCAGTAGAAACAGCAATATAATTTTCTCTCTCTGAGTGTACAATAGAAGTAACATTAGGTGAATTCACTTTTCCTGAATCAATTAAATTTCCATTATAAATATTCCATCTTTTAATTTCAAAATCATTTCCAATTGAAATAATACTTCCATCTTTAAGTAAATTAACAGCACTAATTGATTCACTATGGGCATCAATCGTCTTTATAATACATTTTAAACTCACTTGAATAATATATATTTTTCCACTCCCACTATAAATAAATTTTTTATTATCTAAATTTATTAAGCAATTATTCCTATAACAAGGAAAATTATTAAAACATTTAATTTCTTTGTTACTTTCTAAATCATATATTTTTAAATTACCAACAGGACTTCCTGAAATAATTGTATTACCACATTTACAAATATCCGTTAATGGATCGTCAGAAATAATTTCTTTAATTTTACTAAATTTATCGTTTTTTTGCCATAATTTAATATATTTATCATTAGAACAAGAAGCAATACTTTTTTCATCAAAATCAATAATTTTATTAATTGTTAGGGTGTGAGCTTCTTTAATTGGATATTGTTCTTCAAACAACAATTCCGAAGGCTTATTTATATCATAATCAATCAACCAAAATTTAATTATTTTATCTTCTGAACAAGAACATATTCTAGTATTATTATTTTCACCATATTTTAATTCAGATAAATATAATATTTTTGATTCATGAGCCTTTTTTTTTTTTTTTAAAGATAATAAAAATGGTTCATAAATACATATTGCTCCATCATCTCTTCCACTTATTAATAGAGAATTATCCAACGCTAATAAACAATTTATTGAAATTTGATTTGGAATATTTTCATCTTTTTCTTTAATTGGATTTGAAAATAATGTTTTTTTTAATTTATAAGCTTTTTTTTTTTTTGATAATATTACTGGAGGATTTAATATTAAATCATCTTTAAAAAAATTATATATTAAATCTATTGTTTCTTCTGAGAAATTATTATCTAATTTAATTAGAGGAAAATTAAAATTACTTGTTTGTATCATATTATATATTCCTGCAAAGTTAAATTTATTTTTTTCTTTTTGATATAAATATAGTATATGATTGAATTCTAAAAGAGTAAGTAAAGAATAATTAATATTTTTATTATTTTCATAAATTGATTGAATTTTTTTAATTTTTTCTTCATATTTTTGATTCAAATTATTTTTTTTAATCCAATCAGAAAACTTTTCATATATTTCTTTTTTTTTTTTATTTTTTCTTTTAATTTTGTCAATATATTTTTCAATATTATCAGGTAAATAAAAATCATTATAATGAACAGTTTGATGAGAAAAATGTTCTTTTTTTAAACATTTCTCACAAATATCTATATGACAATCTTTACAATAAGCATTTGATGCTAAACC
>JAEEGI010023975.1_pt1 | contig 11935 bp, 12 predicted proteins | sample 8958751 | NCBI WGS metagenome assembly JAEEGI01 (sample SAMN16246545, study PRJNA631951) | gut metagenome | biome: gut microbiome; feature: rumen; material: KS-attached | host: Bos | place: Iran: Karaj | collected 2018-10 | reverse complement strand
AATATACTGTCTGGATAAGTTTTTATTAAAAAACCCACTTTCTTGGAATTTAGAGAATAATGCTTCCATCACATCAACGCTATATTTCTGATAAAGCTCTTTATGTTTTGTTATTATTTTATGGAAGGTTTCCGTTTCAATTTTGGCCGACGACGAGGGCGATAGAGACTTATCATGTAGTCTATACATAAATAATGGCTCTGCTACCAAACCAATCTTCCAACCAGCCTCTAACATCGAAATCCATCTATCCCAATCCTGATATCTCTTAAAGCCACCTGACAAATCTATTCCCTGTAGGGCTTTATTTCGCATTAATGCCGAACCAAGACAATGGCACTCTGACAACATCGCCGGAAGACCCATTTTTTCTTTGTCAAAATGGAAAGTTGAAAAAGGTTTTCCCTCAAAACTATCCATATAATAATACATGTCAGTACTAACCGCACCATACTTCGGGTTTTTTTCTAGAAAATTCACCGTTTTTTCCAAAAACGTCGGTGCAATTTTGTCATCACCACACAACACCAAAATGTATTTCGTCTTCAACAGTTTATAATGTTGCATCGCACGAAAAACCACGCCTTTATTATCACTATTTAAAAACACCTCGGCTTTATCATATTTAATACTCGCAAGCTCCTTCGGCGTTATTCCGTCATCAGAACCATCATCCACAATATGTACCACAAAATCTTGGAATGTTTGTTTCTTTAACGATTCTATTGTTTCATCAATAAAAGCGCCCTGGTTGTACGCTGGCATAAATATACCTACCATTGGCACATTAGCATGTGTTTTTGACATATCTCTATTATATCAAATCAAAGACTATTTATAAAACCACTATAAATCCGCCACAAAAGCACCATGGCCTGTCTTCTAGAAAGAGCTTGTTCGCCATTAAAACTAGTATTTTTATCAGTAATACCATTATGTACCGCCCAGCTAACCGCCTTCTTGCTAATTTCGTCAGTTGGCATGTCGGTGAAATCTTCGTATAATTCCTCCGGTTCAGAAAACTCTCCGTAGTTTTTAATTGAAAACACTATTCTTGAATGTTTACTTTCTTTTACCCCCACTGTTTTTACTGAAGCCGCAAAGTACTCATTCATTGGTAAACCATAAAATACTGCTGATTTTTCATTTGACTCAACTACTTTTTTATACTCATTCTTATCCACATCTGCTACTACTACTTCAAAATTCACTACTCTCGCTCCACCATCTACTGGCTCCCAAGATATTTGAATCGCACCATTTAAGAGTTCCGCCTTTAAGTTTGTTGGTGCTTCAATCTCTCCTTCTTCTTCAGATTCTTTAGGAGTAGGATCTTCCATAATTATTCCTGAAAACCAATCCTCGAAATAATGATAAAAATTCCGGTTCCCATAAGACCCACAATATGCTGTCCCATACCCTGCAGCTAAGGCTCCCTCATTTGGTTGATATGGCGTGTAACGATACAAAGCCGATGTCGCCAGATTCCGCACATTTACTATTGAACCGCCACAATCTGCATTTGGATTGTACTGAATATAGTTATTACCAAGAGGATAATTCGTCCATCCACCATTTAAAACCGTTCTAAACATCGCCGCCGCATTTCTTACTTGATTCTTAAACCCATAGTATTTCGTCGAACATGCTGCTGTGTCTGGGCAACCATATCCGGTCGCCGAACGATATTGCCGGCTATTTGGAAAATCATCCGTAATTAATCCCTGTTCTTTTTGTAGCAATACTATGATAACTTGTGGATTGATTTGATAATCTTGTGCTGCTTGCCAAATAATATGCGCCGCGGTTTCTCCCTCACCAATCACTTCCCCATCGCCAAACAATTCTTGAGACAAGCAAATAAAATGTCCGTTCTCAAAATGCCAAGAAATGCTCGGGTACCTTTCTTTCAACAATTCATAATTCGCTTGATTAGTATTACCGCACGGATTCTTGGCTGTCAAAAACGCCTGAATTTCCACCTCTGTCAATGAGTTATAATTTCCCATCTGATAATCCGAGATAATATACCCCGGATCAAAATTGGCCAAGTTTGCCGCCTCAACTGTATCTTTGTCGCTAAACGTTTGTTTTAGGAACGTAAACAAAAACACGGCAAAAAACACCGTGAGCGCCATAAACCAAATCCGTGTGTCGCGCCTTCTCACCCGCATCCTTCCGACTTCTCTATTATTGCAATGCCGAATCCACATTATACTTCAGCCTCCCCGCTAATAACACCCGTCTTCTCACCAGAGCTCACGTTGATGTTCACTTGTATCTTACCCGACGAAAGCCTCTCAATCGGCACATTAAATCCTTCACACGTCGAAGTGGACGCCGAATCAATTACTGCTGCTAGGCTAGTATACAAAACCTCTCCACCTTTTATCACGTTTATTTCACAACTTCCGCTCGTCAAATACTGATCAATATTCACTCTCACTATCAAATCACTGCCTGATACCCCAAGATAAGTAATCACGCCAGTTAGCCCACCCTGCTCATTTGGGTCTTCACCATCATATTGCAGGACATCTTCTTTTTGAACTGGCTCTTCCTCTTCTTCCTTTTCTTCTTTTTTGTCATCCGTTTTTTCTATTGGCTTAACGATTTGTGTCCCATTCTCTTTCTCTTTTGGCACTTCCTTCTTTTCTTTAAAATAGGCTTCCCACACAAAATAACACACTACAACTGCTGCAACTAAAAGAAGCAAAAAGAATAGTCGAGAAATCCATTTTTTGCTACGTTTTCGTCTTCTTGCCATCAGAAAACCTTTCTCTTTTAATCATAACAGGTTTAAAAAGAATTGTAAACCTTATGCTAAATCTAGCCCCAGTATCTCTGCTGCTTTTTCCAGTATTTCTTTTTCTTCCTCAGAGCAAGACATCATCTTCACTTTGAATAACTCTACGGTCTTCTCGTGTTTATAATCTAATACTTCCAAGCTTCTTGCTTCACCAGGGTTTTTCTTTAAAACCCCTTTACTTACTAAATTATCAATATGCTCTGCCACTGCTGAGACACTAGAAAGCTCTAGCCCCGTCATAATTTCCCGATAAGAAGGCGAGTAACCCTTCTCTTCTCCAAAATCTTCAATAAAGTTTAAAACCGCTAATTGTTTTTTTGTTAATTTCATTACCGTCATGGTATAATTATAAATAATGAAAAAGAATAAATCAATTGATGGGCTCGAGATTCGCGATGCCAAAAATCTAGCGCCAACTAGCGCTACACCTATTAAAGTTACCGCCAAATCCAGTAAAGCAAAAGTTCCTGTTGCTACCAAACCTGCTGTTAAAACTACTACTAAACCCGTGGTTAAACCTGCCGTTAAAAAGGTTAAAACCACCGAACCGGTTATTACTAAACCTACTCGTGAACAAGCTGTTGAAGATTTTCTAAAACCTGTCCAGGCTTTCAATTTCGACGGCGAAACTGGTGAACTTACCGCTTCTGATGAGCCGATCGATAAAAATGCCAAGAAAACGAAAAAAGAAAAGAAAGAAAAGAAAAAACCTGGCAAAGTCCGTCGCGTTATTTCTATTATCGCTCTTCTTATCGTTCTTGCTTTGATCGGTCTAATTACTTGGGCTGTCCTTTGGGGTAATGACATTATTGCTAAAATTACCGGTGGCCAAGGAAACGTCTTAGACTTAATCAAATTTATTGAGCCAACTTACGAACCACTCAAAACTGATGCCAATGGTCGCACTAACATTCTCGCTTTCGGCACTAGTGGCTACAACATGGAAGGCGACGAGGGTAATGGTGTCCACGCTGGCGCCCAGCTCACTGACTCTATTATGGCAATTAGTTTGAATCAAGAGACTGGTGATATCGCCATGATTTCCTTGCCTCGCGATCTTAAAGCTTCACCTACCTGCACTGCCACTGGCAAAATCAATGAAATCTACTGGTGCAATAATATGTATAAAGATAACGAAGCTGGTGGCGCCAACGCTTTAATGGCTGAAGTTGGTGATATTCTTGGCATGGATTTTCAATACTATGCACACTTAAATTGGGGGTCGCTCGTTTCTATCGTTGATATTCTTGGTGGCATTACCGTCACTCTAGATGAAGGTATCTATGATTATTGGTGGACTGGTGCTGTTTACGAACCTGGCGTACCATATACGCTCAACGGCGAACAAGCCCTTGGTCTTTCCCGTGCCCGTCATGGTACTTCTGGCGGTGACTTCTCTCGTGGCTCCTCTCAGCAAAAGATTCTCGTCGGTATCAAAAACAAAATTCTCGAAAAGGAGCTTTCAATTCCTGATATTATTGGTCTTGCTTCTGCCCTTGGTGATAATTTCCGTAGCAACTTTTCAATCGATGAGTTAAAATCTGCCGCTCATCTCACCTTTGATTTTGATTTCGAAAGTATGCGCCAAATCTCTCTCTGGCCAGATTATATGAGAACTGGCACCCTTGATAACGGTATTTCCTATGTCTTCCCACGCGCTGGTGTTGGTGTTTACGGTCCTATCCAGGAACTCGTCGCCACTCAACTGTCTAACGATCCACGTGCATACGAAGACCCTACTATTCTTATACTAAACGCTACTGGCGAGCCCGGTGTAGCTAGCGCTGAACGTACTAAGTTAGAGGCTGAAGGTTACACTATAACTGCGATTGATAATGCGCCAGAAGACGCCGAATTTAAGAAAACCTTAACTTTCTATACTAACCACACTAAACCAGGCACCGAAGATTTAATCCAAAAATACTATAACCTAGAACAATTCCAAGTTGATTCTCTTTCTGACGCTCCAGCTTCCATTAGTCGCAATTATGACTTTGTCATCGTCATCGGCCCTTCCCCAGTCAAAGATACTGAGGAGGAATAAAACATAGACGGGTGACGGCTCTGGAAAGGGCTCCCAAAATCTTTTGCGAAGCAAAAATTTTGGGAAGGGAGAAGAGCCGGCAGGACCCGTCTAGATTTTACTAATAATCAATTTTCTATCTCTGCCTTCACCCTCAGAGTGTGTATCAATATCCGAATAATCTTGTGCTAGTTTATGCACTACGCGACGATCTGCTGCATTGAGGTTAATTTCCATCGGCTCACCAGTCTCGCGAACTTTTTTAATCCATCCTTCAGCTTTTTCCGCAATTCTATCCGCTCTTTGTCTCTTGTAGCTAGCGACGTCTACGTTTACTCTCACTACTTCTGCCCCGTGTGATACCAGCGCCATTGACACGATATGTTGAAGTGCCCTCAAATTATCCGCATTGCGTCCAATCAAAAGCGAATTTAAGGAAGTAGATGGCACCGAAAGTTGTATTACCTCATCATCAATCGTTGATGAGACCGCCACGTTGATTCCGAAAAAACTCAAAAGATCTTCCAGATATTTCGCTGCGAATCTAATTGATTCATCTTTATTCATTTGTTATCTCCTTTTCTTTTTAATATCTTTTGCGGAGATTCTAGTTATTTTTGTTCCTGTTTTTTTGTTTTCTACCACCTGAGCTTCTTGAATCTTTTTCAGTTCCCTAGTCATCGCTTTGTCTGTCGCATCATCCATTTCTTCGCGCGCCCGACTAAAGATTAATTTTTGTTGCAAAATCGTTAACATATTCGACAAGAAATAATAGAAGGCGAGTGCGCCATGAAGATTTATCATAATAATAAACATCATCAGCGGCATCATCTTCGACATCTGCCCCGTCGTCATGCTATTAATGTCACTATCATCAATTTCCTTACCTTCTTTGGCTTCTTTAATTAAATCACGGAACTTCTTGCTTTTTTCTGATTTACCAGAAGGCATTTGTTGTTTGGTCACAAAGTACTGAGCAAATGCTGCAAAAATCGCACAGAATAACATAAATACTGCACTCCAGCTAAACTTTGCCGGGTTAATCACATCACTTGCCTTTGCCTCTAAATTGATAAAGTTAAACAGTTGTGGGTGAAAATCATATTCAGGCTTCTCTAATTCTTCCTTATTCTCTGCTATATTATATTCATCAACTTTTACAAGATATGCTTGTTGCTTTTCTTCCAGTGTCCGAATCTCTGAACCTTCGTAAGCTACAATATCATAGGCGCGATTCGTTAAATTATCTATCGGCATCGGTGTAGCAATTACTCTAATCGCTGAGAAAATCGCAATAAAAATTGGCAGCTGGATTAATAGTGTTGCAAGAGAAGCAAACGGTTTAATATTATATCTTTTATAAAGATCCATCGTTTGGAGCGACTCAAGTTGCTTGTTCCCGTTACAGTTCTTTCTAATTTGCGTTAATTCCGGCTGAATCTTCCGCATCAGTTTCGACTGATTAAGTTGCTTTTTGGTTAGCGGCCACATCAAAAGTTTCACTAAAATCGTAAAGATAATAATCGCGAGACCAAAATCGTGCACTAAATTAAAGATTACAAACAGAATATTGACGATTGGCCTAACCAAAATCATATCAATAAAGTTAAATGGCCCACCAGTTGCAATCGAGCCAACGATAAACGCTAACACGAGCGCCCAAGTTATCGTTTTTTTCACACTCCAATTTTTCATTCTACTCCTTATTATAACACACTTTCGCCTCTTCGACTAGCTCCCCTAACTCCTTTTCTAGCTCAGAAAACGGCAAATTCAAAATATCTTTTGAAAACACCACAAATATATAGTCATATTCCTTCGGTATTAAATCAAAATTTACTCTCAGAGCCTCGTAGACGCGTCTTCTAATTCGGTTTCTCTTCACCGCCGACTTTACCACTCTCTTTGAGACTACCACTGCAAACCTCGTAAAGTGTCGTTCATTCTTCAAAAAAACTAACGACATCCTTGGCCGGCGAATCGTCTTTCCCTTCTGATAAACAAACCTCACTCCACCTCGTGAGTGAAACCGATACTTCTTACTTAACATACATATATATTATAGCATAAAAATACCCCTTTAGAGGGGAATCCGGAGCCTGGCAAGGCGAGGACAAGCGCCGGCCGCCCGTGGCGACGGACCGGCCGGACGCGGCCCTTAAAAAAGGGGTATTTATGCGGTTAGTCTAGCGCGTCCTTTAAGACGACGTCTCGCTAACACCTTGCGACCATTTGAGGTAGCATTCCTTTTCATAAAGCCATGCTCAACTTTGCGTTGGCGCTTGTGCGGCTGGTATGTACGTTTTGGCATATTATTCCTTAATATTTATTAATATTCAAATTCTTGTCATAGTATAGCGCATTTTTCCACATTTTTCAAGCAGTTTTCCACACATCTCTCGCTAAAAAATGTATTTTGTGGAAAATTTTACCCCCGTTTTTTAAAAACCATATTATAAAACATTTTTTCCGGTTAAAACCTGTGGAAAACTTCATTCATCTATGCTATACTAAAGACTAGTAAAGGAGGTTCAATGTATAACGTGTGGGAAAACGTCTTAGCTGAAATCGAGCAAAAGATTTCACCTGCCTATTTCTCCACTTGGTTCCAAGATACATCACTTATGTCTGCCGAAAACGGTCATATTGTGATCGGTGTGAAAAATAGTTTCTACGTCAAACAATTACGCACTAAATACTATAATACTATTGCCGATGCCCTTACTAAGAATGGCGTCACTGTAGATAATATCGATTTTGAGGTTAAATCCGATGTTAAACCTAAAGTTCGCTCCCGCGAAGTCCCAGTCACTATTGAACTCCCTAAACTAAAATCAATTAAAAAAACTTCAGACACTACCGATAATGGCCTTAATAGTAAATATACTTTGGATAATTTCGTTATTTGCAGTAACAATGACGTTGCCGTTGCCGCCGCCAAAAGTATTATTAAGAATCCAGGCACTCGTTGTAACCCATTCTTCCTCTATGGTGGCCCTGGTCTTGGTAAAACCCACCTTGTCCAAGCTATCGGTAATGAGCTCGTTAAGAATAATCCAAACTTTAAGATACTATACATTCCAGTCTCTCGCTTCTATTCTGACTTTATTGACGCCATTCAAAATGGCAAAGGTAAAGATTTCAACCGCAGGTTTGAAAAACTAGACTGTCTCATCGTTGAAGACTTTCAATTCATTGTAAATAAGGAAAAATCCCAGGAAGAATTCTTTAACATCTTCAATAATCTTTACCAATTAAACAAACAAATCATCGTCACCTCAGATCGTCTTCCTTCTCAAATTGAAACTGTCGATGTCCGTCTCGCTTCTCGCCTTACTATGGGTGGTGCCTTTGATCTCCAGCTTCCAAAGTTCGAAGATAAATGTGCCATATTAAAAGCTAAGGCTGAGTTTATGGGCGCCGAAATCGAGCCAGAAGCAATCGAATACATCGCTGAGAACGTCAATACTAATATTCGCGACCTTGAAGGCGAATTATCCGCTATTCTATTAATGTCTGAAGTTCGTGGCCTCACCCCATGGGAACTCATCCAAAATGGTGCCGCCAGCATTAATAAAAATAGCAAGCTCCGCCCTACCTCTAGTAAACAAGTAGTTGAAAAAGTCGCTAAGTATTATAACCTCACAGTTAAAGAAATGTGTGGCAAATCCCGCGTCAGCAACATTAAAACCGCTCGTCAAGTTGCTATGTTCCTCCTTTCCAAAGAACTTTCCATGAGCACCACTAAAATTGCTAATGAGGTTGGCGTCAAAGACCACACCACTGTTATGCACGGCATTAAAAAGATTGAAAACGATATTAAACTCAATTTCACCCTCCGTGATCAGATTGATACTATCAAGGAGCACATTTATGGTTAAGAATATTAAAAATGTGGAAATTTTGTGTAAAACCATGCGTAAATCCTTGCGATTTTCCCGCGCAAAACTTTGTGTAGATTCAAAAACTAAAAACCAAGTTTGTGTAAATCCCCACTTTCCCACCAACTTTTCCCGCCTTTTTCACAATATTATTCACAACCAAACCTCCTCTATACCAAACCAATATTTTCCACTTTTCCACCAAGTCTACTACTACAACTTTAATAAATTAATAATTAGAAATAATTAGAAGAAAGGAATCAAAAATGAAAATTGAAGTCGCTCAAGAAAAACTCGCCAAGGCCTTAAATAATGTTAGCCGTATTGCTGTCGGTAAAGTTACTCTTCCTATTCTTAATAATGTCTTGATTAGAGTAAATAATAAAAAAGTTTCCCTCACCACCACTAACCTTGATATGGCCATTGTTGATTTCCTTCCAGTTTCTAATTCCGAAGACGGCGTTATCACTGTACCAGCCAAACTTCTCGCTGAATTCATTTCTAACCTTCCTAAAGGCGAAAAAATCACCATCACCGAGAAAAACCAAAAGATCACCATTTCCGCCGGCAAATATCAATCAGTTATTAACGGTTCCCCAGCTGATGATTTCCCAGAACTCCCAGAAATTGCCGAGAAAAAGGCTGTAGTCTTCAAGCTCGGTACCGAGGACTTCAAAGCTGGAGTTTCCAGTGTGATTATTGCTAGTTCCAATGATCTCACTCGTCCTGCCCTCACTGGCGTCTATTTCAACACCTACGACAAAACCCTCGCCATCGCCGCCACTGACGGTTACCGCTTAGCCGAGAAAAAACTCATTAAAAACGTCCAAAGCGAAATTGCCGTCATTGTCCCAGCCACCACTCTTCAAGAAGTACTTCGTTCTCTAAGCGACGATATGGAAGAAATTGAAATCTCCTTCAATGAAGATTTAGTTCGCTTCCGTCTTGGTGAAGTAGAGATTATTAGTAAACTTATCGACGCCAGCTATCCAGACTACCGTCGTCTCATTCCAAAAGACAACGATATTAAAGTTGAATTAAACCGCGACGAACTTATTCGTGTTACTAAACTTGCCGCCCTCTTTGCGAGAAGCGTTAACGGTGCCATCGTTTGCGAAACTAAAAAACCAGACACCTTCTCAGTTAAATCTCTCGCTTCCGAACTTGGCGAAAACGATTCCACTATTGAAACTGAAGTCAAAAAAGAAGGCAAGATCCGTCTCTCTGCCCGCTTTATGACCGACGCCCTTAATGCTCTTGATGCTCGCGATATCGAAATCGAATTCAGCAACCGCATTACCCCAATGATTCTCCGCAATAAAAAGAACGATAATTATACTCACATCATAATGCCTTTGAACTCATGATTATAAAATCCATCAGCCTCACTAATTTTCGAAATCACGACACCTATCATTTAGACTGCAATGATGATACTACCTTGATTTTAGGTAAAAATGGCTGTGGTAAAACCTCGGTTCTCGAAGCTATTTATATTTTAACCCGTGGCAAAAGTTTTCGCGCCACCGACCAAGATATAGTTAAACGCAAAACCGATTTTTACCGCATCGAACTAATCACCGAAACCGGCGAAAAAAACACTGTTACCTACGATGGTAAAACTAAAACCTTCACCATCATGGACAAAAAATCCCGCCGCTTACCTAAAGATCATAAATACCCAGTGGTGCTCTTCCTCCCTTCTGATTTAAATCTTATTAGCGGTTCCCCTTCCCGTCACCGCGAGTATTTTGACCGACTTTTTGCTCAGCTCGACGAAAAATATTCGAGCTACCTTTCCCGCTACGAAAAAGCCCTGCGCCAACGAAACGAAATTTTAAAATCCGACCATCCCGACAGCTCAAGTTTATTCTCCTGGAACCTACTTCTAGCTAAATATGGCTCATACATCTATGAGACCCGCAAAACCTTAGTCGATAAAATCAATTCCGCCTTAGAAAAAACATACTTTCAAGTTGCGAACAAGAAAGATAAACTTACTCTGAACTATCAAACGGAAATTTCGCAAAAAAATGAAGATTCTTATCTTAAAAATTTAGAAAAGAGTCTAGAGAAAGATTTATACCTAAAACATACTTCTTTCGGCGTGCACCGCGACGATTTTATCTTTTACTTTAATGATAAGCCTGCTGATGGCTCTGCCTCGCGTGGTGAGACGCGTTCCATCATCCTCGCCCTCAAATTTATTGAAGCCAGCATGATGTTAGAATATCTCAACCAAAAGCCTCTCGTACTTCTAGATGATGTCTTTTCGGAATTAGACGATACCCGCCGCCAAGCCCTCATCAAAAATTTCAAACACCACCAAATCATTCTCACCAGCGTTGAAGAAATTACTCTGCACGACTAGCAATATTGTAATAACTTTCTAGAAAAGCAATCACTGGGTTTTCTTCACCCTCAAAATACTTAATATTACTATATGCCGTTCTGCCACCATCATATTGTCTCAGCGCTTCCGTCGCCCGTGCTAAAGAAACGTACCGCTGCGCGTATTTATATGTATTCCAATCACCATTTGAAGAAGAGTTCACAAAAGCTGCGCCCGAAGCCAGTCTTTTCTCACCCTCACTGGCCCCCAGAAATCTCCTCACCATTCTTAAAATATCCGAAATAAATGAAATTGATTGGCCGCCAGTAGATTCCAAAATTCCGCCGTCCACCACGCCAGCCGGAGTAATCCGCTCGTCATTGTAGGTAATAAAATTAGCCAGCGTAGAACCGCTTTTAATTGTCCTTACCCCATTTGAAAGCACCGTGTTGGCTTCCACGAAATTAATAAAGCCAGCATCATTGTAGACATTATCAAGTGTCGTGGTATCAAAGGTTGCCACCATCGTACAGCCTGCTGAACCTACAGCACCAATCGTGCTAAGTGTTTCACAATCACCAAAATTCGTCAGATACGCTTCGCTCTCGTCATCAGCATACGAAGCCGGCATTATTGAGCCCATCGCTTTTGCGGTCACCCGCGTAATGGAAGCCATTTTTGAAAACAATGAACCCGTTTTCATCGCTTCTATCGCCATATTATGTACGATTGAGCCAAGAAATGTGTTTTTTGAAGCAATATCAAACGGACTACGGTTCATGCGATCAGCTTTCGCGTCGAGCGCCAACACCGAATTAGTTAATCTTGCGTAAGACTTTACCGCCGTCGCATCACCCGCTGTTGCTCCGCTGGCCTTAGCTAACTCCTTT
>JAEEGI010023958.1_pt1 | contig 11944 bp, 15 predicted proteins | sample 8958751 | NCBI WGS metagenome assembly JAEEGI01 (sample SAMN16246545, study PRJNA631951) | gut metagenome | biome: gut microbiome; feature: rumen; material: KS-attached | host: Bos | place: Iran: Karaj | collected 2018-10 | reverse complement strand
TTGAACTCCTCACTGTACCTCTTACATACTTTACTCATAATAGATAAACATTTTAATTGTTACTAAATGTGTCTACCTATACCAGTATAAGTCACCTGTAACAGATGGGACACTCTGGCACTCCAACAAGATAATAGTTTGGATAGAACAATGAGAGAAACCGCACATAGATTTGTTTATAGGGTCATCCTTACCTCGTCTAGTATTCATAAGATTGAATGTACATCTGTAATAAGGCAAGTATGTGCTGGCGAACAAATTAGCGAACCTTCATCTTCAATAATATGGTAGGAACTGATTGCTTCTTCATAATAATATTTCTCGACTACGTTCAGCAGAATAATGAGTACACATACGACATTAACGGTAACATGACGCAAGATTTAAACAAAAGTATTTCACTGATTCATTATAATTTGCTAAATTTGCCGCAGAGTATCACATACTCGACGAACAAGTCCGCCACCTACACCTATGATGCGGCTGGCAGGAAGCTCAAGACGGTATACACGAACCCTAGCTTGACAATAGATTATTGCGGCAATATGATATACGAGGGAGGAACATTGAAGCAGATTCTAGTAGATGGCGGCTACGTCACCTTCAGCGTCAAGACGCCCGTATTCCACTACTACTTGCAGGACCATCAGAACGGAATCCTCTTCATATAACGTTCTAAATAAGAAATAGTTGGATTAAAAATGAGACTGAAAGTGTACCTGTTAATCCCTTTCTGTTTACTGGCATGCGTAGGAAATGTTCAGCAAAACAAGCCAAAGAGTAATACGACTCATCAAAGGGAGCCTGAAAAGGTAAATGAAGAAGAAAATTCTGATTTCTCTGTCATGTTCGGTGATTTGACTGAGAGAGAAATAGACTCTACGCATATTTGGAATCGAATAGCCGAGTCCATCTACAATATTAGTGTACCTGACTTAGTTCATAACCCTAATGCTATGGAGTTGTTAGAAGAATGTAAGGAATTAAATGAAGAAAAAAAAGTACGAAACACATTCTCTCCTATGTGTCATCCTGGAGATACAATTTATTTCATATGTCACTTAATCATTGAAAAAGGTAATAAATACCTTGCTTTTTGGAAAAAACATAAGGGAAGAAAAACTGATTTTTCAGACGTGAAAGGTTATACTTATGTTTATCATAAGAGAAAAGAAGATAGAAAAAATGCCAAAATAAATGACTCTGTTGTTATATTTTCAAACCCCTCTGTTAATATAAATATTGCTTCAGAAAAGATTATTAGAACATGTAATAGATGGGATACTGTTACTCTAAAAACAAACAAAACGCTTGATGGTGATGATTATGAAGATTCATATAGATCTGCGTATAGGGTTATTCTCAAAAAGAGCGGGCGTTTTTCAATACAGTATGTCAAAATTGTAAATCAGGGCCATCCAATAATTCGTTCTCCCAATTGTGTAAGATAGATAGACCATATATAGATATTAATTATAAGCATAAGTAATATGAATCAGGTTTTAAAAAAAAGAATCGCCTCAGCTGTTTTGATAATCGTAATAGCCAGTATGTTGGCTTTGTTCAGTCAGTTAGCATCAGCACAGGAAATCAATCATGTGCAGAACAGAGTATATGGTGAGGATTCGCTGGAGCAGCGGAAACTGGACTTCGGTGTATTTGATATCCAGGGGAAGGACCATGTGTGGAACTTGAAGGGTATCAAGACTTACGACAAGGAGTTCAAAACAAGGTATTCTGAACAGAAGGATACCATTATCGCCAGGGAACTCTGTGCCCGCGTGGTCTATAAGCAAACGGAGAAAGGCCAGCAGGTGATGGCCATGCACGACTATCTGTCGCGTGTCAGCTATGACATGCCGGAGGAGTGGCTGCGGTTCCCGATGAAACAGGGTGACTCCATCAGCGGGTATTTCAACAGCTCAGGTATGTACTGTGACCGCCTGTTCATGCGGCGCTTCGGAACCTATATATATAGTAGGAACTAAAAACTATTGTAAGATGAAAAAGAATCTGATTTTATGGATGAGTGCCCTGTTTCTGGTAATATCAGGAATGGTCAGCTGTAGCAGTGACGATGATGATGAGGTGAAGCTTAGTGCTGAAGATTTGATAGGCACAAGAACATGTGTAGGAACTGTGGGGTATCATGGTGATAGTAAAGGTGAATGGGGTACTGCACGTGGCGAGCGCCGATGGTATATCACAAAGGAGCCCGGGAGTACCCATGAAATCACGGAGGTATACTATCCAGTTTCATTTCCTAACGAATTCAAGAAGGAAGGACTCAAAGTCAGTATCGAAGGTGATATTTACCCTTATGAATTCAGGGGAGAATACTTTATTGCAGGCGTACATTATTATTTCATAGATTTAAAGGCAATAAAAGTAAAGTGAATGATAGATATCACATAGGAGTGAATTCATTTTTTCTTTGAAATCATTTGGTTGTTTCAGGAATTTGTCTTACCTTTGCAGCGGTTTAATCAAAAAATCAAAGTATTATGGAGAATAACAAAGAAAAGACAGAGAAAGGAGCAGTGATGATTAACGAGAAGTACATACGATTCGACTGGGCCGTGAAGCGGATTCTTCGCGACAAGGCGAATTTTGATGTGTTGGAAGGCCTGATAACCGTGTTGCTTGGGGAAAAAATCACAATTGAAGAAATTCTTGAGAGCGAAGGTAATCAAGAGGCAAATGATGACATGTTTAACCGCGTTGACATTAAGGCAAAAGACTCTGAAGGGAGGATAATCATCGTCGAGGTTCAACTGACGACCCAGCTTTTCTACTTGGAGCGGATTCTCTACGGAGTGGCTAAGGCTATTACTGAGCATATCTCGTTAGGTCAGCGTTATAGTAATGTGAAGAAGGTGTACTCTATTAATATCCTCTATTTCGACCTTGGCAAGGGATCCGACTATCTCTATCACGGAAGGAACACATTTGTAGGAGTACATACTGGCGATACGCTTCAGATCAATGTCAAGGAGGACAACATTATCAAGATGAGGACTCCAGAAGAGGTTTTCCCAGAATATTATCTGATCAGGGTGAACGAATTCAACGATGTGGCAACAACGCCTATCGAGGAGTGGCTCGACTACCTTAAGAATGGGCGCATCAAGGACAATACGACAACTCCAGGACTGGCAGCAGCCCGCGAGAAACTACAATATATGCAGATGAGCAGGGCTGACCAGTTGGCATACGAGCGACATTTGGATGCCATTGCTGTTCAAAGCGATGCCTTTGAGGCTGCAAGAATTGAAGGCCGCGCAGAAGGCCGTGTAGTAGGTCTCGCAGAAGGCCGCGCAGAAGGTGAAAGAGAAAAAGCGCTTGATATTGCAAAAAAGCTGAAGGTGCTTGGTATAGCAGTCTCAGACATAATAAAGAGTACAGGCCTTTCCTCCAATGAGATTGAAGGTCTTTAAAAAAAATAATGATGAAACAGTATTATCGAATTTTGGCAATTGCCGGAGGATCCATCGCATTGGTGCTGATCCTGTTTGCTACCTGCTGCACCGTGGTAGACTCGGGCGAGGTGGGTATCCGTTTCCACAAGTGGTCACTCAACGAACAGGACTACGGCGGCGTGGAGGGTACATGCAAGGGTTGGGTGTTCTATAACCCCATCACTACCAATGTGTTTACCTACCCCACCTTCACACAGCGCAAGCAGTATGAGACTTTCTCGGTGAATGCGAAAGATGCCTCGCTTTTTGAGATGGATCCCACCATCGCCTATCGCATCAACCCCGACAAGGCCTGTGACATCTTCACCAAGTACCGTGTGGGCGTGAAGGAACTGGAAGAGGGCTATATCCGCACCTGCATCTACGAGGCCTACCGCACGTGCGCCAACCAATACACCTCAGACTCGCTGATGTCGAACCGTGCCAACTTCGAGCGCGACGTCCGTGCCCGTCTAGAGAAATCGCTGATGGCCGAGGGCTTCCTCGTGGAGGAATTCACCTCGAAGATCACACCGCCATCGTCGCTGCTGTCGATGATCGATGCCAAGAACACTGCCATCCAGAGTGCCCTGAAGGCTGAGAACGAGGTGAAAGAGGCTGAAGCCAACGCCAAGATTGCCGTTGCCAAGGCCGAGGGTAATGCAAAGGCCATGAAGATCAAGGCCGACGCAGAGGCTTACTATAACCGCACCATTGCCGCATCGCTCTCACCCATGATTGTTCAGGAGGACATGATTGAGAAATGGGACGGCAAGATGCCACAGATCATGGCCGGCAACGGCGGCATGATGATGGACATCTCGAAGATTGTAGGCAACAAGTAAGCTTAGAACCAGTTCATCAGTTTACGGAGATAGGCTGTCAGCTCGGCGGCCATCTTTTCATCCTCGTAAACATTGGGATGCCAGTCGTTTCCATAAAACTCCTCGCCATCGATGGGACTCATGTCGAAACGATAGATTTCCTTGTCTCCAGCCTTCTGGGCTTCAGCGACAATCCCGTCGAGCAGCAGCCTGGCCTCCTGAAGTTCCTGATTGTATAGCATGGAGCCCGTGAGGAATACAATCCTGGCCTTCGGATTATGCTGGCGCACCATCTTCAGAAGCCGCTGATAGCCTTGCTTCAGAAGTTCCAAGTCATAATTATTGGTTGACAGGTCGTTGGTGCCGAGGTTGATGCAGACGACATCGGGCTGGTAGCGGCTGAAGTCCCACTTCTCGCTGTTGAAGCCAGGATTCTCGCGCAGCTTCAGGTCGTAGGCATAGCCCGTATATTCATATTGTACAGACATGCAGGAACGGGGCGAGCCCGTCTTGGCTTCACCATAATTACGATAAGCACCGATGCCGCTACGGGCGACAACCCAGTGCTGGGCTTCCAGGCTACGGGCAGCTATCGAGGCGTATGAGTAATAGTGGTTCTCTGTAGCGTAATCAAAGTGATCCTCTTTCCTGAGCCCCTCGTTACCATAGCCGCAGGTGATGGAATTGCCGATGAATTCGATTTTTCTGGAGGGAAGGGCAGGCGGATCGATCAGCGAACGACCCTTGTCGAGCACAAAGCCCCAGAACTCAGGACGGAATTCAAACCCCTCGATGACATACATCAGGCGAACGAGATGACGACCGTCGGGCAGGGCTGTAGCCAAAGTTACGACTGAGTCGCGCTCCCCATGGAAGGCGACCTTGAATGGCTCGCCCTGATCGATTTGAGCCATGAAGTAGCCGCTGCGGGGCTTGGCAATCATCTTGATCGAGGTGCCCTCGAAGGCTGCTATGATCTGGATACCAGGATAATTCCACGTGGGGCGCTCAGGGTTGGTAAAACTGATGCGGCCTGTGTAGAGGATATGCCCGTCGGCAGCACTGACCACATTTCCCCGGATGGGAAGGGTCACTGAGGCAGAAGCCCTGCCACCAAGGGCAAAGCACAATAACAAGGATAGCACAGTCGTACCAAATAATGATATTTTCATTGTCAGGACAATATATTTTTAAGTTTATGTGTGCAAAAGTACAAATAATTATGAATTCTGCATGATTTATTATGATTTTTTTGTATCTTTGCCCCCAAAGAACCATTAATTATCAGAATTATGACTGCATTAATTATCATTATCGTCTTGGCGGTTATCGTCATTGGTTATTTCATCTCGACCCAGCGCTCGCTGGTGAATCTTGATGAACTGTGCAAGAACGCTTTGAGCCAGATTGAGGTTCAGCTAAACTCTCGTTTTGATGTCGTACTGTCGATGGCGAAGACAGCCGCAAAGTATGCCGCCCATGAGTCGGAGACCATTATCAAGACCATCGAGGCCCGTGGCGGTGGTTCCGGCACTGCCAATACGCCTGCTGCCATCAATCAGCAGTCGGATCTGCTCGGCCAGCTGATGGGTCGTCTGAACGTCGTGTTCGAGCGCTATCCTGAACTGAAAGCCAGTGAGCTCTACATCAAGGCGCAGGAAGGTCAGAAAGAATATGAGGAACATGTGCGTATGTCGCGTATGATCTACAACGATACAGCAACGAAGATGAACCGTATGGTGCGCCAGTGGCCGTCGAGCATCGTGGCCTCCATGCTCCATTTCGACGTCAAGGACTACCTGAAAGTTGACAGCGAGGAGAAGAAACAATATCCTAACCTCGATGAAGCGTTTAAAAAGTAATTGGCTGTTGTTGCTGATGCTGCTAGCATCAGCAACAAGCTTATCTGCCCGACCCTATCTGCGTTCGCTCGACATCCGCGTGGTGCTGAGCCATACGGGAGATGCCTATATCACTGAGACCCGCCAGATGGAGATCGACTCGGAGGGAACAGAATGCTATATCGGCCTGGGCACACCTGACGGGAGCGAGATTCGCGACCTGCGGGTGAGCGACGAGACGGGACGGGAGTTTGAGAATGTCGGCAGATGGGACATCGACCGCAGCCGCAGCTGGAAGGAGGGCAAATGTGGTATCGTCGCCAAGCATGGGGGCTATGAACTCTGCTGGGGACTGGGTGATAGTGGGGAGCGCACTTATATCACCCGTTACACCTATACCAATATGGTACACGCCCACCCCGATGCCGATGCGCTCCGTCACGTGTTTCTCGATCAGGACGTATCGCCCAAGCCCAAATATGCCAGGGTAACCATCGTTGCCGAAGACTCCACACGCTTCAGTGAGGAGAACTGTGGCATCTGGGGTTTCCGTTTCTATGGTGACATCAATTTCGTAGGCGACAGCATCGTGGCCGAGACCTCAGAAGCGATGGAGAGCCGCAGCGCACTCTATATCATGGTGCGCTTCGACAAAGGCCTGTTCGAGCCGGTCGTCCAGGAGAATGTAACCTTCGAGGAGAAGAAGCAGCAAGCCTTCGAGGGCAGCGACTACAGTAGCGACGACGATTTGACAAAGGAGGATATCCTGATCCTCATCGCCATGATTGTGGGACTCTTCGTCGTACCCGTCATCTCTGGCATCTGGTATTTCGTATATGTCTGGAGAGCCCGTAAGAAGGTGAACAAAGACCTGCTCTGGTATCGTGACATCCCGTTGAAGGGCAACCTGCAACAGGCCAATGACATGATCAACGCCTACAAATATCTGGGCACCGACTACAACAACCTGCTCTCGGCCTGTATCCTGAAGCTTATCAACATGGGTGCCATCAGCATCGAACAGCGAATGAATCAGAAAGGTAAGACGGAAAGCAACTTCGTGATCCACGAACTGCCGAACGCAGGCAATCAGCCGTTGCTGCTGCGGAAGATTCACAATATCTTCAAGGAGGCGGCAGGCTCAGACACCATTTTGGAACCGAGGGAGCTGAAATCGTATATGAAGAGCAGCTATAACGAGAGCATCACCGACTCGTTTATCAACACGCTCCATACGAAAACCTCCATCTCACAGTACAAGGAACGACTCGACGAGGTGCGGCAAGTGTTCGGTCTCAAGAAGTTCCTCCAAGAGTTCTCCCTGCTCGACGAGCGTCATGTGAACGAGGTATCGCTCTGGAAGGAATATATGATCTACGCCACCCTCTTCGGCATTGCCGACCAGGTGATCAAGGACATGAAGAAGATCAACCCTGAGTACTTCAACATGGATCAGGTGGCTAATCAGATGGCCGACAACATGACCCTGCCGATGATATACTCGACACTGCATAACAGTACGTCGCGTGCCACAGCAGAAAAGGCGGCTCGCGAGGCCCGTGCTTCAGGTCGTGGCGGACACACCTCTTGGGGAGGCGGCGGAGGCGGCTTCTCAGGCGGCGGCTTCGGCGGTGGTGTCAGATAGTCTGAGCGGAAAACCGACTATAATCCTATGGCAAAGATTCATGACATGGACAGCCAAATCACGGCTGAAATTGTATATAGGCTCATCAAGCCAAACGAAACGCCCAAGTATTTGATTGGGACGAACTCCTTTGCAAAAACAGCTTTTCATCATCTTGAGAAGTCAAATGTGACTGTAAAGGGGTTCATTAATCCATATACCAAGCAAGAAACCTTCTGCCAAGTTCCGGTGATTCATAGCCTGAGCCAAGTAGAGAAGGATGCCATTGTCTTAATCTGTGTTGTTGAGTCGATTCCTACATTTGTGAAAAAGATGATGAAGGATTCAGATCTTTGCATTGTCGATTACTTCTCTTTTATAAAGTATAGTGGATATCCGATTTCCATACCCTACTGGGAAACATTCTACGATTCTTACCAATATCGCAGGGATGAGTATGACGCCGTTTACAGAATGCTTGCAGACGAGGAATCCAAAAAGGTTTTTTCTGACATCATAGATTTTCGCCTCAACTATAATTTGTCTGCTATGTCGGATTATGAGACACGAATAGAGGAAGAGTACTTTGAGCCATTCTTACACTTGAAGGAGGAAGGTGAAGTGTTCTGTGACGTAGGAGGATTTGATGGTGAAACCTCCGTTGAATTCATCAAACATTGTCCTAAATATGAGATGATCCATTTCTTTGAACCAGAACCTAATTTCATGAGATTGGCCAAGTTTAAACTCATCTTATACGACAAAGTGAAGTATTACCAATGTGCGGCATCGGACAAAAAAGGGGTCTTACACTTTCATTCAAAGGGTCCTGGAAGCAAAGTTGCGGACAATGGAGAGCTGGAGGTTCATGCAGACAGGATAGACAATATGGTGAAATCGCCTGTTACTTTTTTGAAGATGGATGTAGAGGGGAGCGAGACCTTTGCTATTGATGGAGCAAAGGAAACCATCCTTAAAAATCATCCAAGACTGGCTATCTGTGTTTATCATAAAGGGGCAGATCTCATCGATATTCCTTATCATGTATTCAAGATAAGGAATGATTATAATATCTACCTAAGGCATTATAGTGATGGTATTACTGAGACAGTCATGTTTTTCACGCCTAAATCTCACAACGGAGAATAGTCCTCGTTTTCGGGCCATGCGCCTGCCTCCACCAGCTCATCGTATAGTAGTTTCACTTCTTCGGCCAGCTGTTCCACCCGCGCCATCTTCTGCTCAATCTCAGCGTTTGTCATTGTTGCAATATTCGTTAAAAGTTAAATATCCGGATTATCAGAGAAAGTGAACCCCACCTGAATATCCACTAAGTCCATTAATCTGCTTCGGTCCAGGACTCGATCCAGGCCTTACACCACCGGCGATGCCGTCGAGCTCATCATCGTCGAGGGGATATGCCCCAGCCTCCATCAGTTCCACGTAGATAGCATGCATCTCATCCATTTTCTCTTTGAGCAGTCGCTTCTTCTGCTCAATCTCTTCTTGTGTCAATGTTGCCATATTCCTATAGTTTTATTGTTTCGCCTGCAAATATATATAAATTCTATGAAACAGCCAAGAAAAAAAGAAGAATCTTTTGGAGATTTGTAAAATAACACCTACCTTTGCCATCGGAACCCCAAAACTTTATGATTATGACAACAGAGATCAGCCAACAGCACAAAAACTGCACCATTCTGGTGACGCACAGGATGGACGAGCCGATGATCCGTTACCTGCGATTCCTGAAAGAGCAGATCACGGAGGTGATGGATTTCTATATCCTCTATGACTGTGGTACACAACCCTTGGATCCTGCGGATTATCCCGAACTGAACTTCCATCTGTTCAACTCGAATGAACTGCCGAACTTTTTCTACTGCGGCGACCGCAGGCTGCCCAATCCGCTGAAAGCGCTGATAGAGTTCTCGAAGCAGCATCCCTACCAGCATTACCTCGTGATGGAGGGCGACCTTGTGCTGTGCGGTGACTGGACTAACTTCGTCAGGAAGATCAACGGTCTGAAGTGCGACTACGTTCATATTGCCTCCGACGTTATGGGCGATATGCGTCGCCACTACCCCATAAAGGGCATCAAGGACAACCCCTTCAAGCATCTGTATTTCGCCTGGTGTCACGTGTTCTGCGTGAGCCACCAGTATCTGATGGACCTGGAAGAGTTTATGAAGGAGAATGACAGTTTCTACTATGAGATGCTCCTGCCTTCCATGGCCTACAACCGAGGCTACTACATCCGTCAGTTCGAGAATCTGGGCTATCAGTTCGATATCTCGTATGGACCAGCGGAGGAATACGAACGCAGATATATGGAGGACAGGAGACACAAGACCTTCTATCATCCTGTGAAGAACAGCAGCCTAATCGAATACTGAAGCTAGAAAAACTCAAATAAATTTGGCTATTCCTTCGTTTTTTCGTAACTTTGCACGCAGATTATGATGGATGAGGATTTCGACATACGTGAAGAACGGTTCTCACAAGGCGAAAAAGACTTTGAGAATGCCCTGCGCCCCCTGACTTTCCGCGATTTCAGCGGACAGAAAAAGGTGGTAGAGAACCTGGAGGTGTTCGTCGAGGCAGCCAAATACCGCGGCGAGCCTCTCGATCATACGTTGCTGCACGGTCCTCCAGGACTGGGCAAGACCACTCTGTCGAACATCATCGCCAACGAACTAGGTGTAGGCTTCAAAATCACTTCCGGACCTGTACTCGACAAGCCTGGAGACTTGGCTGGCATCCTGACTTCATTAGAGAAGAATGACGTGCTGTTCATCGACGAGATCCACCGTCTGTCGCCCGTTGTGGAAGAATACCTCTACAGTGCGATGGAGGACTACCGCATCGACATCATGATCGACAAGGGACCATCTGCACGAAGCATCCAGATAGACCTCAATCCCTTCACTCTTGTTGGTGCCACCACCCGCAGCGGTCTGCTGACGGCACCCCTCCGTGCCCGATTCGGCATCAACATGCATCTGGAATACTACGATCCGCAGACCTTGCAAAAGATCATCGAACGCTCATCGTCAATCCTCGGTGTGCCTATCACAGAAGATGCCGCCCAGGAGATTGCGGGCCGCAGTCGTGGTACGCCCCGTATTGCCAATGCCCTGCTGCGCCGTGTGCGCGACTTCGCCCAAGTGAAAGGCAACGGCAAGATTGACATGAAAATCTCGAAAGTGGCACTGACGGCCCTGAACATCGACCAATACGGTCTCGATGAAATCGACAATAAGATTCTGCTGACCATCATCGATAAGTTCCGTGGCGGACCAGTGGGCATCACCACGATTGCCACCGCCATTGGCGAAGATGCAGGCACCGTCGAGGAGGTCTATGAGCCTTTCCTCATCATGGAGGGCTTTATCAAGCGCACACCCCGTGGCCGTATGGTGACCGAACTGGCCTATAAGCACTTCGGCCGCAATCCTTACGGAGGCAACATCATGGAACCAAACCTTTTTGATTAGTTGAGAGTTAAGAGATGAGAATAGGTATATTTGTCGGGAGCTTTAATCCCTTTACTATTGGACATGACTCGATCGTGAGACGGGCACTGCCGCTGTTCGACCGTTTGGTTATCGGTGTAGTGGGTGATAATGTGCATAAGCCTGACATGCCCTCTTCCGAGCAGCGAATGCAGGTCATCAAAGACCTTTATGCTGATGAGCCGCGCATCGAGGTAAAGCCCTATTACGGACTGGCGATGGACTTTGCCAAGGCAGAAAATGCCCATTTCATCGTAAAAGGCGTGCGCAATGCCAGCGACTTCGAATACGAACAGTGGCAGGCTGACTTCAACCGCCGTCTTGGTGGTATCGAGACCATCCTGCTCTATACGGAACCTGAACTGGCCAGCATCTCGTCGAGTGCTCTCAGGGAACTGGCACATTTCAACGTAGACATCAGTCCTTATTTACCGAAAAAACGAACATTATGATTACATACGAGGCAGAGGGGGTAAGGTTCCCCAATATCAAAAAACGTCAAACATCCAACTGGATTCGTCAGGTGGCAGAGTCATACGGCAAGAAAATCGGTGAAATCGGCTATCTTTTTGTCAACGATGACAAGATCTTAGAGGTGAACAACGAATTTCTTGGCCACGACTACTACACAGACATCATCACCTTCGACTATTCGGAGGGCAAGACCATCAGCGGCGATATC
>JAEEGI010023955.1_pt1 | contig 11945 bp, 12 predicted proteins | sample 8958751 | NCBI WGS metagenome assembly JAEEGI01 (sample SAMN16246545, study PRJNA631951) | gut metagenome | biome: gut microbiome; feature: rumen; material: KS-attached | host: Bos | place: Iran: Karaj | collected 2018-10 | reverse complement strand
ATCATACTCTGTTTTTGAGGCAGCTTTGCCGCCTCAAAAACACCATAAGGCGAATGGTGTGAGCCCTCGCGCCGACCAAACGCGGCGGCTCCGGCGCGACGCCGCGTGCGATTGCGCGAGTACTCTCGATTGAGAGCCCAGCGAAGCGGGTCTCAATCGAAGCGTGTCGGCTTTGTTGACACGCTCAGGCCTGTGCCATACCGGCGCAGGCCTGTTTTACGGAAGGGAGAGAACGCTTATGACGCCCGCGAATGAAAACCGGCCGCTGGAGATCGAGAGAAAGTTCCTGATCCGCATGCCGGATCCGGACCGGCTCGCTGCGGAGAGCACACGGAAGATCCGCATCCGGCAGATCTATCTGAAGCTCAGCGGGGACGCGCAGAGCCGCAGGCTGAGACTCAGCCGTCCCGAGGGAGGAGAGGAGACCCGGTATTATACCGAGAAGATCCGCCTCACCGACCGCACGCGAATCGAACGGGAGAGAGAGATCGGGCCGGAGGAGTGGGACGCGCTGATGGCCGAAGCCGATCCGGAGCGGCGCGTGATAGAGAAAACGCGCTGGTGCGTACCCTCCGGACCCCACACGCTGGAGATCGATATCTTCCCCTTCTGGACAGACAGAGCCTTCTGCGAGGTCGAGCTCTCCGCCGAGGAAGAGACCTTCGAGCTGCCCGACTGGCTTCGGGTCATCCGCGAGGTCACCGACGACAGACGCTACACCAACTACGCTCTTGCCCTTTCGATCCCGGAGGAATCGCCGGACCGGGGTTGATTTTTCTGTATATTATGGTATAATCTCAACAATACAGCAAAGGAAGATTTGGGCAAATGCACGACGAACTGACCCGGGTGGACATGGAAAAGCTCCGCGAGGAGCTCGCTTACCGGGAAAATGAACTGATGCCGAAGATCCTCGAGGACGTAAAGACAGCGCGGAGCTTCGGCGATCTGAGCGAGAATTACGAATACAAAGCGGCCAAGGACGAACAGCGCAAGAACATGCGCCGCATCCGCTACATCCGGCAGATGCTCGCCTCGGCGGTGGTGATCGACAGCGACTCGGCCGAAGATGTGGCCGGGCTTTTTGATACGGTGGGACTGTTCATGGAGGACGACGGAGAGGAGATGACCGTGAGATTCGTGACCACCCTGCGCCAGAACGCGCTGGAAGGACTCATCAGCAAGGAATCTCCCTTGGGCCGGGCCGTGATCGGCCGGCGGGTCGGCGAGCGGGTCTTCGTGAAGGTCAGCGATGAATACGGCTACTGGGTGCGGATCCAAAGCATTCAAAAAGGACAGGACGACGAAAGCCTGGAAATCAGCGCGTACTGAATTCAATATATATGAGGTGAATGAGATGTCGGCAACCCTGGTGATCATGGCAGCGGGCCTTGCCTCCCGCTACGGAAGCGCCAAGCAGATCGAAAAGGTCGGCCCGGCGGGCGAAATACTGATGGAATACACCCTGTACGACGCCAAAAAGGCGGGATTTGACCGCTTTGTGATCATTCTTCCTCCCGGAATCAAAGAAGAGTTCCGCGACCTCTGCGGAAACCGCCTGGAGAAGGAACTGAACGTGACGTATGCCGTCCAGGATTTCGGGGCGCTTCCCGGCTGGTTCACGGTCCCCGAAGGCCGCGTCAAGCCCTACGGCACGGTGGCGTGCGTTCTGGCTGCCCGGGACAGCATCCGGGGAGAATTCGCGGTGCTCAACGCCGATGATTACTACGGACCCGGCGCGTTTGCGCTGATGCTCGCCGAGCTTGGGAAGCTTACGGAGAAAACCGCCTGCATGGTGGCCTACAAGCTCAAGAACACCGTCAGCGATTTCGGTACCGTCACCCGCGGCGTGTGCACGCTGGAGAACGGCCGGATGACCGCCGTGACGGAGACATCCGGGATCGGCCGGGCCGAGGACGGCTCTATCCGGAGCTTTGACGGCAGCGGGGAGGGACGGCTCCTGGACCGGGAATCGGCCGTGTCCATGAATTTCTGGGGATTCCCCGCCGCGGCTCTGGAGGATATGGAGCGGTACCAGGAGGCGTTCCTGCGTTCTCTGGCTCCCGACGACCTGAAGAGCGAGTGCCTTCTGCCCGTGATGGTGGGCGAAAAGATCCGGGAAGGATCGCTGACGGTCAACGCCGTGACCACAGACGATGAATGGTTCGGCATGACCTATAAGGAGGACCGCGCCACTACGGCCGCGATGCTTCGGAAACTGACCGAAGAGGGACAGTATCCGGCCGTGCTGTTCCCGTAATGACCGGGCATGAAAAGAGACACCGCGCTTCCGGCGCGGTGTCTCTTTTCCGTGGACGGAGCGGACTGCCGGGAAAGGCCCTTCCCGCGGGGGGCCTCCCCGCGGCCGCGCTTTCCGGGTCTCTCCATCATCTTGACAAAGCGAGAGAGTTTGTATTATCGTCTGACTGTAGAGTACCCTTTTATTTATTATTATTGTATATTGCGGGGGAGACGACATGCCAACATCCTATTCCGTACGGCTTGAAAAAATCGTTGCCGAGCATGAGCTCACCGTAGCCTACCGGGCCACGGACTACGACCGGGTATGTATTGACAACTGGGACGTCTCCCGTCCCGCGCTGCCGCTGGCCGGCTTCTATGACTATTTCGACGCCGGCCGGGTCCAGGTCATCGGAAAGCTGGAGATCACCTATCTGTCCGAGATGAGCGCGGAAGCCCGCGCCATGAGCGTGGATCATTTTCTCTCTTCGGGCGTCCGCTTCTGCATCATTGCCCACGGCATGCCCGTTCCCCGGGAGATGATGGAGGCGGCCGAAAGGCGGGACGTGACCCTTCTTACCACGGAACAGTCGACCAGCGACTTCATGGCCGAGCTGATCATGAGCCTGAACAGTATGCTGGCGCCCCGCACGACGCTCCACGGAGTCCTTATGGAGATCCACGGCGAGGGCGTGCTCATCACCGGCGAGAGCGGGGTGGGCAAAAGCGAGAATGCCATGGCGCTGCTCAGCCGGGGACACCGCTTGGTCGCAGACGACGCCATTGACGTGAGACGGGTCGGACGCGGCCAGCTCATCGGCACCGCACCCGAGCTGATCCGCTATTTTATGGAGATCCGGGGCATAGGCCTGGTGGACGCGCGTCATATGTTCGGCATCGGCGCGGTCAAACAGGAGCAGGCGCTGGATCTGGTAGTGCATTTCGAGCCCTGGGACGAAAACAAGGTTTACGACCGGCTCGGCGCCGAGCCTCTGTATACCGAGATCCTGGGGATCCAGGTCCCGCTTTATGAGATCCCTGTCCGGCCCGGACGCAACCTGGCCGATATCCTTGAGCTTGCCGCGCGCACCAACCGCGGACGAAAGATGGGCTATAACGCCGCGCAGGCGCTGGTGGAGCGGCACGATCGGATGGTGGATCAGGGATGAACGACATACAGAGAAACGCGTTTCTCTCCGAACTTCGCCGCAGGTGCCCCGAACTGACGATCCGGGAAAAGGAGCCGATGTCGCGGCACTGCTCCTTCCGCATCGGAGGGGAGTGCGATGCCATGCTTTTCCCGTCGACGGTTGAGGAGATCCGCGCCGCGGCCGAACTGCTCGCCTCAGCCGGGGAAAAGCCGCTCGTCATCGGAAACGGCACGAACCTGCTGGTGACCGACGCCCCCCTGCACCGGATCGTGCTCCGCATGGGAGAGTCTTTCTCCGCCGCGCGGACAGAGGGGGAGACCGTAAGCGCCTGCGCGGGGATCACGCTTGCCCAGCTGGCCGTGTCCGCGGCGCGCGCGGGACTGGGCGGCCTGGAATTCGCCCACGGCATCCCGGGAACGCTCGGCGGCGCGGTGGGCATGAACGCCGGAGCCTACGGAGGCGAGATGAAGGACATGGTCACGTCGGTGACGTATCTCGACGACGAGCTGTGTCTGAGAGAAACCGGAGACGCCGGCATGAGCTACCGCCGAAGCCGGTTTTCCGACACCGGGGACATCATTCTCTCGGCGCGCCTCGCCCTTCATGAGGACGATCCTGAGGCGGTCCGGGAACGAATGCGGACGCTGCTGGAGCGCCGCCGGGCCAGCCAGCCGCTGGAGCTGCCTTCGGCCGGGAGCACCTTCAAAAGGCCCGCGGGCGGATATGCGGCCGAGCTGATCGACCGGGCCGGACTTAAGGGCTATGCCGTGGGAGGCGCCCAGGTAAGCGAGAAGCACGCCGGCTTTGTGGTCAACCGGGGCGGCGCGACCTTTGACGACGTTATGGCCCTGATCGGGCATATTCGGGAGGAAGTGCTCCGCCTGACCGGCATCGAGCTGGAGACGGAGGTCAAAATCATACGATAGGGCGTGCCGCTTATCCGCGGGGCCGTCCGGGGGAAGAGAACCATGGATTTTCTGATCGTCACCGGCCTTTCCGGGGCCGGAAAGACCCAGGCAGCTCATTATCTGGAGGACCTGGGCTACTACTGCGTGGACAATATGCCCTCGGCGCTGCTTCGGCAGTTCGCGGAATTCTGTATCGACTCTCAGGGCCGGTTCAACAAGGTCGCTCTGGTGGCCGACGTCCGCGCCCGGGAGAGCTTCGAGGCGCTGTTCGCCGCGCTGGAAGGCCTGAAAGAGCTGGACTGCACGTTCCGCATCCTTTTCATTGAGGCTCCCGTGGCGGCGATCGTCCGCCGCTACAAGGAGAGCCGCCGCCGCCCGCCGCTGGCGGAGGACGGCATGACCATTGAAGACGCGGTGAAGCGGGAGATAGAGCTGCTGCGCCCCGTGAGGGAGCGGGCTGACTATATCATCGACACCGGCGGCACAACCCTGGCTCAGCTCCACAATGAGATCTGCCGCCTTCTCGCGGAGAAGGAAGGCAGCGCGATGCCCATCAACGTGATCGCCTTCGGCTACAAGTACGGGATCCCCCTGGAGGCGGACCTGGTGCTGGATGTCCGATTCCTGCCCAATCCCTTTTATGTGGAAGAGCTCAAACCGCTCAGCGGACTGGACGGCGCGGTTTTTGACTATGTGATGGGGCATCCCGTGACGGAGGAGTATCTGAAAAAGCTAACCGATTTCCTCAATTTCCAGCTTCCGAGATTTCGTGATGAGGGCAAGCCCTCGCTGACCGTGGCCGTCGGCTGTACCGGCGGGCGCCACCGCAGCATCACCATTGCCCGCGCGCTGACCGACATCCTGACGAAGCAGGGCGAGGACGCCCGGCTCATCTGCCGCGATCTGGGAAAGGCGGCGGACTATGTCTGAGCGATCCTCCCGCTCGCCGAGGATCGTCGCCATCGGCGGCGGGACCGGCCTGTCCACCATGCTGCGAGGACTGAAGCATTTTTCGTCCAATATCACCGCCGTGGTCTCCATGGCCGACAACGGCGGGGGAAGCGGCGTGCTTCGCCAGGAGCTGGGCATGCCCCCTCCGGGCGACGTGCGCAACTGTCTTCAGGCACTGGCCAATACCGAACCCACCATGGAAGCGCTGCTGGCCCACCGGTTTCGGGACGGCAATCTGCGCGGTCAGAGCTTCGGAAACCTTTTTCTGGCCGCGCTCAACGAAATGAGCGGCAGCTTCGATGAGGCCGTGGCCCGCATGAGCGAGGTGCTGGCCATCACCGGGCGCGTGCTGCCCGTGACCAACGAGAAGGTGGACCTGGTCGCGGATTTCGACGACGGAGCCACCGTCGTGGGACAGATCCAGATCGCCGGATACAGAAGCGGTACGGACAGGAGGATCCGGCGCGTGTATCTCTCCCCGGAGCGGCCTCCGGCCGTGAAGGGCTGCCTGGAGGCGCTGGAAAAGGCGGATCTGATCCTCCTGGGGCCCGGCAGCCTTTATACCAGCGTTCTTCCCAATCTGGTCGTGGAAGGGATCAGCGAAGCGATCCGCTCGTCCCGCGGCGCGAAGGTTTACATCATGAACCTGATGACCCAGGAGGGAGAGACGGCCGGATACACGGCGTACGATCATGTCCGCGCGCTGTTCGACCACGGCGGCGACGCGCTTTTCGATCACTGCCTGATCAACGACCTGCCCGTACCGCCCGCGGCTTTGGAGCTTTACCGCCGGGAGGGCTCCGCGCCGATCTCGGTGGATGTGACGGCGCTGGCGCGCATGGGCGTGCGGGCCGACTTTGCTCCGGTGGCGGATTTTGCCCACGGCCTTGTCCGCCATGACCCGATGGCGCTTGCCCGGGCGATCATGGATCTGTACCACCGCATTTCCCCGACAAGGATCTACTGAAACTACCGTTTTCCTGTGAGGCGACGTCCATGTCTTTTTCCTCAGAAACCAAAGACGAGCTCTGCCGCGTCGGCCTGAGCCGGTCCTGCTGCGCCCTGGCCGAGGCCTACGGAGTGCTGCTCTACTGCCATACCTTCGACAGGCGCGAGATCCGTGTGATCACGGCGGGAGAAGGGTTCGCGCAGCGGCTGCCCCGCCTGTTCCGCAGAGCGTTCGGCCTGAACTTCGACCGCGTACCTCCGGAAGGGGCGGGAGGCAAGAGGACCTTTCTTATCACCGATCCGGAAAAGCTTTTTGCCGTCAGCGCCGCCTTCGGGCAGGAAAACGATTTTACCCACCATATCAATTTCGGCGTGCTCGAGAACGACTGCTGCCGCGCGAGCTTTCTGCGCGGCGCGTTTCTCGCCGGAGGCAGCATCATCGATCCCGAGAAGAGATACCACCTGGAGTTCTTTACCGCCCACGCCGCGGTAAGCCGCGAGGTCTATTCCCTGATGCTGGAGATGGGCCTGTCGCCCAAGGATTCCCGGCGCGGCGGAAGCGCGCTCACATATTTCAAGCAGTCCGAGGCCATCGAGGACGTGCTGACGACCATGGGCGCCCCGCTGGCCGCCATGGGTGTCATGCAGGCCAAAATGCAGAAGGACATGCGCAACGCCGTCAACCGCCGCGTCAACTGCGACAGCGCCAACGCCGACAAGATCGTGGCCGCCAGCCGGGAACAGCTTGAGGCGATCCGCGAGCTGGACCGGCTTTACGGTCTCACCACGCTGCCCGATACGCTGCAGGAGACGGCCATGCTGCGCATCGCGAACCCCGAGGCGAGCCTGATAGAGCTCTCACGGCTGGCCGACCCGCCCGTGTCCAAGAGCTGTATGAGCCACCGGCTGAAAAAGCTGTTATCCTATAAAGGTGAGTAGCATGTCCTTCGTTCATCTGCATGTACATTCGGAATACTCTCTGCTGGACGGCGCCTGCCGCATCGGCGACCTGGCCAAGCGGGCCGCGGAGCTGGGGCAGACGGCACTGGCGGTCACCGACCACGGCGTCATGTACGGCGCGGTGGCATTTTACCGCGCCTGCCTGGCCGAAGGCGTTCGTCCCATCATAGGCTGCGAGGTCTATGTGGCGCCTCGGTCCCGCTTCGAAAAGGAGCACGGGCTCGACAACGCCTATTCCCACCTTATCCTTCTGTGCAAGAACGACGTGGGATACCGAAACCTGTGCTACCTGGTATCCTGCGGCTTTACGGAGGGGTTTTATATCCGTCCGCGCATCGACTGGGAGCTGCTGCGCGCCCACGCCGAAGGACTCGTCTGCCTGTCCGGCTGCGTGGCGGGCTATATCCCCCGCAGGCTGATCGAGGACGATTACGACGGCGCGCTGAGCAAGGCGCTGGAGCTCAGGGAGCTTTTCGGAGAAGACTTTTTCCTGGAGATCCAGGATCACGGAATGGCCGAGGAACACAAAGCCGCGGCCGGCCTTCGCCGTCTTTCCCGGGAGACGGGAATACCGCTGGCCGCCACCAACGACGCGCATTATGTCCGCCGGGAGGACGCCCACAATCAGGACGTTCTCATGTGCATACAGACCGGAAAAACCGTGGATGACCCGGACCGGATGAGATTCGATTCCGAGGAGCTCTACCTGAAGAGCGAGGAAGAGATGCGCGCCCTGTTTCCCGACGACGGGGCGGCGGTGGACGTCACCGCCGAGATCGCCGAGCGCTGCCGCTACGATTTTGAGTTCGGACACTACCACCTGCCCGAATTCGCCCTTCCCGAGGGAGAGACGGACAGCTTTGCGTATCTGGAGCGTCTGTGCCTCGAAGGATTCACGCGCCGGTACGGCGAGGGCACGAGCGAGATGCGCGCTCAGCTGGAGTATGAGCTGAATATGATCCGGCAGATGGGCTTTGTGGACTATTTCCTGATCGTGTGGGATTTTGTCCACTTCGCCAAAAGCGAGGGGATACCGGTCGGACCGGGCCGCGGCAGCGCCGCGGGAAGCATGGTCAGCTATACGCTGGGCATCACGGACGTGGACCCCATACGGTATTCTCTGTTTTTCGAGAGATTCCTCAACCCCGAGCGGGTCAGCATGCCGGACATTGACATGGACTTCTGCGTCCGGCGCCGCGGGGAAGTAATAGATTATGTAAACAGAAAATACGGTTCCGACCATGTGGCGCAGATCGTGACCTTCGGTACGATGGCCGCGCGCATGGCCATACGCGACGTGGGCCGCGCGCTGAACATCAGCTACGCCGAGTGCGACGCGGTGGCCAAGCAGGTGCCCATGGCGCTGAACATGACTCTGGACGAGGCGCTTAAGATCTCCAAGCCCCTCAGGGATCTCTATGACGGGGACGAGAAGCTGCGCACGCTCATTGACACGGCAAAAGCGCTGGAGGGAATGCCGCGCCATTCCTCCACCCATGCCGCCGGCGTGGTCATTACCCAACGGCCGGTTTACGAGTATGTTCCGCTCGCCAAAAACGATGAGAGCGTTGTGACGCAGTATACAATGACCACTCTTGAGGAGCTGGGCCTGCTGAAGATGGACTTCCTCGGGCTGCGCAACCTGACCGTGCTGGACGACGCGGAGAAGCTGGTGAAGCGGCATCATCCCGGCTTTTCGGTGGCCGATGTGCCGGTGGACGACGCGAAGACCTTCGATATGCTCGCGGCGGGGAAGACCTCGGGCGTGTTCCAGCTGGAGTCGGCGGGCATGACCGGCGTGTGCACGGCCATACGCGCCAAGAGCATAGAGGATATCACGGCCATCATCGCCCTTTACCGGCCCGGCCCGATGGACTCGATCCCGAAATTCATCGAGTGGTCCCAGCATCCCGAGAAGATCCGCTACAAGCATGAGAGCCTTCGCCCGATCCTGGAGGTGACCTACGGCTGTATCGTCTACCAGGAGCAGGTGATCGAGATCTTCCGTTCCCTGGCAGGCTTTTCCCTGGGCCAGGCCGACAATATACGCCGCGCCATGTCCAAGAAAAAACACTCCGTCATCGACGCGGAGCGGGTATCGTTCATCCACGGCGACCCGGCGCGCGGTATCCCCGGCTGTGTCGCCAACGGGATCCCAGAGGAGACCGCCGACAGCATTTACGACGAGATCCTGGATTTTGCCAGTTACGCTTTCAACAAGGCCCACGCCGTCAGCTACGCGATCGTTGTCTACCGTACGGCGTACATGAAATGCCACTGGCCGCGCGAGTATATGGCCGCCCTGCTCACCAGCGTGCTGGGCAGCTCCGTGAAGGTGGCCGAATACATCTCCGAGTGCCGGGACATGGGCATCCGGCTCCTGCCGCCGGACGTCAATGAATCCGACGCGGATTTCACCGTATCCGGAGAGAATATCCGTTTCGGCCTGGTTGCCATCAAGGGCATCGGCTGGGGCTTCATTGAGGCGCTGATGCGTGAACGGCGGGAAAACGGTCCCTTCCGTACGCTGGACGAATTCTGCCGGCGCATGAACGGCAAGGATTTCAACCGCCGGGCTGCGGAATCGCTCATCAAGGCGGGGGCCTTCGACTCGCTGGGATTCCGGCGCAGCGCCATGCTGAAGGCCTGCGGCCAGATCGTGGACTCGGTGGCCGATGAGACGCGGCGCAATATCTCGGGACAGATGGATCTGTTCGGAATGGGGGAGGACGAGACCTCCGTTCAGACGGTCCCGCTGCCGGATATCCCGGAGTTCTCCCGGCGGGAGCTCATGGCCATGGAACACGAGACCACGGGGCTGTACCTGACCGGTCATCCGATGGACGAATACCGCGAAAAGGCGCGGAGGGCCGGAGCCGTGTCGATCGGAGCGGTGCTCGCGGATCTGGCCGAGGAACACCCCGCGCGCTTCCGGGACAATCAGGAGATCACTCTGGCGGGCGTCGTGGCCTCGGCCAAGACACGCACGACGCGGAACAACTCGCTGATGAGCTATATAACCCTGGAGGACGATACAGGCTCCATGGAGCTTATCGCCTTCCAGCGCGCGCTGGATAACGGGGGAGGATATGTGGCGGACGCCGCGGCTCTCCTCGTTCGCGGGAGGATCTCTCTGCGGGATGAGAAAGAGCCGCAGCTCATGGTGGATTCGATACGGCCGCTGAGCGATCTGGACGTTCCCGGGGAGCGGCCGGGCGTTCCGGAACGGGCCGGCGTACCCGACCCCAAGCCGCGGACCCTTTATGTCCGCATCCCGGGACGAAGCGATCCTCTGTTCCGAAAAGTCGAGCTGCTGCTGACCATGTTCCCGGGAAAAGAGCGGATGGTGCTCTACTTTGAGGACACAAAGAAGAAAGCGGCCGCATCCTGCCTGATCCACGAGGCGCTGGTGGCCGAGCTCACCGAGCGCTGCGGGAAGGAAAACGTGGTCGTAAAGTGAACCGGGATGACCCCTGAAAGAGGGAACGGCAAAAAGAGAAAAATACATCTTGCATTCGGGCAGATCGTCTGCTATTATTATAAAGCTGTTCAAAAGCCGGGGCGAACCCGGCGACGGCAGATCTAACAAAAGGGAGGTGCAGCGCATCATGGCGAAGTGCGATTTCTGCGATAAGGGCGTTTCCTTCGGCATCAAGGTCAGCCATTCTCACCGCCGTTCCAACCGTGCCTGGAAGCCCAACGTCAAGCGCGTCAAGGCCATCGTCGACGGTACTCCGAAGCACGTTTATGTGTGCACCCGCTGCCTCCGCAGCGGCAAGGTCACTCGGGCCGTCTGAGATCTTTCATAACGGAAAGCTCTCGCATGAGCCGCCCCCTGGTGAAGGGGGCGGCTCATGCGTTTATGAGACAGCGCGGGAAAGAACCAAAAAGAAGGGGGCCTCCGGGGGGAACATGGTTCCCGCCCGGAAATCGCGCCGGCGGCAGCCGGGGACAGACTTCCGCAGAAGTCTGCGCGATTGAAAGGGGGCGGCTCATGCGTTTTGTACGAAATTCCGAAAGACACAAGTTGAAAGAGCTCAATTTTTCTTTAGTTTTCAATGCTTTTCGGCCCGCAAGCGTCTCTGAATAATTTTTTTGATTTTTTTGAAAAAGGGGGTTGACAAACCTTTTAGGGGGTGTTATATTAACCAAGCTGTCGCCGCAAGGCCGGCTCGAAAGAGCGGGAGGCCGGCGCAGCGGGAGAGATCCTGTGTACCTTGTAAATTGAACAAAGTAACGAAAGCTTATGCTAAATAAGCACCGGAAAGGGTTCTCGACAGGTCCCGGAAGGGACCGGTTGAAAAACATTTCTTTGAGAGCTGGAAACAGCGATCGATAGATAGATTTCAGGCCGGAAGGCATGAGATAGATATTTATTGAGAGTTTGATCCTGGCTCAGGACGAACGCTGGCGGCGTGCCTAACACATGCAAGTCGAACGAAGCATATTTCTCAGAGATTCGTCGAAGAGGGGTATGACTTAGTGGCGGACGGGTGAGTAATGCGTGAGCAACCTGCCCTTCGGAGGGGGACAACAGTTGGAAACGACTGCTAATACCGCATGATGTGTCTGGGAGGCATCTCCCGGATACCAAAGATTTTATCGCCGAAGGATGGGCTCACGTCTGATTAGCTTGTTGGCGGGGTAACGGCCCACCAAGGCATCGATCAGTAGCCGGACTGAGAGGTTGAACGGCCACATTGGGACTGAGATACGGCCCAGACTCCTACGGGAGGCAGCAGTGGGGAATATTGGGCAATGGGCGCAAGCCTGACCCAGCAACGCC
>JAEEGI010023948.1_pt1 | contig 11947 bp, 12 predicted proteins | sample 8958751 | NCBI WGS metagenome assembly JAEEGI01 (sample SAMN16246545, study PRJNA631951) | gut metagenome | biome: gut microbiome; feature: rumen; material: KS-attached | host: Bos | place: Iran: Karaj | collected 2018-10 | reverse complement strand
GAAGGTGACCAGCACCTGATGGTCGGGATGGCGTCGGCGATACTCTTCGAGCACGGGCCGGGCCTGCTCAAACTCACCCAGGCTGGCAGCGTGGAACCAGGCGGTGGGACGTTCGTGGCTCAGCTTGGCTACCTCCTCGGGCCAGCGTTTCCAGCCGTTGACCATCAGCCGCGCCTTCTCGTGTCCAAACAGCGCCACCACACGGATTCCCAGCGTGTAGACCCAAATTCCAATAGTATATATCAAACGCATAACTTCTAGTCTTTTTGACTTTTAGACTTAATAGTAGTAGTAATCGTATGAGGTTTTGCCCGTGAAGGGGAACATCCACGACAGCTTCACGCCGCCCATCAGGTCGAAGTAGGTGTTCTTGTCCTTGCCGTTGAGGCCCATGACATTGTCGATGGTGTAGGGGCGTGAAGCCCAGCTTAGGCATTGGCTGATGTCGAACGAGAGACGTACGTTGACGTATGTCGAGTAGTTGCTCATGAATACGAAGCCTATGCTCTCGGTGAGTATGGCGCCGTTGCGCAGGTGGTCATAGAGTTTCTTGTATTCGCCCGTGACTTGAGGCACCGGTGCTTCCGTATATTCTTGGTTGAAGACCGTCTGCTGCAGGAACCATCCGCCGCTGAGCTTAAGGAAGATGCCCGAATTGGGGTTGCCTTTTATTACGGGGATTATCTTTCCGCCGCCGATGCGGGCACTGATACCGCGGTTATAGGCTCCCAGATAGCCGTCGGTGCCGCCCCAGCTGTAGGCTATGCCGTTCGGCAGGTACACGTTGGGCATGCGGTCGCTGCGCTGCTGCAGGTTGTCGCTGTTCCAGCCGAACCATAGGTCGGCATCCAGCGTGACGAGCCAGTTGCTCTGGTATTTATAGTCGCAGTTCAGCGAGAAGTCGAGCCACGGACTGCCGTAGAGGTCGCCCATGTTCCCGCCGCCCAATCCGCCGCTGGCGCTGCCGCCACCAGGGGTCAGAAGTCCCGCCGAGAAACCTATCACGTGGCACTCCAGCGTGTCCACACTGAGCTTCACCTGTGACAATGACACTGTTGGCACCATCATCACCATCGCTATCACTGCCAATATTTTATGCTTCATATTAAAATTTCCAATTTCCAATTTTCAATTTTTTTTCACTTTTCACTCTTCACTTTTCACTTTTTTCGTATCTTTGCAACTCCTTTATCAAACGACAAGTGCTACAAAATATTGTATAATAAATAAAAAAATATATCTTCAATGGCAAAAGACTTTCCCAAACGCAGTGAGAACTACTCCGAATGGTACAACGAACTCGTCGTCCGTGCCGACCTCGCCGAACAGAGCGCCGTCCGCGGTTGCATGGTGATAAAACCCTATGGCTATGCCATCTGGGAGAAGATGCACGACCAGCTCGACCGCATGTTCAAAGAGACCGGCCACCAGAACGCCTACTTCCCCCTCTTCATCCCCAAGAGTTTCCTCAGCCGTGAGGCCGAGCACGTCGAAGGCTTCGCCAAGGAGTGCGCCGTCGTCACCCACCACCGTCTCATGAACGACCCCAACGGCAACGGCGTCGTCGTCGACCCCGCCGCCAAACTCGAGGAAGAGCTCATCGTGCGCCCCACCTCCGAGACCATCATCTGGAGCACCTACAAGAACTGGATCAAGTCTTACCGCGACCTGCCCATCCTCTGCAACCAGTGGGCCAACGTCGTGCGCTGGGAGATGCGCACCCGCATGTTCCTCCGCACCGCCGAGTTCCTCTGGCAGGAAGGCCACACCGCCCACGCTACCCGCGAGGAGGCCGAAGCCGAGACCCGCCGCATGCTCGAGGTCTATGCCGAGTTCGCTGAGAAATATATGGCCATGCCCGTCCTCAAAGGTCACAAGAGCCCCAACGAGCGCTTCGCCGGCGCCCTCGACACCCTCTGCATCGAAGCCATGATGCAGGACGGCAAGGCCCTGCAGGCCGGCACCTCCCACTTCCTGGGCCAGAACTTCGCCAAAGCCTTCGAGGTGCAGTTCCTCAACCGCCAGAACCAGCTCGAGTATGTCTGGGCCACCTCCTGGGGTGTCAGCACCCGCCTCATGGGCGCCCTCATCATGACCCACTCCGACGACAACGGCCTCGTCCTGCCGCCGCACCTGGCTCCCATCCATGTGGCTATCGTCCCCATCTGCAAGAGCGACGAGCAGCAGCGCCAGCTCGACGAGCATATCGCTCCTATTGTCAAGGCTCTCGAAGCCAAAGGCATCGTCGTCAAGTACGACAACCGCCCCGAATACAAGCCCGGCTGGAAATTCACCGAATACGAGTTCAAGGGCGTCCCCGTGCAGCTCGCCATCGGTGCCCGCGACATGGAGAACGGCACCTGCGAGGTGCGCCGCCGCGACACCCTTGAGAAAGCCACCCTTCCCCTCGAAGGCATCGCCGACCACGTCAGCGACCTCATGGAGCAGATCCAGCAGAATCTCTACAAGAAAGCCGCCGACTTCCGCGCCAGCATGACCCGCCGCGTCGACACCTGGGACGACTTCAAGGTCGAGATCGAGAAGAACGGCTTCCTCCTCTGCCATTGGGACGGCACCGTCGAGACCGAGGAGCGCATCAAGGAAGAGACCAAAGCCACCATCCGCTGCATCCCCTTCGACGCCCCCGAGGAAGAAGGCCGTTGTATCTACAGCGGCAAGCCCAGCCACCGCCGCGTCGTCTTCGCCCGCAGCTACTGATTTCAGTAGTTAAGGAGACCGTAGTTAAGTAGTTAAGACAATAGCAGATGACTGTAACAGAAGAAGAGCTCCAACGTATTGTTGCCCGTGCCGTCAAAGTGGCGTTGGGTGAGATTGTCGGTGACGGTGAAAAAGAGACACCGTCGCCTGACCAGCCTGTCGCGAAGCCTGTCGAAGTCAAATCTTTCGGCGAGGAAGAGCTCAACGATGCCATGAACCTTATGGCCTCCAACCGGGGCAAGGGCGACGAGCCAATGGTGGGAATCTTCTGGTACAGCCCGCAGCTCAATGAGCTGTTCGGCGTACGCTCGCACCGTGTGAGCGATTACACAAAATCGAATTCTCGTTCTGAATTTGGTAGCGTGTCCTGCTCCGAGATGCATGAGGACGTTTGGAAAAAAGAGTACCACAGACAGAAGTACAAAAACAATGGCATAGGCCCGTACAATGGAGCCTATGAGATGACTCCGCGTGGCCGCATCTTTTATAACCCAGACACCGAGGTGTTCACCATCGCCGTGGGTTCATGGATTGCGCAATACCCACAGGCTGTTGAGCTGATAGTTGAAGAGTTCAACCTGGGAAATACCACCTACGAGGTGAAAACCGCCAACCATTGGGACATAGGCCAGAAGTGGCAGTAGCGCATCTACAGCGGCAAGCCCAGCCACCGCCGCGTCGTCTTCGCCCGCAGCTACTAAATCGTCACCATCAAAAGTTTACTATAAAACTCGGCGGGGCCGCGCGAAAGCGCGGCCCCGCCGGGTTTAGGAGGCTGTCATCGTTCACTCTCCACTATACCACCATTTTTTTATTGAATCAGCAGGTATTATATCATTGGAATACTCTCGGATTGCCGAATCCAAACTGACACCATTTCTCTTATCGTATCTTAATGCCCCCTTTATTATCAAATGATACTCTTCCTGAGGACAATAATCGAAATATGGAGGTAGGGATACTATTTCATCGATAATCCTTTCATACTCTCTCTTGGCGGCCTTGGAACCTTTGAAAATGTAAAAATCATCGGAAAATTTGGACCAGGAGGGAATGTGTTTTTCCGCCATAATATCTATCGACATCATTGACATCATTTTCTCAAGCACCTGTTCCTGCCGCTCCGGAGAAAGTTTGGTGAGGCCTTCCTGTTCCATGTTTTCCAGAAACCTGAGGTGTTGTAAACTTTTATATAGGCAGTAGCCCATACTCTCGGAGTATTCGCCGTCCGCCCTGTCGATATTCTCGAAGAAGAAAGACCATTCTTCCGGAAGGAGCGTATCGTTTCCGCACATCTTCTCCGACAGCCGCACCCATTCGTCGACCCATGTGTCGGCATCCGTTGTCGTGCAGACTTCGCTTGTGTCGTTGACGGACTCATTTGATGCCCCGTTCTTGCAGGCGGTCATCATTCCGAGGGCAAGCAGGGCGGCGCAGAGGAACATTATCTTCTTCTTCATAGTCATTTTATTTTGAACCACTTGATATGCGCCGGTTTGTTACGCCGCGGACGGTCGGCATTGTAGGCTATCGTTATCAGGTTCCTTGTTTTTTGTCTTTGCCATTTGATTAACGCATTGATATTGTCAGTTTGTAGTACACCGGCGTGCCATACGGGGCGAGGTCGGTCGGCTTGTATCCGCCGGCCCATCCCCACTCGCTGTTGCCGCTGGAGACCGCCGCCACCAGCAACTCGTTGTCGCTAATCCAACAGATATTGAAACCTTGTTCGACCCCATCCTCACTCCAGCGGTAGTCAACATAATTGCACAGAGGAACCATGTGATGCCGTTGCTCGTCGTACCAGTAGAACCACAGGTCGCCATGGAAGTCGCAGTCGTGTCCTTCCTGGCCGACAAAAATTCTGTTAGTTCCATAGGTCCGTGTCTCGGATTGCATAAAGGTCGTGTCGACAACGCCATCCTCGGTCATCATAAACGACTCGTTGGTCAGCGGTGCCCACATAACATATTCGTATTGTTTTGTTTCGGGATAGTGGTAAATGGGAATATAGAATGCGTATCCTCTTTTTTCGAGAAGCAACTCGTCGACTTCAAATTCTCCGAACTCTCTGATAGAGTCGTACCGCAAAGCGTTTTGCACCCCCCTTTTATACAATTCTGCATAGCGGGAGCTGTTTGTATCGATTGCGACTCGGCGTAAGGTGAATTTGTCCGTAAGCAGCTTATCGTATTGCTCCTTGGTGATTTTCTCGGGAATGACAATAATGTTATCTTCTGCTGAGAACGTTGCATATCCGTCAACACTATCGGCATAATAATCTATCCCTTCCGCGGGTATGAACTCTTTAACCATTTGGAAGTCCATCTTTGTCTCATCCGATGACCCGCTCTTGCAGGCGAACATCATTCCGAGGGCGCACAAAAACGTACAGAGAATTATTGTTTTTCTTGTATTGTTCATACCTATTTTCGTTTCATCGTGTATGTTTCAACGACGGTGCAGTCCTCAAGTTCGTACTCGTGCTGAAATACCAGCTTGTCCGAGGTGAGTTCGACAATCTCCCATTCGATGGGGTAATTCCCGGCGTTGAACCACGTGAGAGTGTCACCGCTGCAAGAATAAGAAACTGTTCTTTTTGCGATTTCAAGCGGAGGCACAGGGTCGCAGCCTCTGTCGTGTTCCACCATCGTGATGGAATCCTCGTCGAAGTCAAACGAGATGTATCTGTATTCGGCAGAATCCAACGTGGGGTCGTATTGCGTGGTATCGGAAGTGTTTCCTGCGGCAACCATTTCTCTGTATTCACAAGCCCATTCTTCTGCAGCTGCCACAGTCTCCCAATGCCCGACAAGTGTCGGCTTTTTGTTGTCCGCCGTACCGCTCTTGCAGGCGGTCATCATTCCGAGGGCGCACACCATAGCGCCGAGTAAGAATACCTTCTTCATTGTCTGTCTGTGTCAATTGTTTCTGTTTAAATAACGGCGAGTTGCCAATTATATTGCCCGACGATAGGCGAGTGCCTTCGGAAGGAAAAAAAAACGCCCCAACGGCCGATTTCCGGTGATATGGAACCGCCATCAAATCAATGTTTTCTAGTCATCCTCTCTTACTCACCTCCTACCTCTACTCTTATCCTCGAATTATGAAAATTTACTTGAGTAGGCAATAATAAATCTGGATTAACGTTATCATAGATGTAGTTTAACTTTAAAATGCAGCGTTATGGCGAAGCAATCAGCAGGTTATATGGGAGGATTCAGCGGGAAACTGGGTACCGCTGTGGGATATATGTGGCGCGGGAAGTGGTGCATAAGGGCGCACAACCCGTTCCCCTCCAATCCCCGTACGCCCAGGCAGGTGGAACACCGTGAGATGTTCAAGCAGGAGGTGCAGCTCGCGGCGACGATGCGGGCGGCTGTCAACAAAGGTTTCAAGGAGGTGTCGTACGAGATGGGTATGACGCCCTACAACCTCTTCGTGCACCTGAACCAGCACGCCTTCTCGCTCCATGAGGGCGTCTTTACGGTGGATTACAGCGCTTTGCGGCTGAGTACAGGGCCGCTGGAGGAGGCTGTGTACGAGGTGCCGGAGTGGACGGCGGACAATGTGCTGACGGTGAAGCTGGCGCGCAGCGTCGGCCGATGGAACGATTACGTGCGGCTGTATGTCCACTGCCCGGAGATGAAGGTGGGCATACTGACGGCGCCCGTCTATCGCAATGATAAGAAAATCAGTGTTATGTTGTCCAGCATGTTCCTCGGCCGCGAGGTGCATGTCTACGGCTTGGTGAGCAACGACGAGGGGATGTGGGCCGAGACGACCTACGTGGGATGTCTCATCTGCAGCGAGAGTGGAGTGACCAGTGATCAGTGGCCCGTGGTTAGTGAGGAGGGTGGAGTGGATAGTGGTCAGCGGCCAGTGGTCAGTGGTCAGAGTGAAGAGGGTAGAGGGCAGGAGGCTGTGGGTGATACACTTTCGCGGGCGCCGGGCGCGCCGCCGTCGCCCCAGTAGGCACGGGCTATATTTCTAATCGTCGGAGTAGAAGAGAAGGTGGCTCAGAACGGCAAATCATCCTTCTTCAGGTCCTGATTTGAGACTCCCACGGGGGCGTTCTCCTTTATCAAGCTGTGCACCTCTTCGTCGAGGCGCTCCTTGTAGTGGTCGGTCAGGCCTGCAGGTACCAGTGTGTACGTTCCAGTTCTCTGCACGGTTACTTCCTTACTAACACTTCATGCAATTTTTTTTGATGTGTGGCGTTGTATCTATACATTGAACCAACGACTCCGAAGGACGTTGTCATAATGCTTTTATGTTGTTGGCTTTTTGTGGACACTGATGACATTGAATTAACCTAAATAAAACTGACATTTATGAAAAGATCTTTTTACCTCTTAGGAATCACCTTGATGGTTTCGGCAGCAATGCTGATGACCGCGTGCAAAAAAGACGAACCTACCCCCGATGGTGGTGCCAACATTACCACTGTGGACTGGGTGGATCTCGGGTTGCCGAGCGGCCTGCTGTGGGCCAGCTGTAACGTGGGTGCCCAAAGTCCTGAGGATTTCGGCAACTACTATGCCTGGGGCGAGACCTCGGCGAAAGAGGTGTACGGCTGGAACACCTACGCCTACGGCGAAGGCCCCTATGAACTCACCAAATACTGCGGCAACCCTCTGTACGGCCTGAACTCCTACTCGGACAGCCTGACCACCCTTGAGGCTTCTGACGACGCCGCCTCGGTTGTGCTCGGCGATGGCGCCCGGATGCCGACAAAAGACGAGTGGAAGGAATTGAAAGACCACACCAACAGGTCTTGGATTGCCCACAATGGGGTTAACGGATGCCTTCTGACCGCTTCCAACGGCAACAGTATCTTCCTTCCTGCCGCAGGCAGCCGCGAAGATTCAAGTCTCTACTACGTGGGCAACTACGGCGGCTACTGGTCGAGTACGCTGGAAGCCCCAGGCCCGAGCATTGCCTGGACATTCAATCTGTCCTCGTACCGCAACGAATTCGATGTCGAAGTCCGCTGCCATGGGCTCTCTGTACGTGCGGTGCGTGACGGTCAAGTCTCGGGAGAATGAGTGGCTGGAAGACATCGAAACTTCAAGACTCACAGACTCAAAGACTCACGTATTCTAGTAATTGTGTGTGGTTCGTGCGGTGAAAAAAACGTGGGTCGGCACAATAAGTTTGGTTAAAATGCGTTAATGGAGTCAAAATGTTTAACCAAAAAACCACTGTACTATGAAGATTTGTAACAAGATGCTTGCCGAAGGTTTCGGTACCTTCGTACTGGTGCTGGGCGGCTGCGGTACCGCGCTGTTCGGCCATGTGGGCTTCCTCGGTGTGGCCATCGCCTTTGGTCTCACGGTCATCGCTATGGCCTATGGCATAGGCCATGTGAGCGGCGCCCACCTCAATCCCGCCGTGTCGTTCGGCGTGTGGGTCAACGGCCGCATGAGCTTCAAAGAGATGCTCCTCTACTGGGTGAGCCAGGTGATCGGCGCCATCATCGCCGGCGCTGTGTTGTTCGGTATCTATAAGGCCGCGGGCCTGGGCGCCACGGGTGTCTTCGCCGCCAACGGCTATGGCGAGGCTTTCCAAGCCGCCGCCGGTGAGGGCTACCTCAATGTGAGCATGTGGGGCGCCTTCGCTGTGGAGGCTGTACTGACCTTCGTCTTCCTGATGGTCATCCTCGGTGCCACCGACGAGCGCAGCAATACCAAGGCCGCCGGATTGGCTATCGGTCTCACGTTGACTCTTATCCACCTGGTGAGCATCCCGCTGACCAACACCAGCGTCAACCCTGCCCGCTCGATCAGCCAGGCCATCTTCAGCGACTGCGCCACTTGGAGCGCCTGCAGCCAGCTGTGGCTCTTCATCGTGGCTCCGCTGGTGGGTGCCGCCCTCGCGGGTCTCTTCTACAAGTGCGTGGCCCCCGTCAAGAAGTGAGAAGGGAGAAGCGAGAAGTGAGAAGTGAGAGAAATTATTGTCTCGCTTCTCGCTTGTCATTTCTCGTTTTTCAGGCCAGAGTAGTCACCGCGGTCGACGGGGATGTCGTAGCCTATGGCTTGCATGCGCAACCGTAGGTCGGCTACGCTCTCGGCGGCTTCGCTTCCGGTGGAGAGCTTGTTGTTGTAGATGGAGTAAAGGGCGCGGGTGTCCTGCGGCGAGAGGTTGGGCATGACGACGTTGGCGCCGGCTTTGACGGCGCGTTCACGTCCGGTGGGGTGCAGGGTGCCGAGAGCCGAAGTGGCGGGAAGCAGCACGCGTGGGTGCAGCAGGCGTATGATGGCCAGCAGGCGCAGGGTGAGTTCCACGCTGCCGGCGGGCTTGTGTTCGAAGGGGGTGCCGTCGGCCGGGATGAAGGGGCCGATGCCCACCATCTCGGGTCGGAAGTCGTCGATGAAGGCTAGGTCTTTGAGCAACGAGTCGACGGTTTGTCCGGGCGACCCCACCATGAATCCGGCGCCCACCTGAAAGCCCAGGTCGCGCAAGTCGGCGAGACATTGCATGCGATAGTCGAAACTCATCTCGGCGGGGTGGAGCGAGGCATAGTGGTCGCGGTCGGCTGTTTCGTGACGCAGCAGGTAGCGGTCGGCACCGGCCTCGCGCAGCCGCGCAAAGCTCTCGCGTCCCCGTTCGCCGAGCGAGAGGGTGACGGCGCAGTCGGGGAATTCGCGTTTGATGTCGGACACGATGGCACACATCTTTTCGTCGGTAAACCAAGCGTCTTCACCTCCCTGCAGCACGAAGGTGCGGAATCCCAGCGCATGGCCTGTGCGGCAGCAATCCATAATCTGTTCGGGTGTGAGCCGGTAGCGCCGGCAGGCGGCGTCGCGGCGTATGCCGCAGTAGAGGCAATTGTTGCGGCAGTGGTTGCTGATTTCGATGAGGCCGCGGATGAAGACGCGGCGGCCATAGACTTCGTCGCGCAGGCGGCAGGCTTCGGCCGAGAGCTCGTCGAGCACCGTCGGGTCGCTGGTGGTCAGCAGGCGGCGCAGTTCATTTGATGACAAATTCATATACCGAGTCGCGTTCGATGTCTTTGTAAACGGGTAGCAGCTTGATGTGGGTGCCGCGGCTGAGGTTGACGGGACCGAGGTAGATGGCGCTCTCGCGGGTGGGGGTGCTGAGGTCGGTGGTGTAGAAGATGTAGGTGTTGGGCACCTCGGTGGAGATGGCTATGTTCATGGTGTTGTCGTCGACCCGATGGGCGGTGAATTGTGGTGTGAAGGAGCCTTCGCAGTAGTTGTAGCCTTTGACTCCAAGGCGTTCTTTCTGTTCCTCCACTTTGCGGCGGAAACGGTTCCAGTCTTTCTTAGCGGCGGGACTCCACAGGGCTTCGCTGATGGCCAGCATACGCGGCAGGAGCATGTATTCAGCATGCTGGGGGGTGTTGATGAATTCGGTCCAGAGATTGCATTGTCCGCCGAGAATGTTGGCTTCGACATGCAGGTTGGTGCCCATGGGGGCGGGGTTGAAGTCATAGGCTTTGTGCAGCGTAATCAAGCCGCCGATGGAGGCGGGTTGGTAGCGGGCGTCGGCCTGGTAGTAGTCGAGGTAGCAGAATTCGGTGGGACACATGATGACTTTCTGGCCGGCGCGGGCCACTTCCATTCCGGGCTTGAGGCCTCGCCAGGACATCACTACGGCGTCGTCGTCAATCAAGGGGTTGTGGTCGTTGATAGTGGCATCCATCCCCCAGGTACCTTCTTTGAGACCCATGATTTCGTCCCAGCCGATGATGGTCTTTCCGCGAGAGGCCAGGTGCTGCTGTATCTGGCCGATGAACCAGCTCTGCAGCTGCTCCTCGTCGGAAAGGTGTTCCTGTCGGATGCGTTGCTGGCAGCGCGGACATTGGCGCCAGGCGTCTTTGAAGGCTTCGTCGCCGCCGATATGGATATAGCGCGAGGGGAATATATCGCACACCTCGTCGAGGATGCGTTTCATCATGGTCAGCGTCGAGTCGTTGCCGGCGCAGAGCACCGGGGAGGGCCAGCAGGGGCCGATGGCTACCGTGCTTCCCTTGCCGTCGCACGACAGCTGGGGATATGCCGCCAGCAGTGCGGCGCAATGACCGGGCATCTCTACTTCGGGAATGACCTCGATGCCGCGATCGGCGGCATATTGGATGATGTCTTCCAACTCCTCACGGCTGTAGAATCCGCCGTAGGAGGCGCGCTCGCCTTCATGCGGTGCATCGGCTTTGCCCCAGGGTTGTGCGTCGCGGTCGACGCGCCACGCGCTCACCGTGTTCAAAAGCGGGTAGCGTTCGCTGGGCAGACGCCAGCCGTGGTCGTCGGTGAGGTGGAAGTGGAATCGGTTCATCTTGTACGAGGCCATCACGTCGAGGTATTTCTTGACGAACTTCACGGGGAAGAAATGCCGGCTTACGTCGAGGTGCACGCCACGCCATTCGAAGCGCGGGTAGTCGAGAATGGTGCATTCAGGCAGCGTGATGCTGCTGTAAACGGTGCTGGTGACATCGGTGGGGAGCATCTGCAGCAGCGTCTGATAGGCGTAGAAGATGCCGCGTTCGCTGTTGGCGCTGAGTGTGATGCCCGAGGAGCGCACTTCCAGCAGGTAGCCTTCGTCGCCCAGTTCAGGGTTGACGGTGTCGTAGAGCACCAGCTCGATGTCGCTGTTGCTCGACAGGGGCACCAGTTTGGGACGCATCCGCGCGTGGCGCAACGACTTCATGATGTATTTCACCGTTGCCGAGTTCTGCCCCAGCCTCACCACGCTTAGCTTTGGGGTGCCGTGAAGTGTGAACGACCCCTCTTTCTGTACCATGAATACCGGTTCGGGGACGACATTGAGTTCCCCGACCACAGCCTTGCGGCCGCAACCGGTGGCCAGCAGGGCCGCAACGAATAACAGGAGTATGGTGTGTTTCATCTGTGTTCTGCTTTTCCCCTATAACGCTGTTTAAAACATATTATTGTATCCGTATAATACAATAAAAAGGATGGTGATGCGTTAAGGAAACCGTTATGGCATCGTTAAAAAAACTACTCTCCGACTCGGTTATCTACGGCCTGAGCAGCATCGTGGGCAGGTTCCTGAACTACCTGCTCGTTCCAGTCTATACCTACCACATCACCGCTGCCTCGGGCGGCTATGGCGTGGTGACCAACGTCTACGCCTACACGGCGCTGCTCGCGGTTATCCTCACTTTCGGCATGGAGACGACCTTCTTCTACTACGCCAACCGCGAAGGTGTTGACCGCCGCAAGGTGTTCTGCACAGCGCTGAGCGC
>JAEEGI010023944.1_pt1 | contig 11950 bp, 7 predicted proteins | sample 8958751 | NCBI WGS metagenome assembly JAEEGI01 (sample SAMN16246545, study PRJNA631951) | gut metagenome | biome: gut microbiome; feature: rumen; material: KS-attached | host: Bos | place: Iran: Karaj | collected 2018-10 | reverse complement strand
AAAGTGTCGGAAAGCCTTTTTCTAAGAGCGTCAGTGAGATACTCTCCGCCCGTCATGATGATGACGGGAGAGATGCGGAGTCTTCCTTCCTTTGCCTCGTCGATGAGAAGTTCCAGGTTGGACGGATAGCCGCCGACCATCGCAGGCTGGAAGCGGTTGAGCTGGTCCACTATCTTATCCAGAGGGTACAGAGCGCTGGACACTGCAAGCTGTTTCTTCTTCCACGGCATCGAGAGAAGTCTCGAACGGATGCTGCTGTTGCCCAGGTAGAATCCCTCATCGGCAAATATGCCCATGCTCTTTCCGCCTCGTTTGACGAAATCGATAAGATCCTTCCTTCGGGCGTAGCTCCTCACAGCGCTTATGCCGCCCATGATGTTGTTTGCCTGTGAATCGCAGACGCACACAAGCGGGTTGCCGGTCGAACCGGAAGTAGTGAACACCAGATATTCGCCCATATACTTCTTTCCGATATTGGACTTGTCCTCCATGAAGCGTTCCACGTCTTCGAGTCTGAGCTTGCTGTCGCAGACCCACTCGTTCCAGTTGTCCATCAGAGTCCTCTTGTCCGTGACGGGAAGATCCGTAAGAGCAAAGTCATCGGGCACGTCCCTGTACAGGAATTTGTAGTACGGGCTGTTCTCTCTTGCGTGTCTGACAAGCATCTTCAGTCTCTCTTCCTGCAATTCCTGTCTTTCATCCGGCCCCATTTTCCTGTAGTCAAGGCATAGTTTCATCGCCTTGAACAGTCCTGTCTTTTTCATGATTCCTCCCTTTTGCATATGCCGTAAAGCATGAAGTCGAGGTAGTTCCTGATCTCCTCTCTGATCTGTTCTCTATTTGAGAAGAAAGCGTCCGGATCCGCTTGGTAGGCCGCCAGGTATCTGTTGATGACGGCATTGGCATACAGGCTGAGCGCATCAGCATATCCGTCAGACAGTCCCTCCCTTAATTTCAGGAATGAGACCGCTTTTTTCATGATGCCGTCGGACTCGGATTTTATATGGAGCATGTATTTTCCTATATGTGCATTCTTTTCAACGGATATCTCGGCAGCGCTTTCGCGTGAAGCCATGTTCACCATATGCATTTCATCCGGGTGTTCCATGCACAAAGCCATCTTCCGCTCCATGAAATTGAAGAAAACGGAGTGAAAATCATCCCCGGAAGGTTCGCCGCTGCTTTTGACGAGGCATTCCATGGACTTGTCCAGACAGTAAAGGTAAAAGGTCTTCTTCGAGCCGAAATAGTGGAAAAGAAGCCCCTTTGATATTCCTGCGTTCCTGGTGACAGTTTCAGTGCTTGCCTCGGAATAGCTCTTTGCAGAGAACTCCCTGATGCCTTCAGAGAGTATCGAACCTTTTTTTTCATCGGGCAGACTTTCGAATGCTGAAATTGACATACGTTGATTCACCTCACTGTTTTCTGCTGATTGACCGGGCAGTCAATCACTGCGACCATATTAGCATTCATTGACTGGCGAGTCAATACCTGCATGAGCAGTGAGCATGGAGCTGTGCGGACAACAAAAGAATCCCCGATACATGATCGGGGATTCTGTGGCGGAGAGAAGGGGATTTGAACCCCTGGTACGGGATTACCGCACACCCGCGTTCCAGGCGAGCACCTTAAACCACTCAGACATCTCTCCACGGTTTAACGCTTAGATAGTATACCCTTTTTGAACAGCAATGTCAACAGCGCCAAAACCTGTCTGTGACAGCTTGTTTGTTTGTGCATATGATATATATTCTTATGACGGCTGTTAAATAAACAACAGCAGATTGCACAAGAAAATAACAACTTCTTTGTGCAATATGATATTAAGATTATAAATTGAATATCGGCGCTAGCTTAATTAAATTTAGTTATTATCGAATATTATTAAATAATTATTTGCAAAATTAAAAATAGTTTATTTTCTTCTTAATCGGTTGTTTTCGATTTACAATATAAATGCCCTTTGCTATTATGTAATTAGTAGTAGTTTATCTGTATATATCCATATATTCAGGAGGACTTTTTTATGAAGTATCGTTTAGAAAGTGATTCTGTAGGGGAGAAGCAGGTCCCGTTTGATGCGTATTACGGTGTACAGACCCTGCGTGCCCACGAGAATTTCAACATTACCGGATATAAGTTTCCGGAGTCACTGATCATTGCTCTTGCCGAGATAAAGAAGGCATGCGCCATTACAAATCTCAAGGCCGGCGAACTGGATGAGACCATTGAGAAGGCAATCGTAGAAGCCTGTGATGACGTCATCGAAGGCAAGTTCCATGATCAGTTCATACTTGACCCTATCCAGGGCGGAGCCGGCACAAGTGCCAACATGAATGCAAACGAAGTAATTGCAAACATCGGACTTGAAAAGCTTGGTAAGGAAAAGGGAGACTATAAGTTCTGCCATCCGAATGACCATGTAAACATGGCGCAATCCACCAACGACGTATATCCGACATCCCTGAAGATCGCTCTCTACAGGACCGGACATATCCTTGCCGACAAGCTTGATGAACTTGACAAGGCTCTTTCTGACAAGGCTGAGGAATTCAAGGATGTTCTAAAGCTTGGACGTACGCAGCTGGAGGATGCCGTACCTATCACTCTTGGTCAGGAATTCAAGGCACATGCCAGTGCAGTCAAGCGCGTAAAGAGAATACTCCTCAAGAGCCTTGAGGAGATGCAGACAGTCAATATGGCAGCAACAGCCATAGGAACAGGAATCAATGCAAGTGAGTATTTCTATCATCACATTGCTGAAGAACTCAGTGAAGTGACGGGAATCGAGCTGACTCAGGCAGACGATCTCGTTGACGGAACACAGAATATCGATGCCTTCAGCGTCGTCTCAGGAGCATTGAAGACATGTGCCATTGCTCTTTCCAAGATGGCCAACGATATAAGACTGCTCAACAGCGGCCCTAAATCAGGAATAGGAGAGATCACCATTCCTGCAAAGCAGAACGGCTCATCGATCATGCCTGGAAAGATCAATCCTGTCATTCCGGAAGTCCTGAATCAGGCCTGTTTCGCAGTCATCGGAAACGATATGACCGTCACTATGGCATGCGAAGGTGGTCAGATGGAACTCAATGCCTTTGAACCGGTTGCATTCTACAGGATATATGAATCCATGGTAATGCTCACCAATGCTATAGACACGTTCATCGTGAACTGTGTTGTCGGAATAGTTGCCAATGTTGACAAGTGCATGTCCAACCTCATGAATTCAACAGGTCTGGTAACTGCTCTCGCACCATATATCGGATACAAGAAGAGTGCCGAGATCGCAAAGCAGTTCCTCAAGGACGGCACGCCGATAATCGACGGCGCAAAGGAAGCCGGACTGACCGATGAACAGCTCAAGGAGATACTTGATCCGGAGAAGCTGGCAAGGCAGTTTGAGAAGAAATAAGGAGAGAATGATGGACGTTAATGAAAGAGCCCTGAAGGCCCATAAGGAATGGAAGGGCAAGATAGAAGTCATATCCAGAGCAAAGGTCACCAATAGGGATGAGCTCACGGTAGCATATACTCCGGGAGTCGCTGCACCTTGCCTTGAGATCCAGAAGGATGAGATGCTGGCCTACGAGTATACCAGAAAGGGAAATCTCGTGGCAGTAATCACCAACGGAACAGCAGTGCTCGGTCTCGGCGACATAGGTCCGAGTGCCGGAATGCCCGTTATGGAGGGCAAATGCGCCCTGTTCAAGAATTTTGCAGGAATAGATGCATTCCCGATATGCGTTGACAGTAAGGACCCTGACGAACTTGTAAATGTCATCTACAAGATATCCAAGAGCTTCGGCGGCATCAATCTTGAGGACATCGGAGCACCCACATGCTTTGAGGTCGAGAGAAGGCTGAAGGAGCTGTGTGACATCCCTGTTTTCCACGATGACCAGCACGGAACAGCTATCGTAGTCAGCGCAGCTATGCTCAACGCAGCAAAGCTCAAGGGCAAAAAGCCTGAAGAGCTCAAGGTCGTCCTCAACGGAGCCGGAGCTGCAGGCATATCAATTGCCAGACTGCTTATAGACATAGGCTTCAAGAACATCACACTGTGCGACATCTTCGGCACCATATACAAAGGCGGTCCTGCCAATACTGATGCTCAGAGAGAAATGGCCGAGATTTCCAATCCTGACATGATCAAGGGCACACTTGCTGATGCAATGGTCGGTGCAGATGCGTTCATCGGCGTGTCAAGAGGCAACCTCGTGAGCGAGGAGATGGTCAAGTCCATGAATCCTGATCCGATAGTCCTTGCTATGGCTAATCCTACTCCGGAGATCATGCCGGATCTGGCACTCAAGGCCGGAGCATATATCGTGGGTACCGGAAGGAGCGACTTCCCTAACCAGATAAACAATGTTCTCGTGTTCCCTGGAATCTTCAAGGGTGCTCTTGCAGTAAGAGCCAGCGCCATCACTGAATCGATGAAGATAGCCGCAGCAAAGGCTATAGCTTCTGTGGTAAGCGATGAAGAGCTGAATCCTGAATACATCATTCCTGATGTATTCGATCCGAGAGTGGCAGATGTTGTTGCAAAGGCTGTTTCAGACGAAGCCGTGAAGCTCGGCATAGCCAGGATCTAGGATGAATATGTCCTTTTAGAAATCAGACAACGATCAACTAACAGTCAATGGGGCTGCCGCAAGGCGGTCCCATGACTTTTGTTTGACAAAATGCCGAAAATGCAATGCAGTCAATTTAAGTGTTGAAACCGAGCGAGAATGGCATATAATAGAGATGTAGCAGCTGAGAGCCTGATGCGGCCGGCTGCCGCCAGGAATGATATCAATGATGCAGTATCTTGATATATTACTTTAACCTTATTTATGGAGGATCGTATGAAAAGGTTATTAATCCTAATTCTGTCAGTCCTCATGCTCATTGGCATGGTCGCATGTACCGCCAAGGAAGCTGAGGAGACACCTGCTCCGTCAAATGAAGCGACGGAAACACGGGAACCAAAGGATCTTGTCGTGCTTTTCACCAGTGATGTTCACTGTGGAGTATCTGACGGCTTCGGATACGAAGGCGTCAAGGCAGTCAAGGATTCCTTTGAAAAGGACGGATACCAGGTCATTCTCGTTGACGATGGTGATGCAATTCAGGGAGCTCCGGTCGGAACCCTGACAACAGGTGAGGCGATCATTACACTTATGAACGCCACAGGCTACGATGTAGCTATTCCTGGAAACCATGAGTTCGACTATGGCATGGATCGTTTCCTTGAACTTGTTGGAAAGGCTGAATTCCCATACATCAGCGCTAACTTCAACAAGGAAGGCGAGCTTGTATTTGAACCATACAAGATCTTTGACTGGAACGACACCAAGGTCGCTTTCGTAGGCGTAACCACACCTAAGACACTTACAACTTCGACACCTAAATACTTCAAGGACGATGCCGGCAATTTCGTATACGGATTCTTCCAGGATCAGGATGGAACCGGAGTTTATGAGGCCGTTCAGAAGGCGGTTGACGCTGCAAGAGCCGAGGGCGCAGAGTATGTAGTTCTCATGGCCCATCTTGGAAATGAGGCAGACTGCTCACCTTGGACATACGCCGATGTAGTATCACACACCAACGGAATCAATGTAGTAGTTGACGGACACAGCCATGATACCGATCAGGTCGTCATGAAGAACAAGGATAATGAAGACGTTATCCGTTCAGCATGCGGAACCAAGCTCTCCGGTATCGGATGCATCAAGTTCGAAGCTGAAAGCGGAAAGATCACAAACGAGCTTATCTCTTGGAACAACAGTGTTCCTGCTCCAAAGCTCCTTGGAATCACAAATGATGTCACAACTGCAGTTGCGGCTTCAACAGACGCTCTCAATGCCAAGATCAGCGAAGTTGTAGCAACGACATCAGTCGAGCTGACGATCACTGATCCTGAGGCAAAAGACTCTGAGGGACATCCTATCCGTATCATACGTAATGCAGAGACCAACCTTGGAGACCTGTGTGCAGATGCATACAAGGATCAGGGCGAGGCAGATATTGCATTCGTAAACGGCGGTGGCATCAGAAAGAGCATTGGCAAGGGAGACATCACACTCGGCGATATCCTCAGTGTACATCCGTTCGGCAACTCCATGTGCGTTATCGAAGTCAACGGCCAGCAGATACTCGATGCTCTCGAGTGGGGCGCAAGGAATGTCCCTGGCGAACTTGGCGGATTCCTGCAGGTATCAGGTCTGACATATGAGATCCACACCTACATACCATCAAGCTGCACTCAGGATGATAACGGAATGTTCACAGGTGTAGCAGGTGAGTACCGTGTAAAGAATGTCATGGTCGGAGATGAGCCTCTTGATCTGAACAAGACTTACACACTTGCTTCACACAACTACATGCTTAAGGACAACGGTGACGGCTTCACAATGTTTGAGGGTTGCAACATCCTTCAGGATGAGGTCAAGCTCGACAACCAGGTCCTTATCGACTACATCACACAGACACTTGGCGGAAACGTCGGCACACGGTATGCTGAGCCATACGGCGAAGGAAGGATCGTTGCCGTAGAGGAGCCTCAGGGCTGATCTGCGTAAGGATTTGAATACTTAAAACTGAGAGCGATGGAAATACCATCGCTCTCAAACTATATATACTGTTTTTGTCAGGTGAAGATATTGATCTTCGGGATGTTGTTGTCTGTCAGGATGCTCTCACAGTTGTACAGAAATAGGACATGGTCATAGCCCTCCTCTCTGATAAGTGTGTCAACACCTGCCGTATAGTATCTGAGATCTATTACGTCTATCCTTTCAAAATCACCGGTCAAGTAGGGGATCATGCAATTGGCATAGCTGTCCTTGATTATAAGGAGCTTGTCTTCTCCCTTGCCGTTTATCGACAGGAAAGCATTGTTTCCCCACAGGAACATGGCGTACTTATCTCTCGTGTCCAGTCTGTCGGTATCATATATGGAAACGGTCTTTCCGTTAAGATCCATGGTCGCATCACAGTCAATATATGACAGCGTGTCAGGCTGAACGTCATGGTTCTTGGACTTTGAATAATGCGTTCCGAGGAAGTCATGGACTTCGTAGAAATTGAAGCTGTCGATATCTGCGGGCTCGATGCCGATGGCGCCGAGGTATTCGGAATAACCGAGATACGCTCCTTTCGTGGTCCAGTGATGATCGGTCCTGTAATAGATGTAGTCCCGGCTGCTTTCACAAAGAGAACTGTAAACATCGACGAGCAATTCTTCCGGAAGATTGTCCTGGGCATAGTTCAGGATATATTCCGTGTCGATGACCGGACTGCCTTCCATGACCTTATCCTTCAGTACACCGGGTGCTGTGGGGACCAGCATGACTCTGATATCTGTATCAGGATGCTTTTCCTTGAACTTGGCGATCGCCTCGATATTCTTTTCAAACTGAGTGTAATCAGTTCTCAGGAACTTGGTGAAGAGATAGCCGTCTTTCCCGTATACGACGCCGTTGTTTTCTTTCTTGCCCAGCAGGCTCTCGCTCATGCTTTTAAGAGAGATCCAGCTGTCGCGGGCGATGAACTGGTCTTCAGTAAAGTCCTCTATCTTCGGCGTGAATTCATTTTCGATCAAGTCATGAAGACTGAAGGAAGGCATCTGCCGAAGTTCCCTGTTTTCAAGCTCAGATGTTTTTCTGACGGGAGAGAAAAGATCCCGTATAGCTATTACGTACAGCAGCATTCCGAAGACCACGATCACCGGATATTTGAATATCTTTTTCATCACGGCCTCCTAGAATCTGAAATAAATGAACGGATTGTATGTCGAATCCACCAGGTAGGCCACGCTCCGCAGTGCTATGACGGCGAGCAGAGGTATCATGATGAAGTCATTATCCTTGATCTTCTCATATATCTTGGTGGTGAGCGAAGTCGAGCACAATACGCCGATCAGAAGCGAGAGTGCATAGTTTGAAGCAAAGTATGAAGCTCCGACTCCGTCATGAGGCACGAACAGTCGACCGATGAAAGCTCCCATTGCAGGCAGGTCGGTGATGTAGAATATTGCCCAGCCCACGACCACAACAAGAAGTGTATATATGTGGGAGATTATTTTGCTCTTGTCCAGCGCCTTGAGCAGGAACATCTTCTCCAGCGCAAGGAAAAGGAAATAATACAGTCCCCAGATCATAAAGTTCCAGTCAGCTCCGTGCCAGAAGCCGGTGAGGAACCATACTATCAGCATGTTGAACAGCTGTCTTGCAAGTCCCTTTCGGTTTCCGCCCAGAGGGATATAAACATATTCCCTGAACCAGGAACCGAGAGTCATGTGCCATCTTCTCCAGAATTCCGTTATGCTCTTTGAGATGTAAGGAAGATTGAAGTTCTGAGGAAAGTCAAAGCCGATCATCTTGCCCAGGCCTATCGCCATCAGAGAGTAGCCGGAGAAGTCAAAATAAATCTGAAGAGCATAAGCCAGTATGCCGAGCCAGGCTAGGGGCGTAGAGACGTTGGCAAAGCCAATGGTCTCAATGTCCGTCCAAAGGGCACCAACGTTGTTTGCGATCAGCACCTTCTTGCCGAGACCGAATATGAACAGCTTTATGCCTTCATTGATTCCGTCAAGCGTTATCCTTCCCTCATAGGTGTTCAGCTTTTCATTTATGTCCGTGTACTTGACTATAGGTCCGGCGATGAGCTGAGGGAACATGGTGACAAAGGCCGAGAAGTTTATCAGGTTCTTCTCAGCAGTGACCTTTCCTCTGTACACATCGATGGTGTATGACATTGTCTGGAAGGTGTAGAAGCTGATTCCCAAAGGAAGTGTCAGGTGGGTCAGAGGAATGGATGTTCCCCGGAACCTGTTGATGTTGGATATGAAGAAATCCGTGTACTTGAATGTGAAGAGCATCCCCAGGTTGAACATGACCGAGATCGCCAGGCATATGTTCTTTACCGTTTTGCTGTCGCGGTGTCTTTCAATGGTTCCGGAGCAGAAAAAATCAACTACCGTGCTTGCAATCATTATGGGGAAATACTTTACTTCTCCCCATGAATAGAAGATCAGGCTGAAAACGGTAATTACAGGATTCTTGTATTTATATGGGACGATATAGTATATGAGTAGAAATACCGTCAGAAATCTGAAAATAAAAAAGATATTGCTGAATACCAAACAACAATTCCTCCGCAAGAAGTCTGCGATTAATTATATCTATTAGTGCTGATTTAATCAACAAAAAAAGATTAACAATATGTATATAGATGTACATATTTATTATTACGCAGGCGTCCTGACAGGGATCGGATCGTCAGGTGACCGGACGACCGTGCCCTGCAAAATGTGAAGATTATGTTTCAAAAAAGTTAAAGAAAGAGCCCTAAACTTGAAAAAGAGGCCCTCCTAATATATAATTGTGCTTTGTAAAATCGATATAACATCACTTTGATGACCGCATAATGTATTAATGACGGAAGGAGAGGCAGAGACATGCCTTTTAAAAAGGACGATAACGCCCCAAAAAAAGCAAAAAGACCGGCTGCAAAGAAAAAGAGAAGAACAGGTTCTTCCGCTTTTTCAAAGGCCTTCAACAGATATAATGACGGAAAGGTCTCATTTGAAGGACTGAAGATGGTATTTCTGTATATGAGCTACAGGCTCGGATACGGGATGGAAAAGGCTGTCGAAAAAGCCGGCGAAATCCTGTCTGTATTTTTCAACGGCCTTTACAAGGCAGCATCGGCATTCGGTGAGAGATTTACGGACTTTGCCGAAAAGCTGTACGTCGTCGTAATGGATGACCTGGGAGAGCCGTTAAGGCTGATCAACGTTGCCCTTTCGACGATCAGGTCGGTACGCGAGAGCAATAAGGCCTCAGCCAAGGCCGGTGAGAAGGACAAGACAAGTATAACCAGATACATCAGCCGGGGCGTAAAGAGGAACAGGCATCACGCAAAGACTCTTGCAAGCTATGCGGCTCCTTTCGTGGCGGCGCTTTTCTTCTTTGGTGTGGTGAGATACACTTTCTCCAGAGAATATGGCATGAACGTATTCATAAATGATGAAAATGTCGGCACGATCAAGAACTATTCAGTGCTTGAATCTGCGGACAAGATGATAGAGGGGCAGCTGGTCTCAACAGGTGAGCAGACCTGGGAGCTGAACGCTACGGTCAAGGTCACCGGGGTAGGAAACCAGCCGACTTTGGATGCAAGACAGCTGTCAAACAATATACTCAACGCTTCGAATGAGGATATCGTTTCGGCCTCAGGGCTTTATGTTAACGGAGAGTTCAGAGGCGCCGTGGAGAACCGGGACCGGCTGAACCGGGCGCTTGCTTCGCTGAAGGCACCTTACGAGAACGGGGATCCGAACAGAACGGTATCGTTCGTTGAGGACGTTTCAGTAGTCAACGGCATATTCTTCACCGACAGCATAGTTCCTGAAGGCGAACTGACTGAGTTGGTCAACGGAGAGGTGAGCGGCGAAAAGAGATATACGGTCGTTTCGGGAGACAGCCCTTCAAAGATCGCGTCCAAGAACGGCATCACGACAAAGACACTGTACAGTCTCAATCCGGGACTTGAGGGCGGCGGTCTCTGGCCGGGTGACGAGCTGGTAGTCTCAGCATCCGTTCCTTTCCTCCAGGTCCAGTATACAGAAAGATCGGTCAGGGAAGTCGACATCCCGTACAAGACAGTCACAGAGAAGAATAATTCAATGGCTCTCGGCACGACAAAGATCAGCCAGCAGGGTGAATACGGCATCAGGGAAGAGGTAGTCGACTCCCTGTATATCGACGGGATCTTCCAGGGCGAGACGATCGTTCAGTCAACGGTCACCAAGGAGCCTGTCACAAAGATCATACAGTCCGGCACTCTCTGGAACGGCCAGGTCGTGACCGGAGGTTCGGGAAGGATCATTTGGCCGGTGCCTGGATATCCGAGGCTTTCACGTGGATTCGTCGGACAGTATCCTCGGCATGACGGACTGGACATCCCAGCACCTACCGGAACGCCTATCGTTGCCGCCGATTCTGGCGTCGTAACGAAGGCCCTCTACACCAACAGGGGCTACGGCATCTACTGTGTAATCAACCACGGAAGCTATGCTACTCTTTACGGCCACTGCTCGGCACTTTATGTCTCCGTGGGACAGCAGGTGTCTCAGGGTCAGGTTATTGGCCGGGTAGGCAGCACCGGAAACTCCACCGGTCCTCACTGCCATTTTGAGGTCCAGGTCGGAAAGGTAAGATACAATCCTTTCAACTGGATGTGATCCTGAACAAAAAAACTGTTTTAAAAGACAGGAACATATGGTAATATATTAGGTGCTGAAAAAATAGATTAGATGGCCTTATATATATGAGCCATGGGAGATATATTGTGGAAAAATATATTATTACAGGGGGAAAGCCTCTGAAGGGCGAAGTCACGATAAGCGGAGCTAAGAATGCTGCTGTTGCCATACTTCCGGCTACCGTGCTTGCCAATGATGTGTGCATCATTGAAAACCTGCCTGATATAAGCGATGTCAGGATGGAGATCGATATGCTGAAAGCACTCGGAGCAAGAGTCGAAAGACTCAGCCCGACAGTGTTGAAGATCGACACATCGACTATAGACTGTACGGAAGTGCCTCTTGAGCTCGGCATTAAGATGAGAGCTTCATATTACTTCCTCGGAAGCCTTCTCTCACGATTTGGAGAAGCAAATGTACCAATGCCGGGCGGTTGCAACCTTGGAGCTCGTCCGATAGACCAGCATCTCAAGGCTTTCATGGCGTTGAACGCCACATATGAGCTGGATTATTCGATGATCAACGTTTCGACCGAGCATCTCACTGCGGCGCATGTATTCTTTGACATGGTCTCAGTAGGCGCCACGATCAACGCAATGCTTGCCGCCGTCATGGCTGACGGAACAACGATACTTGAGAACGTGGCCAAGGAGCCACATATAGTCGACGTAGCCAACTTTCTCAACACCA
>JAEEGI010023943.1_pt1 | contig 11950 bp, 7 predicted proteins | sample 8958751 | NCBI WGS metagenome assembly JAEEGI01 (sample SAMN16246545, study PRJNA631951) | gut metagenome | biome: gut microbiome; feature: rumen; material: KS-attached | host: Bos | place: Iran: Karaj | collected 2018-10 | reverse complement strand
CACGCTGTCGATGAGGATCTTCCAGGCCTCGCGGGCCTTCGGGTCCCCGAAACCGACGCGCTGGTCGGCGAGTCCCTCGGTCCAGGCCGCCACATCCTTGTGCTGCGGCAGGGTCCAGGCCTTCTCGAAGAGGTACTCATAGACATACGGGTTGCAGTCGAAGCCCTCCAGGGTGGCACCGATGCCGCTCATGTTCGGGCCGCCGTTCACCAGCGCGTTCTCGATCTTCTCGTTCAGGTCGTTGAACTTGCCCACGAGGGCGGTGTTGCCGCCGAAGTTCCCCAGGTAGCACCAGATGTAGGGCACGCCGTAGAAACTGTCGGTCCGCTTCCATACTTCCTGCCGGTCGCAGAAGTAGTCCAGCAGGATCTGGCGCTCCTTCGGGAAGGAGGTCAGGTAGGCTTCCACGCGGTCCTCGGTCCAGTATTTCCGCTCGTTGTAGAAGAGCCAGCCCATCTGGAGCCAGGTGGCGTCCGGATCGGCCTTCTCCAGGGATTCATAGACCTGGCGGCTCACGCGGCCCAGGTACTCGGGCTCCCAGCTGGGCGGGGTCAGCTCGTTGAAGATGTCGATGCCATAGACGTGGTCCGTCCCGTAGATCTCCGTCTCCTTCTCCACGAACTTCTTCTGGATTTCCGTGAACAGGTCGCTCATCGGATCCAGGAAGGTGCAGGCGTATTCCGGCTGATAGCCCGACCAGTCCTCGTTCTTTGTGACGGGGGCGTCGGGATACAGGCGGGTCAGCTCGCGCGGCACGTGGCCGGAGAAGGCCGGGAGGACGGGCTTCATATTCAGTTCGCGCTCGCGGGCAGTGATCTGCTTCTGGAGCTCCAGCTGGCCGTCCAGCCAGCTGTGCGGCAGCGGACCGAACCAGCGGTCGATGTTCTGCATCCGGTGCCACGGCAGGTGCGCCGGGCCCGTGAAGTAGTTCCGCACCTCCTCGTCGGTCAGGCCCATCTCGGTCCAGATCTGGTACCAGATGGACTCCTGGCCGGTGATGGCGAGCGGCAGGTTGATGCCGTTCAAGGCCATCCAGTCGATGAAATGCTCCCAGTCGGCCCACTGCCACCAGGGCATCGTGTATCCGTAGGTGCAGTAGTTCAGGAAGAAACGGTTCTCGACGCGGGCTGACGCCTCCACGGGCTCCGGAACGGCCGGAAGCTTCTTGGGCAGGGTGAACGTGTCACCCAGCAGCCAGCCGTACTCCACGTGGCAGTAGTACTTGAGATAGTGGTTCAGGCCCACGGCCATCGAGTTCGCGTCATTGCCGATGACAGCGAGCTTCCCGCCGCGCTGTTCCAGCCGGAAGAAGTCGCCCTCCCCTTCCGTCTTCTCGAAGACGAAGTGGCGGGCCTGCTTCGGCCCGACGACGCGCTCGGCCAGGGCCTTCGCCGCCGCTTCCTCCGGGTCCGCCGGACCCTTCGGAGTGCAGGCAGCCGCCATCACGAGAATGGCGGCTGCGAGCAAGATTTTCGTCAACCGGTCCATCCCGCTACTCCAGGTAGAAGATATCGGGATTACCGGCCGTACCGTAGGCGACGGTACCGTCCGCCGGGCTGATGGCCGCGGAGTCGGACAGGTAGAACGCCTTCTTGGACGGGTCGTAATGCGGCTGCGGGAAGGCGTGGGTCGAATACACCTTGTCGATGTACGCCATCCAGTCGGCGCTTCCCTCCTTGTAGCCGGGACCGCCGAACTTGCAGGCGATGGCGCCCTGGTCGGCGATGCACCAGTCTTCGCAGCCCATATACTGGACCGGGATGTAGAGCTTGTTGGTCTTGGTGTTCCAGAAGAAGACATAGTCCTGCACCGGATAGCCGGCGCCCGAGTCGTGGCCCCAGCACTCCGGCAGGTAGCACTGGTACACGTTCTCCGCGTACTCGCGCATAAACATCGTCTTCTGCTCCACTTCACCCCACCAGTCCTCGTAGATGGTACCGGCGCCGTACTCGAAGTACGAGGTCGGATACTCGATGATTACGTGGACCTTCTCGTAGCCGTAGATGGACTTGAAGCCGCTGATCGTGATGTCCAGTTCGTAGGTCTCGTTGAACGTCAGGGACTTCGGGTCATAGGTGATTTCCATCTCGCCGATGCGGTTGCCGTTCTCCATCGTGACGGATGACGGGACGGTGAACAGGTTGGAACCCGTGGAATTTACGTTCACGGTCATTTCCGCGCCCTGGGACAGGCGGGCGACCGGAACGATGATGGTCGGATTGGACGTGAGGTTGTAGGCCAGCTGCTCCTCGATGAAGAAGCAGTCGGAGTTCTCAACGCCGCCGCCGTTCTCTTTGTTCTGGCAGGCGGTGACGCCCAGGAAAGCGGCGGCCGCCAGGACAAGCATACATATTCTGCTGTGTTTCATAACTTTCAGGCTTTAGGGGTTAGAACTTCAGCTTGGAGAGGTCCAGCGGATCGCCGTAGTGTGCCTTCGCAATCTCAAGGTCGGTCCAGGTCTGGTACTTGGAGTAGGCGTTGATGGGCGTATTGTAGTCCACCAGGGCCTGGTTCGCGTTCATTTCGGCCTGCGGGAAGCCCGGGGTCCAGCCCGGGAACACGCCGTCGCAGTTGATGAGCTGCTGCACGCGGGTCACGGAAGTGCCGTAGTAGGCGCGGTACAGGCCGCGCTCCAGGCGCTTGTCGTCGAAGTAGTTCACGCCTTCGCCCCAGAACTCGATGTCCTTCTGGAAGATCAGCTCTTCGAGCACGTCGGCCTCGGAGGACTTGTTGCAGACGTAGCCTGCGTTGCGGGTGCGGACGATGGCTTCGAGCTCGCTCTTGCCGCCTGCGACGCCCTTGGTGTGCAGGGCGGCCTCGGCCTTGATGAAGTACATCTCCTCCACGCGCATCATCGGGAAGTCGATGGCGCCGCCCACGTTGATGTCGAAGCAGGCGCCGTTGTGCGGACGGAACTTGAGGTTCAGGTAGATCCACGGCCATCCGAGGAAGCCGTTCGCGATGCTGGCCTGCTTGCGGATGAACGAAGCGGAGCTGTTCAGGCCGTACTTGTAGCCGTCGTTCAGGCGGCCGGTGTACTCGTCCGTCCAGGCGTCCTGCTCCTTGGAGGTGTTGTCGCCGGTGACGTTCCACTTGTTGTTGATGAACTTGCCGGAGGCATCCTTCTCGATCAGGTACTCGCCGCCGGCGCGCTGGTTCGTGGACTCGTAGAAGAAGTTCGGGGACAGCCAGGACTTCTTGCGCCAGTCGTCGTCGGACAGGCGGTCATACCAGTGGCGGGCCAGGCCGCGGCCCACACGCCAGCCGTACACGATCCAGTCGGTCTCCGTGCCCATCGTATTGGCCGGATTCCAGTCGGTGGTGATCGCGGCGGCGTTGTTCTCGGACACCGTATAGGCCAGCATCCAAGAATTCTGGGAGTTGCGGTTGTTGAAGCCGTTCACCGGGTCCAGCCACTGGTCCTCTGTCAGCGGGGTGCAGCCGGACGTGTCGATGGCCTTCTGCGCGTAGGAGTAGCACTTGTTCCAAAGGTCGGCCTCGTCCTTGTACTTGGCGGCCAGCTTCTTGGCGCGGGTCGCGAGGTTCAGGTACGCGCGGGCGTACAGGCCGTACACGACGCCCAGGTCGGGCTGGATCTTGTCGGTGCGCTTGAAGTCGGCGAGGAGTTCCTCGGCCTTCGCCAGGTCGGAGAGGATCAGGTCGTAGTTCTCGTCCACGGTCGGACGGGGATTGTTGGACGCCTCGCTGCCGGGGGTCTTCTCCGTGACGATCGGAACGCCCAGGTTCGTGAGGTCGTTCGTCGGCATCGTCAGCTTCGGCGCGATGACCGCGTCGGTCGGGGTCTTCCACTCCATGATCTGGACGATCTCCATGTAGAAGAGGGCGCGGAACGCGTAGCACTGGCCCACGTAGCCCTTCTGCTCGGCGGTCAGTTCGGCATCCTCGGGATACAGGCCGATGATGTCGTTGACGGCGCGGATGTAGGTGTAGTACAGGTAAACCGGCCAGCGGGAACGGTTGGAATAGCTGAAGTTTCCGTAAGAATACTGCAGCATCGTGTTGTAGCCGTTGTAGCCCGGGTTGAGCATCGAGCTCGTGCCGTGGTCGAGCATGATCTTCATATCGCCGTAAGCCATCTGGCCGTCGCCGAACGGATTCACGCTGGCGAGCGTCGTATAGACGGCGTTCATCAGGCCCTTCACGCCGATTTCCGAAGAGGCGAGCTGGTCATCCGTCACGAAATTCTCTCCCGGAACGGTCTCCTGGATGCAGGAGGTCGCGGCGAGGACGAGCAAGGAGGCAAGGATGGAAATATATCTTTTCATAATCTTCACCTTTTAGAAAGTCAGGGAAATACCGCCGGAAACAGTACGGATCGGGTTGTACGACGACATATTGTTGTAACCGGCCAGGGAGTAGCGCGGGTCGAAACCGCGGCGGGCGGAGATGTAGAACAGGTTCTCGGCGGACACATACAGGCGGAAGTTGCTGATGCCGATCTTGCGCGTCACGCGGGACGGCAGGGTGTAGCCGAAGTTGACGTTCTGGAAATTCAGGTAGCTCGCATCGACCAGGAAGCGGTCGGAACGGGAGCTGGTGTACACGTCGGACTGGTTCAGGCGCGGGACGTCGGTGTCCGTGTTGGACGGGGTCCAGGCGTTGAGGATGTCCCGGTGCCAGGTCGTGCCGATCTGGTTGCCGCTGCCGTTGTGCATAATGACCTGGTAGGCATAGTCATACGCCTTACCGCCCAGCTGGTAGGTCAGGTTGAAGGAAAGGTCGAAACCATAGAGCTGGAAGCTCATGCCGAGACCGCCGTAGAGGTCGGGCATCGCATTGGCGTTGAGGTAGTAGGTGCCCTGGTCGGCGTTGTTGGTCGTGACCTTCTTGCCGGTCGGGTTGCCGTCGTCGTCCACCTCATCCTTGTAATACAAGGCTTCGCCGGTTTCCTTGTCCACGCCCGCATACTCGCGGAGGTACCAGGTATACAGCGGCAGGCCTTCGCCCACATAGTAGCGGTACTTGGAGATGAAGGAACCGTCCTCGTTCACGAAACCGCCGTGGCCGTCCACGTCGTTGACCTTCAGGTCATCCGGGAGGCGGAGGATCTTATCACGCACGTGGGAGGCGTTGAAGTCGATGTTCCAGGAGAAGTTCTTCTTCTGGATAGCCGCCCAGTGCAGGTCGAGCTCGATACCGCGGTTGCGGATATCACCCATATTGGTCCAGTAGCTGCCGGTCGCGTAGGTCGGCGGGACCTCGATCTCGAACAGCATGTCGGAGGTGACGCGGTAGAAGAAGTCGAGGCTGCCGGTCAGGCGGCGCTTGAAGAGCTCGAAATCGAAACCGGTGTTCCAGTTCGTATTGGTCTCCCAGGTGATGTCCTCGGTACCGCTCTGACGGCGCGGATACGACGGTTCGCCGCCCGCGTCCACGATGGTACGGGTGTTCACGTACATATAGGAGCCGATGTTGTCGTTACCCTGGGAACCCACGGAAGCCTTGAACTTGAGGAAGTCGATCCAGGAGCTGTTGAACCAGGATTCCTTGGAGAGGACCCAGGCGCCGCCCACGGACCAGAAGTTACCCCAGCGGTGCGCCTTGGCGAAGCGGGAGGAGGCGTCACGGCGGTAAGAGGCGGACGCGTAGTATCTTCCGTCGTAATTGTACATCGCGCGGGAGAAGTAACCTTCCACGTTGTAGGAGGAAGAGGCGCTGGACGGGTTCGGATCCACTTCCAGGACCTGGCCGAGTTCGGTGGCGTTGTCGATACCGAAGTTCTTACCGGCGGCGTCCATAAACTCGTACTTGTAGTTGTAGTACTCGTGACCGAGCAGGGCGCTCACTTCGTGCTTGCCGAAGGTCCTGTTGAAATTGAGCAGCTGCTGGGTGTTGTAGGTGTAGGTCCGGGTGGAACTCTTGTACAGGTAACCGTTGTCGGAACTGTTCGTATAGTAGTCCACGAACGGGCTGTCGGTGTAGGTGTACCGGCGGTCGTAATCGTAAGCGCTGCCGTTGATCGTGAACACGAGGCCCTCCATCAGTTTGAAATCGGCGAAGCCACTCACGGTGAAGGCGTTGCCGTCGGTACCGGAGGACTGGTACTTGTTGCCGAAGATGGTGTTGCCGCCGGTGCCGCCGGCGCGGTTCAGGTCGTAGGACTGGGCGAAGTCGTAGCGGGGCTCGCCCCATTTGTCGATCATCACGTTGCCGTTGCCGTCGCGGAGCCACACGGGATAGACCGGGGCCTGCGTCTTGATGGTCTGCCAGATGAAACCGGCGTTCAGCGTACCTTCGGAGGTGTTGTGATACTTATACTACGTGTAGTTGAAGTTACCGCCCACCTTGAGCCAGGGCTTCGCCTGGTAGTCGGCGGAGATACGGGCCGTCAGACGGTCCTGGTCGGAACCCTCCTGGATACCGGTCTGGTCCAGGTAGCCGAGGGAGGCGAAGTAATTGACCTTGCTGGCGACGGAACCGGTCACGGAGACGTTGTACTCCTGGCGGAAACCGTTCTGCAGGCCTTCCTCCTGCCAGTCGTCCGGCTGGAGCCAGAAGGTCTGGCCGTCATACACGTGGAAGGCGCCGAGGGAGGCCTTCGGGTTCATCGTGCCGCCCTGGAGGATGAAGTCCTCGCCGCGCGGGACGGTATAAACCATATAGCCGGGGCCCGTGGAGGAACCCTGGACGTAGGCATTGGCCTTGGCGTGGGCGTCCGCCGCGGAGGCGCCGCCCAGGATGGCCTCGTTGTAGATGGTCTTGTAGTAGGTCTCGTAGAACTCCTGGGTATTCACGGTGTCGTACAGCTGCAGGGCGTTGGTGTTGAGACCCCACTTGGCGTCGAAGGTCACCTTGGCGTCGCCGGCCTGGCCGCGCTTGGTAGTGATCATGATGACGCCGTTCGCGCCGCGGGCGCCGTACAGGGCATTGGAGGCCGCGTCCTTGAGGACGGTCATCGACTCGATATCGGCCGAGTTGATGAGGTTCAGGTCACCGTCGTACGGCATACCATCCACGACGATGAGCGGGGAGGTGTCGGAGGAATAGGAACCGATACCGCGGATGGTGATGGACGGGGAGCTGCCCAGCTGGCCGGAGGTGTTGTTGATCTGGACGCCGGCCACGCGGCCCGCGAGGGCCTGGGTGGCGTTCGAGACCTGGGCCTTGGCCAGTTCATCGGACTTCATCACGCCCGCCGATCCGGTGAAGGCTTCGCGCTTCATCTTACCGAAGGCGACGACCACGACGTCGTCCAGCATTTCTGCGTCCTCCTCGAGGACGATGGTGAGACGGGTCTGTCCGTCCACCGGGACCTGGCGGGTCACATAACCCACGCAGGAAACCTCCAGCGTCGCCGAAGCGGGGACGCTGATGGCGAAATTACCGTCCAGGTCGGTCACCACGCCGTTGGTCGTGGAGCCCACCTGAAGGATTCCTGCTCCGACGATGGGCGCGCCGGAAGGATCCTGGACCACGCCGCGCACCGCCGTCTGTCCCCAGGCCGCCATGCCGGCCGCCAGGAACAAGAGTGCTAGAAAGAATCTTTTCATACGGAAAACAGTTAGAATAGAGTGTGATAGTGAGTTTTTTCAGTTTTTGGGTATTACAAATATAATAATTTTAGCAAGACATTCTCCGCTTTTGGCGGGTTTTACTTCGCAGAATGCGCGAGATTCATTATCTTTGGTTCACATTCTGGAAGATTATGCATCATTTATTCAAAACGCTGTTGCCCGCTCTCTGGCTCGCCGCGGCCTGCGGCAATCCGGCCGCCACGCCGGTCGAGCCCGCGCCGGGCGCCGTCGTCCTCCCCTTCCGAGGCAATGTCTTCGTGACGGAGACCCCCGGTTCCTTCTACGGGGAGGCGCCCCGGATCATCGACACCCGCGACAGCCGTCTCCTGTCCTGGAACGACCCGGCCACCGTCCTGTCGCTATATTTCCGCACGGAGGGGAAAGGGAGCTTCCACCTGGCTTTCCAGGCGGCGAAGCCGGCCGGAACGGAGTCCAACGAATTCGCCTTCTCCTGCAACGGAACCACCCGCAAGGTCACCGTAGCGGCCCCCGGGACCTATGACATCGGCACTTTCGAGGTGCCGGAACCCGGCTATGTCCGGGTGGACATCCGGGGAAACGCCGCGAAGCCCGCGGGCGCGCAGTTCTTCCGGATTCCCACCTTCTATGTCGACGGTCCCGCCCTGTCGGGCGAACTGAACTTCACCCCCGAGGACAAGGTCGACGACAGCTACTGGTACCGCCGTGGCCCGTCGGTGCACCTGTTCTACGACTTCCCCGAGGGCGACGCCGAGTGGTTCTACAACGAGGCCACCGTGCCGGAGGAAGGCTCCGTCCCGGCCACCTACTATATGCTCACTGGCTTCAAGGAAGGCTATATGGGCATCCAGACCCATACGGATGGTCCCAACACCGTCCTCTTCTCCGTTTGGAGCCCTTACCAGACCGACAACCCCGGCGCCATCCCGGAAGATATGCGCATCCGCACGCTCCGCAAGGGCGCGGGCGTGACGGCGCAGGACTTCGGCGGGGAGGGCTCCGGCGGCCAGAGCTTCATGGACTATCCCTGGAAGCCAGGCACGTCCTACGGAACCCTGGTCCACGTCCGTCCCGACGGCAAAGGCAACACCGACTACACCGGCTACTTCCGGGATGAACAAGGCCAATGGCACCTGCTGGCCTCCTTCCGACGCCCGCATACGGACACCTGGTACAAGGGGGCCTACTCTTTCCTGGAATGCTTCGACCCGAACACGAGCATCCACACCCGCTCTGTCCGCTTCGGCAACCAGTGGGTCCGCTTCAAAGACGGCACCTGGAAGGAAGTGACCGAGGCCCGGTTCTCCTGCGACAACACCGGCCGGACCGGAATGCGGGGCGACCTGTACGGCGCCTCCGACGGCGCGTTCTTCTTCCTGAAAAACTGCGGGTTCTTCGACGAGAAGACGCCGTACGGCACCCGCTTCACCCGCACCGGCGGCGGCTCGGCGCCGGACATCGACTTCGAATCCCTTGAAAACCTCTGATCCTATGAAAAGAATCGCCCTCCTTGCGCTGATCTTCGCCGGCACCCTGCTGCAGGCCTCCCCCGCCGACGACCTCGCCCGCCGGATCCTGGGCCGGAAAGCCGCCCGTTTCGAATTCGTCGAGGCCCCGGCCGACAAGGATTTCTTCCAGGTGGAACAGGCCGGACGGAAGATCCGCATCACCGGCAACAACGTCAATTCCCAGGCGATGGGCCTGAACTGGTATCTCAAGCACGTCGCGCACGTCCACGTCTCCTGGTTCGTGGACCAGCCCGTCCAGCTACCTTGGCGGCTGCCGCGCGTGAAGACGCCCGTCCGCCGCGACGCCCGCGTCCAGGACCGCTTCTTCCTGAACTACTGCACCTATGGCTACACGATGCCCTGGTGGGGTTGGAAACAGTGGGAGCGCTTCATCGACTGGATGGCGATGAACGGCGTGACCCTGCCGCTCGCCATCACCGGCCAGGAGGCCGTCTGGTACGAGGTCTGGAAGGAATTCGGGATGACGGACGCGGAGATCCGCGCCTATTTCAGCGCGCCGGCGCACCTCCCCTGGCACCGGATGGCGAACCTGGACGGCTTCCAGGGACCGCTGCCCGTCTCCTGGCTGGAGGGCCAGAAGGCGCTGCAAGGGCGGATCGTCGCCCGGGAGCGGGAGCTGGGGATGACCCCGGTCCTGCCCGGCTTCGCAGGCCACGTGCCCGGCCGCATCGCCGAGCTCTTCCCGGAGGCCGACATCCAGAACCTCTCCGCCTGGTGCGGCTTCGCCCCCACCTTCTTCCTCAACTCGGAGGATCCCCTCTTCCCGCGCATCCAGAAGAGTTTCCTGGAGAAGCAGGAGGCCCTGTACGGGACCGACCACATCTACGGCGTGGACCCCTTCAACGAGATGGACCCGCCCAGCTGGGATCCGGATTACCTGCGGCGGGTGTCGGAGCATATTTATGCGTCCTTGGCGGCGGCCGACCCGGAGGCCCGCTGGCTCCAGATGACCTGGGTGTTCTACTACAAGCGCAAGAACTGGACGACGGAGCGGCTGAACGCCTACCTCACCGCCGTGCCGCAGGACAAGCTCGTGCTGCTGGACTATTTCTGCGAGAACACGGAGGTCTGGCGCACCTGCGACGGCTTCTTCGGCCAGCCCTATGTATGGTGCTACCTGGGCAATTTCGGCGGCAACACCACCCTCGTGGGCGACATCCACAAGCTGGACGCCCTCCTGTCCGCCACGATGGCGGAAGCCGGGGACAACTTCACCGGCGTCGGCTCCACCCTGGAGTCCTTCGACGTGAGCCCTCAGATCTTCGAATACCTGCTGGAGCGTCCCTGGATGCCGGAAAGCGATGTGGAAGGATGGACCCGCGACTGGGCGCGCACCCGCTTCGGGAAGGCCGACGAGGACGTGGAGGAAACCTGGAAGACCCTCGTGGACAGCATCTACCACGACAGCGCCTACTACGGCCTGGGCTCCCAGGTGGACGCCCGCCCCACCTTCGACGGGCACGGGACCTACTATACCAAGCCGGACTTCACCTACGACATGGACCTCCTGCTGGAATGCTGCGACGAACTTCTCTCGCACCGCTCCCGCCGCGACGCCTACAACTACGACCTCGTGAACTTCTACTCCCAGTGGCTCGCGAACTACTTCTGGCAGGTCCGGGACGAATTCACCGCCGCCTACAAGGCGAAGGACCTCCCGAAGATGGAGGCTCTCGTGGACAAGTCCCATCGGATTTTCGCGGACATCGACGACCTCCTGGGCACGCATCCGAACTTCCTTCTCGGGAAGTGGATCGCCGACGCCCGCGCCCTCGGCGCCGACGAGGCCGAGAAGGCCTACTACGAGCGCAACGCCCGCACCCTGCTCACCATCTGGGGCGGCCCCATCCTCAACGACTATGCGAACCGTCTCTGGAACGGCCTCGTGAAGGGTTACTACCAGGGTCGCTGGGACATCTTCTTCGACGAAGCCCTCGCCAGCGTCCGGGAGGACCGGCCCTTCAATGACGAAGGCTTCGAGACGAATCTCAAAGCCTTCGAAGAGGGTTGGAACCAGCGGACCGACGTCTATCCTTCCCAGCCTGTGGGCAAGACCCGGCAGGTCGCCCGGCGCATCCGGAAAGACATCGAAGCCTGGCGCGCGGACTAGAACGCGTAACGGGCCGCAATCGCGAAGCCGTACCAGTTGCCCCGGTTCATATAGGCGGGGATCATGAAGCTGGGACGGAAGTCGACGGACAGCTGCAGCGGGAACCAGAAGGTGTACTCCAGGCCCAGCTGGGCGGCGAAGCCCACGAACGGCGCGGATTTCTTCTCGTCGGACTTGTTGATGCCCGTACCGTAGCCGACGGCCAGGCCGGGACCGGCATAGAAGCCCCACTCGCCGCGGTCGGTGAACTCCGGCTGGGCGAAGGTGAAGTTGTACAGCGCCGTGGCCTTGAAGCCGTTGCCGCCGAACACACCGAGATCGATTTCAGCGAAATCGTAGTCATTGTCGAACAGGGTCGCCCAATGCTCGTAACTGATTTCACCGTTGAAATGGGGACCGAACAGGCCGCCGCGGACACCGATGGCCTTCGGCTGCGCCACCGCGGCCAGGGAGAGGCCGAGGAGGGCGATCACGATCAAAAGAGTCTTCTTCATTGTAACTAACACTAATAAAAATTGTTTACTTGACCATGCCGCTGAAGCCCATGAAGGCCAGCGCGAGGATGCCCACGCTCACCAGGGCGATGGGAACGCCCTTGAACGCCTTGGGCACGTCGCACAGGGCGAGGTGTTCGCGGATGCCCGCGAAGATGACCATCGCCAGGCCGTAGCCCAGGGAAGTCGCGAAGGCATAGACCAGCGCTTCGCCGAGGTTCAGCATGTGGGAAGGAAGGCCGAAGGTGAATTCCTTCGTGACCACCGTGATCGCGACGCCGAGGACGGCGCAGTTCGTGGTGA
>JAEEGI010023937.1_pt1 | contig 11952 bp, 12 predicted proteins | sample 8958751 | NCBI WGS metagenome assembly JAEEGI01 (sample SAMN16246545, study PRJNA631951) | gut metagenome | biome: gut microbiome; feature: rumen; material: KS-attached | host: Bos | place: Iran: Karaj | collected 2018-10 | reverse complement strand
AGGGAAATAAAACATAGGCCGAAGGGCGAAAGTCTGGGTCTATCCCAAATTATGTGTAAAGTCTGAAGAAAGGCGTAAAACAGAGCAAAAAATAATATATCTGGGGAGGGCGGTTTTTCCGGCCTCCCTTTTTTGCAGTATAAGCGGAAACAGGGTGCATGTCAAGGGCGGCGGCCTAAGCCGCCGTGGAATTTACCCTTGACGTGCAGGCCTGTTTCTGCTATTCGGGGATACGGTCTCCAAAGAAGATTGCCATCTGAGCGTAGATTACGCCCCAATCCTGCCGCCTGCCCGTCCATTTTTTCGTAATGTCTGTCATAGCCAGATAAAGCATCTTCAAAAGGCTGTCATCTGTTGGAAAAACAGACTTGGATTTAGTTACCTTCCGAAGCTGGCGATTAAAGCCCTCAATCGTGTTGGTAGTATAAATCAGACGCCTCAGCTCCTGCGGATATTTAAAATAGGTGCTTAAATTTGCCCAGTTATCCCGCCAGGACTGTGATATCTTGGGGTATTTCTTGTCCCACCGCTCCGAGAAGACGTCCAGAGCGTCTAATGCCGCGGGCTCATCTACGGCGGCATAGACAGCCTTTAAATCAGCCATAAGAGCCTTCATATCTTTGTAGGAAACATATTTACTTGAATTGCGCAGTTGGTGAATAATGCAGTTCTGAATTTCGGTTTTGGGGAATACCGCCTCGATCGCGGAAGCAAATCCGGTCAGATTATCCGTGCAGGCGATAAATATATCCTCCACGCCTCGATTTTTCAGGCTGTTGAGCACTGTCGCCCAGAACTTGGCGCTCTCATTCTCTCCGACCCACATGCCCAAAACGTCCTTTTTCCCGTCTAAGTTTATACCTATGGCGATATAGACCGCCTTCTTGATGATCTGGCCTTCGCTGCGTACATGATAGTGTATGGCGTCCAGAAAGACCACCGCGTAGATCGCCTCTAATGGCCGCTGCTGCCATTCCTTTGCGATGGGAAGAATCTTATCCGTGATTCTGCTTACCGTAGTATCTGAGACTTCTATGCCATAAATATCGCGGATATGGGCCTCTATGTCCGAGGTGGTCATTCCCTTGGCATACATGGATAGGATTTTCTCTTCCACATCCTGACTGATACTCGTTTGGTTCTTCTTCAGAAGCTGTGGGTCAAATTCGCCCTTTCGATCCCGAGGAACTGATACATCCACGCCGCCGAAGCTGGTGCGCAGCGTTTTTTTGCTGTGACCGTTCCGGCTGTTGTCCGTATCCTTGTTCCTGTAGTCATACTTACTGTAACCAAGCTCATCGTCCAGCTCGGCATCAAGGCCGTTCTCCATGAATTCCGCTATGGTTTCCTTGAATAGATTCTGGATGTCTTCCATGCTGCTGACGCCGCTGATTTGCAGCAGCTCACGGATTTTTTCTCTTCGTGCCTGCTCTTCGGGACTGCGTTTTCTTCTGCTCATAATTAAAACCTCCAATATGGTGCTTCTATTTTACACCATATCGGAGGTTTATACAATTTTCGGGATGGTCTCTATCTTCAGGATGCTTCCCTCTTTTTTTGCAATTTGACTTAGATTTCACATTCCTTGTATTATTGATTTCACATGGCAATCCTAAAATGATAACTGTACCAAGGAAATACAAACACAAACAGTTGTCTGAAAGGAGACATTGAAATGAAAAAGATGATTACTATGATGATGGTCGCAGTTCTGGCTCTCTCCATGCTTGCAGGCTGCGGCAGCACAAAGACCACCGGCTCTGTTGCCACCGATGGTTCCACCTCTATGGAGAAGGTGATTGGCGCTCTGGGCGAAGCTTTCCAGAATGACACCGGCATCAGCTTTACTTACAATCCCACCGGCTCCGGTTCCGGTATCAAGGCTGTTCAGGAAGGTCGCTGCGATATCGGTCTTTCTTCCCGTGATCTGAAGGACGAGGAAAAAGCCGCTGGTCTGACCGGCACTGTTCTGGCTTATGACGGCATCGCCGTTATCGTGAACCCCGAAAACCCCGTTGCTGACCTGAGCGTAGAAACCATCGCCAAGATCTACACCGGCGAGATCACCAACTGGTCTGAAGTTGGCGGAAACGATGTCGAGATCGTTCTGATTGGTCGTGAAGCCGGTTCCGGTACTCGTGATGGCTTTGAGTCCATTACTGATACTGAGGATGCCTGCAAGTATCGTCAGGAACTGACTTCCACCGGCGATGTTATCACTACTGTTGCACAGAACCCCGGTGCAATCGGCTACGCTTCCGTTGCTTCCGTCAAGGACACCGTGAAAGCCGTGACTGTTGATGGTGTTGCTCCTACCGAAGCTACCATCAAGGACGGCAGCTATGTGGTTCAGCGTCCTTTCGTTCTGGTAACCAAGAGCGATGCTGATCTGAGTGAAGCTGCTCAGAAGTTCTTCGACTACATCACTTCTGCTGATGCAAACGAGATCATCGCTGCAGCCGGTGTGGTTCCCGCCAACTAAGAAAAACGCAGATGCGACGGTTGTGCTACTGACCGTCGCTACTCTGCTATGAGGAAAGACTTATGAAGAAAAATCAAGTTTTAGAAAAAGTCATCCACGGAATCTTTCTATTATTGGGTTTGATCACTGTCGGCTGCGTTCTGCTGATTACCATCTATCTGGTGATCTCCGGCATTCCTGCCATTCGTGAGATCGGTCTGGTGGAGTTCCTGTTCGGCAAGGAATGGGCATCTACAGCATCCGAACCGAAATACGGAATCCTGCCTTTCATCCTGACCAGCGTCTACGGAACTGCCGGTGCGATTCTCATTGGTGTCCCGGTTGGTTTTATGACTGCCGTATATCTGTCAAAACTTGCATCCCCGAAAGTAAAATCCGTGATGCAATCTGCGGTCAGTCTCCTTGCCGGTATCCCTTCCGTCGTTTACGGCTTGGTGGGTATGCTTGTACTGGTTCCGGGTATCAGAAAGATCTTCAATGTGCCTGATGGCGCAAGCTTGCTTGCCGCAATTGTCGTTCTGGCAATTATGATCCTGCCCTCTATCATCAAGATGTCCATCACCGCACTGGATGCAGTACCCAAGGAATACGAGGATGCGTCTCTGGCTCTTGGTGCAACGCCTATCGAAACCTATTTCAAGGTTTCTGTTCCTGCCGCCAAAAGCGGTATCGCAGCAGCCGTTGTACTGGGTGTCGGTCGTGCCATCGGTGAAGCTATGGCGGTCATGATGGTAGCCGGTAATGTGCCGAATATGCCCGACTCTCTGTTCCAGAGTGTCCGCTTCCTGACCACTGCCGTGTCCAGCGAGATGGCCTATTCCAGCGGCTTGCAGAGACAGGCTCTGTTCTCCATCGCACTGGTGTTGTTCCTGTTTATCATGCTGATCAATGCCACGCTGAACTTCTTCCTCAAACGGGAAAAGGAGTAAGTTATGTTGAATCAATCATTATCCCGAAACAGAAAAAGCTTTGAAGTACTGATGAAAGCACTGATGCTGTTGTCCGTTGGTCTGACGGCTGCGCTGGTTCTGTTCTTGCTGATCTATGTGTTGGGACAGGGTGTTCCCAACATTACTTGGGAATTGCTCTCCACCAAGCCCAGCTATGTGACCGAGCGCATCGGTATCCTGCCTGACATTCTGAACACAGTCTATATCGTGCTGGCAACCCTGCTCATCGTTCTGCCTTTGGGGGTGGGTGCGGCTATTTATATGACCGAGTACGCATCCAACAAAAAAGTGGTTGGTATCATCGAATATGCTGCAGAAACCCTTTCCGGCATCCCCTCCATCATCTATGGTCTGGTTGGTATGCTGCTGTTCTCCAACAGCATGGGAACTTGCCTGATGGCAGGTGCGCTGACGCTGGTAATTATGAATCTGCCTACCATCATGCGTACTACGCAAGAGAGCTTGAAAACCGTTCCTCAGTCCTACCGTGAAGGCGCATTTGGTCTGGGAGCCGGTAAGTGGCGTGTTGTCCGTACTGTTGTCCTTCCCGGCTGCGTGGATGGTGTCATCACCGGATGTATCCTGTCTGTAGGTCGTATTCTGGGCGAATCCGCTGCGCTGCTCTTTACCGCAGGCTTTGCCCATGCAGTCAACGGCATCATTGACGGTCTTGCAGCTCCGGGTGCAACTTTGACCGTTGCCCTCTATGTTTACGCAAAAGAACAAGGTGAGTTTGGTGTGGCCTTTGCTATTGCTGCCATCCTGATGGTTCTGACCGTTCTGATTAACTTTGCAGCATCTTTGGTGCAGAAGCTCTTCGCAAAAAGGAGAAGTTTATGAGTATTATCTCTGTAAAAGATATGTGTCTGTGGTACGGTGACCATCAGGCATTGAAAAATGTGAATATTGAAATCCCCGAAAAGAGCATTACCGCATTTATCGGCCCTTCCGGCTGCGGTAAGTCTACTTTTCTCAAAACTTTGAACCGCATGAACGACCTGATTCCCGGCGTAAGGATCACCGGTGATATTCGCTACGAGGGAACGGACATTTTCTCCAGGGAAGTGGATGTGAACAACCTCCGTAAAGCGATCGGCATGGTGTTCCAGAAGCCAAATCCTTTTCCCATGAGCATCTACGATAACATTGCCTATGGTCCTCGTACCCACGGCATCACAAACAAGGTGCAGTTGGACGAAATCGTAGAAAGCGCCCTGCGTGGTGCAGCCATCTGGGATGAGGTAAAGGACAGACTGAAGAAGAATGCCCTCGGTATGTCCGGTGGTCAGCAGCAGCGTTTGTGCATCGCAAGAGCGCTGGCTGTAGAGCCCAAAGTCCTTTTGATGGATGAGCCTACCTCTGCCCTTGATCCCATTTCCACTTCCCGCATTGAGGAACTGGTTACGGAACTGAAGGAAAAGTACACCATCGTCATGGTGACTCACAATATGCAGCAGGCGGTTCGTGTGTCTGACTATACTGCGTTCTTCCTGCTTGGCGAGCTGGTAGAGTTCGGCAAGACCGATGACATCTTCTCTCAGCCGCAGGATAAGCGTACCGAAGATTACATTACCGGTAGATTTGGTTAAGGAGGAGAACATGAGAAACAGATTTGATGAACAGCTTTACGAGTTGAACAGAGAAATAATCGAAATGGGTGCTATGTGTGAGGAAGCCATTGCATCCGCAGCAAAGGCGCTTACCACCGGTGATATGGAACTGGCGGGCAGAGTCAAAGCAAATAGCAGTGATATCGACCAAATGGAGCGTGACATCGAAGGTCGCTGCATGAAGCTCCTGCTTCATCAGCAGCCGGTTGCCCGTGATCTCCGTCTGATTTCTGCTGCTCTGAAGATGATTACCGATATGGAGCGTATTGGCGATCAGGCAGAGGATATTGCTGAGATCGTCACCTTCCTGAACGGTCGCACCATGGAGGGCATGGAGCTGATTGAGGAAATGGCTCGTGAGACCATTGAAATGGTAACAGCCAGTGTAGATGCCTTTGTCAAAAAGGATGTTGAACTTGCTCAGAAGGTAATCGAACAGGACGACATCGTGGATGACTATTTTTCCAGAGTAAAGTGCGGTATAATTTCTTTGATTGCAGAAAATCACGCAGACGGTGAATTTGCCCTTGACCTTCTGATGATTTCCAAGTATTTAGAACGCATCGGAGATCATGCAACCAATATAGCTGAGTGGGTGATCTATTCTGTAACAGGTACGCATAAGGAGGTGTAACTATGATTTGGTATGTTGAGGATGATGCAAGCATCCGTGACATCGCAATCTATGCACTGAACTCCGCCGGATTTGAAACAAGAGGCTTTGAAGATGGCCTAACCTTTTGGGAAGCGCTGAAAAAAGAGAAACCGGAACTGATCGTTCTGGATGTGATGCTCCCCGGTATGGATGGGATTGAAATTCTATCCAAGATGAAGGACTCTATGGAATACAGCCGAGTTCCTGTGATTATGGCCACCGCCAAAGGACAGGAATATGACCGCATCCGTGGCTTGGATCTGGGCGCTGATGATTATATCGTAAAGCCTTTCAGTATGATGGAGATGGTATCCAGAGTAAAAGCGGTGCTGCGCCGCAGTCAGCCTCAGCAGGTGTCTAAACTGCTGAAGGTGGGCGGTCTGGTTGTCAATCTGGACGAGCATACTGTTGTTGTGGACGGCAATCGAGTTAAGCTTACTTACAAAGAATTTGAACTGCTTCGGATGTTCCTTTCCCATCCCGGAATGGTTTATACCAGGGAGGAGTTGTTCTCTCAGGTGTGGAAACTGGATTACATGGGTGATTCCCGTACTCTGGATTCCCATATCCGTACTTTGCGCCAGAAATTGAACGGCTACGGCAAGATGATTGAAACCGTGCGCAATGTGGGCTATCGCTGGGAGGTTGGCTATGAAAAGTAAAATCTTCAAGTCCATCCTCTCTGTGGCCATTGCCGTGCTGCTTTCCAGTCTTGTCATCATTATCGGTGTTTTGTATCCGTACTTTGGTGGTGTGCAGGAGTCTCAGCTGAAAGATGAACTGAGCCTGGCAGCAAGTGCAACGGAGCAGTTTGGCGAAAGTTATCTGGAAGGTCTGGATTATAGCCGCTATCGTCTGACATGGGTAGATGCAGACGGTACAGTTCTTTTTGACAGCCATGCAGATGCTGCTGCCATGGAAAACCATGCTGACCGTGAAGAAATCAAGGAAGCCCTTGTATCCGGAACTGGCAGCAGCACCCGTCAGTCCTCCACGCTGACGGAGCAGACCATTTATGAAGCAGCTCGCTTGAATGACGGCAGCGTACTTCGTATTTCCGTCAGCCGAGCAACCGCATTGGTTCTGGTTCTCGGTATGCTCCAACCGATTGCTATTGTGCTTGTGATCGCCATTGCACTTTCCGCATGGCTTGCGCACCGCATGGCAAAGAAGGTTGTAGAACCGCTGAATAAACTGAATCTGGAAAAGCCCATGGAAAATGAAGCCTACGAAGAATTGTCCCCTCTGCTTCATCGTATCCATGCGCAGCATTCGGAGATCAAAAGTCAGATACGCACTTTGAAGCGCAAGCAGGATGAGTTTGACCAGATCACCGGTAACATGAAAGAAGGTCTTGTCCTTTTGGACAGCATGGGCAGGATCATTAGCATCAACCCTGCGGCAAGGACGCTGTTTGGAGCCGGTATTGCCTGCGTAGGAGAAGATTTTCTGACCATTGACCGCAAGCAAAATATGCGGCTGGCTCTGGAAGAAGCAAAGACACAGGGGCACGCCGATTTCCGTGCCAAGGAAAATGGCAGAGAGTATCAATTCGATCTGAGCCGCATTGATTCTGACGGCAATAGTCACGGCATGGTGATCCTCGCCTTTGATGTGACTGAGCAGGTAAACGCCGAAAAGCACCGTCAGGAGTTCACAGCCAATGTGTCCCACGAACTGAAAACGCCGCTGCAGTCCATCATCGGTTCTGCGGAACTGATGGAAAACGGCATTGTAAAAGCCGAAGATGTTCCCCATTTTGTGGGACATATCCGCAAGGAAGCATCTCGACTGGTCTTTCTGATCGACGATATTATCCGCTTGTCTGAGTTGGATGAAGGAGCAGAAATGCCCCATGAAGATGTATCTCTCAAAGTTCTTGCTGAGGAGGTCTGTGAAACACTTGCAGATGCCGCAAAGCTGAAAGATGTTTCTCTGAAAGTGACCGGCGATGATGGTGTTGTCAATGGTGTCTGCAGATTGCTGTATGAGGTCGTTTACAACCTTTGCGACAATGCCATTAAGTACAACAACCCCGGCGGCAGCGTGAAAGTGAATGTGGCTCAGAAGCCCGGTGAAGTGCTGCTGAGCGTGCAGGATACCGGTATCGGTATTTCTCCCGAACATCAGGACAAAGTGTTTGAACGCTTCTATCGTGTGGATAAGAGTCATTCCAAACAGTCCGGCGGCACCGGCCTTGGTCTGTCCATCGTGAAGCACGCCGTGCAGTATCATCATGGCAAGATCGCTGTGGAAAGTGAGCTGAACAAGGGAACCACCATTTCTGTTCTGTTTGATACAAGATCATAAACATAAAATAAAACCGCTACATTTTTCATCTTAGCCGAGAATGAAAGTTGTAGCGGTTTTTGTTAATCCAGTATTATTTGCGTTTTCTTTTTCCCTTGCCATGCGTCATGCCGCCTTTGCCACGCTGGCTGATTGGGCCGTTCATGTGTACAAAAAAACTCCCTCAACTCATGTCTGACCTTCTTTTTGTTTCTGTCATATGTTTCTATATCCGCCCCGCCGATTGTGTGCTCTCACATGGTCTCGCACGTGGGAGCCCAACTCTTCAGGGGTTACAGGGGTCTCCCCTGCATCCGCCGGAGCGCTCGTGAGAGCACATAGGCAGTGCTTGTTAGTTCCATACATACAGAAAAGGCGTCCGGATCAAACGCGAATTCTCTCCAAAACGCCTTCTGTTTTTTACACATTCAGCACAAATAATCTTTCATTCTGTAATCAATTCCACGCATCTCAACAGCCCTACAAATAGCTGCCAGTCGAGAAAAAACCGGGTAGTCCAGTCGTTCCGAAAGAGATTCCACCCCATAATTCGAAGTAATAATCATCGGTAATCTGTCTTTATATCTTCCATTTACCACTCGATAAAACAACTCGTTTGTGAATGGGGAAGGTTTCTCTTTTCCCAGATCGTCTATGACTAAAAGGTCGGCTTTTCTCATTCGTTCTTCGAGCAAATATGCTTCTTCCGAATGGTTTGAAAAGGCTGCCCTTATGTCTGCGAGCACTTCAACGTAGCTCACAAATTCAACGGTGGCTGAGTATTTTCTGATGATTTTATTTGCAATTGCTGCTGCCAAATGTGTTTTCCCTGTGCCGACATCTCCTGTAAATAATACTCCTTCGCCATCATTTTCATCGAACTTTTCTGCAAATCCGAGTGCAATATCATATGCTTTCGGCATGCGTTGTCGTTCGAAATTTTCAAATGTTGCGGTAAGAAATCTCTTCCCAACACCGCCTTCAACAAACATTTTTTCTGCTCGTTTTCCTTGAAAATCTTCCCTCTGCTGCGCGATCATCAGCTGCTCTTTCAGTTCGTTCAGCTTCTGATTCTGCTTCAGATACTCTCGCATCTGTATGCAATCGCAGCGTATGCGCAGGCCGTTTTCACTGGACCCCACGCCTGGCATGAATGGCTGCGGCCTACTACAGAAAGGACATTCCGGTTGATTGATATCAACTGCGGGTAACGAGTTTCGTATAGTCGATATTTTCTCTTCCAGTAGTATCCTCTGTACATATGGAGACAGTGTTGTTTTGAGTTCCATATTCCATATCCTTTTCCCTTTCCTTATCCACCTTGTTTCCATTCAACCCGGGGGTTGTTTTGTTTCCGGCGGACTTTTTTCTGGCATTCTGATTTCCGTTCGGTGCCCCGCCTTTCTTGCCGTTGACGGCTCCTTGCTGAGCATTTTTCACGGATTGATCAATGTTTGGTCTGGCCAGGTCAAACATAGAATCCAGATATTCCGGGAGGTCCGGTTCCTCTCCGAAGAATGCATACTTCATCACTGCATCGATGAATTTGACTTTGTCGCTTTCTTTCGACAGTTTCTTGTATGCCGTGTAATAGGAGTAGAAAAAGGGGAATCGATTCACACGGTTCTCCATGTCAGGACGCCTTCACATTGAAGTAATCAAGTAGTGTTTCCAGGTTGAAGATATATTTATTCCCAACTCGTCTGCTCGGAATATATCCCCCGCTCACTGCCTGACGGATTGCCCATCTGGTGATTGCGGTGTCCGGATCCATTTCCTTGATCGCCTGATATGCCGTCTCCATCGTCCTCATTTTGATTGTTTCTGTCATTAGTTCTCACCTTTCCTGCTCGAAAAATGGATTTGGAAGCTAAATGTATTGAGCAATACTTGGTCAAACCTCAAACGCACATTCTCATGGTTCGATATTGACGAACATCTGTTCGTATATTATAATAAGTGCGTCTTGTTGTAAAGGGGTTTTTTGAAATTATTTCAAAAAAGGAGAAATGACATGGCATGGATTGAAAAGAATGGTATTCAGTACTATCGCATCTCCAGAACAATTGGGAAGAGACTTAATGAGAATGGGTATGAAGTTCCCGTACGCAGGGAATTCGTTGGCCGAACTAAGAAAGAGGCTGTCCAGAAATACGAGGCCTATTTAGAAAACAGAGCCAATGATATCACCAATGCGAATGTGTATTTCGGGATAACTGCAGACGCCTGGATAAAGGAATTCTTTATTCCGGATGACAGCCTGAAGGGCAGCACAAAGGCTCAATATCTAAGCAGCTGGAACCGTTTCATCAAAACGACCGAGTTCTATAGTTATCCGTTGAAGGAAGTAACTTCTAAAGTGATTCAGAGGCATTACAACGAATTGTATGAACAAGGTGTTTCCTCAAATGCGATTCGTTATGCCAATCTTCTCATGAAGAAGTTCTTCAAGTACATCGATACGGAAGGTCTCGGCAGAAACATTACAGCCAGCCTGAGCGTACCGAAGGGCAACGTGCAGAAGAAGTCACAGGAAATCATCGTCTGGGAGGATGAAGAGATAAGCAGGATCCTTGGATGCCTGGATCAGGCAGATCCAAGATTCAGATTCCGATTGCTTATCGTCATCGCCTACTACACCGGCTGCAGAATCGGCGAGATCCTCGGTCTGACCTATGATGATTTTCAGGATGGACTTCTTAGCGTAAACAAACAGCACGCACGCGATCTTGATTTTGATGAGGATGGCAACATTAAGGCAAAGTATGACATCAGCGAACCTAAGACAGCCAATTCCATCCGGAAGATTCCTCTGCACAAAACCGTCCTTTCTGAGTTGAACATCCACAAGCGGTGGCACCTTAAGGAACAGCTGAAAAAAGGATATCGGACCGATTATCTGTTCACGACAGACTCTGGCAAGCTGTATGACCCATCAAACGTGCGTACAGCGCTGAACAGATATTACCAGCGTATTGGTGTTGAAGAAAAGAACATCCACGCGTATCGCCACACTTTTGGCACAAACCTGTGCCGGCAGGGTGTTCCGATCCAGACAGCTTCAAAACTCTTGGGACACGACGATATTTCCACGACAGCGAAATATTATGTGAATGTTTCTGACGAAGAAAAAGCTCGGGCAATTGAGAAACTTGCGGTAAATTTAGCTATCCCGTGTTAGAAAGTGTGGGAAAGATGTGGGAAAAAATGAAAAATCGTCGATTTTTTAAAAAATAAAAAGGCCCGAAATCGTTGAAATTTCAAGCCTTTTGGCACCCCCACTCGGAATCGAACCAAGAACTAATCTTTAGGAGAGATTTGTTATATCCATTTAACTATGGGGGCTTGATTTCTTCGCCGGACCGGCGCAACTCATATATTACCATAATTTCCTGTTAATAATCAAGACACCTTGGCTGGCGAACTGAAGAAACAAATTGGAAAACCAACAGGGCAGCTGCGGTTTCGCAGGCTGCCCTATAATACTACATCCACAATAGTTTGGTCGGGGACTCTTTTCTATTTCTTTTCGCCGCAGAAATATACCTCTTCCGGCAAATTGTGGCTGAATCCTTCGTGCTCTGCTGTCAGCAGATCTTTGTCGAATACCAGGAAGTCTGCGTCCTTGCCGGCCTCGATGGAGCCTTTGCAGGCTTCGATGCCGAGCTGTTTAGCGCCATTGATTGTATATCCCAGTATCATTTCTTCCGTGCTCATTCGCTCTTCATCAGGAGGGAATGGCCGGTCGCCAATGTAAAATTCAGGAAGCTTGGTCTTGTTGGTAACCTGGCGTGTCATGCCGATTTCCATGCCGAGGTACGGACTCCATGTTGCAAAATCTTCGTATGCGATGTTATCACTTGACCAGGTTACGAGGGCGCCGCTGTCCCAAAGGGTTTTGCAGCGGAACATATGCGTAGCGCGTTTTTCGCCAAGCATAGGGATCCATGGTGCAAGAGGATCGCC
>JAEEGI010023936.1_pt1 | contig 11952 bp, 6 predicted proteins | sample 8958751 | NCBI WGS metagenome assembly JAEEGI01 (sample SAMN16246545, study PRJNA631951) | gut metagenome | biome: gut microbiome; feature: rumen; material: KS-attached | host: Bos | place: Iran: Karaj | collected 2018-10 | reverse complement strand
CTGAAATCACGAGTGATTTTCCAGTTATTGAATGCATCCTGCGGATAGGATTCGGTTTGCCATATCACTCTTTCCGGCACACGTTCATGATCGGTTTTATGTTTGAAAATCATATAATTATATCCAGCAATATCAAGAACTGCAGCATGAGGGTCATAGATTTCCCAATCGCTGTCCCAGGCACAGAGAGCCTCAGTCACAGGTCTGGTTTTGTCGAATTCAAGAATCGCATTCTTCAGATTTGAGGCAGTCTGAATCACCCTGATGTCTTTTCTCTCAATAACCTCATTACCGATACTCCATGCAATGATAGAAGGGTGGTTCACATCCCTCCTCACCATAGCCTGCACATCTTCCTTATAATGTTCATCAAACAAATTATGATAGTCAGCATTATTCTTTTGAGTGCGCCATCCGTCAAAAGCCTCATCAATCACCATCATTCCAAGATGGTCACAAGCCTCAAGAAAATTGGCTGAAGGCGGGTTGTGACTTGTTCTGATAAGATTGAATCCCGCTTCCTTCATCAATGCCACTTTACGAAATTCCGCATCTTTATAACTTGCCGCTCCAACAATTCCATTATCATGGTGGCAACAAGCGCCATTAATAAGCACAGACTTTCCATTCAGTCTGAAACCATTTTCAGCATCGTATTCAATCGAGCGGAAGCCAAATGATACTGTATTATCGTCAAGCAAGCTATCATTCTCCTTCAGTTTCAATTCTGCCTGATACAAATTCGGTGTTTCCGTACTCCATAGCTTAGGGGTAGAAATATGTTCTGAGAGTTGCACCTCTTTCTTTTCGCCTGGATTGACAATAACATCCATATTTGAGCTTAAGCCGTTGACATTAAGAGACGCACTTACGGTGCGGGACCTATTGTCGTCATTAACAACAATTGCGGTAACAGTGACATCACCATTCATCTCAGACTTTACAACGGTGGAGTTATCTAGAAAATGTACTTTATCAGACACCATCAGCTGCACATCACGATAAATACCAGATCCAGAATACCATCTGCTGTTTTTTTGTTGAGAGTTGTCCACCCTCACAGCAATGACGTTTCGTCCCTGTTTGATAAATGGTGTCATATCCACCACGAAATTGCTGTATCCATAACCATGTCCTCCAGCAAGATTGCCGTTGACATACACTTTAGAATGCATATAGATTCCGTCAAAAAAAAGTCGGTGTGAACGACCGGCATCTTCGGCTGACACATTATAAACTTTTCTATACCATCCTATTCCTGTAGCATAATATCCACCCTCATTTCCCGCAGGGTTGTCTATTTTAGTTTGGCTCTCAATACTCCAATCATGAGGCAGGTCAAGTGTCCTCCATGAATTGTCGTCAAAATCCGTCAACATGGCATTTTCATTGTCACCAAGATTAAATTTCCAATCAAAATTGAAGTTGGTGGTCTTTGCATTTAATGACGAACACACCATAGCTGAAAACAGCAGTACAAAATAAAACTTTCTCATAATAAATACAATTTTTACAAAGTTAAGGAAAAATATAAAACAAAGCCCCCCAAAATAGGTTAAAAAGGGAAAATAGTTGCATTTCAAATAGAAATATTAACTGCGTTCCCATTGTAAGTACCCATCTATTAGCCAAAATTGTTGACCTAATAATACTCAATACGTAAAAAATCACTTTTTATTTTACCTAAATTTGAGTATTGTGTCCAAAGTCAATAAGCAGTAACTTTGCTGTGCAAATAAGAAGGATAATAAAAGGATAATAGATAAAGAATAAACATGAAAAAAGAAGTTGCAATCGCACTTATCACATTAGCGGGATTAACAGTCTCAGAAACAGCAAAATCTCAAGTTGTAGCTGCTGACAGTGTGATGGAGCATGTGAAAGGAAACAGACTGAGTATTGGTGGCTATGGTGAAATCGGCTACAGTCGTAATTTCTACAGCGACCATGTGAGCCGCTACAGTGCTCCCGAAGACCACAAGAACGACCCAAGCCATGGCCGTTTCGATATTCCCCACGCAGTTATTTATTTAGGATATGATTTTGGTAAAGGTTGGAGTTTTGGAACAGAAATCGAATTTGAGCATGGTGGTTCTGGCGTAGCCTACGAGAAAGAAGACGAAGAAGGTGGAGAATGGGAGCAAGAGACAGAAAAAGGAGGTGAAGTTGAGTTGGAGCAATTCTGGATTCAGAAAAGTTTCTCGAAAGCCGCCAATATCCGTGCCGGACATATCGTGGTACCAGTAGGATTAAACAACGCTTACCATGAACCTTTGAATTTCTTCACAGTTTATCGTCCAGAAGGAGAGAACACCATACTGCCTTCCACCTGGCATCAGACTGGTATCAGTTTTTGGGGTCGTAGCGGCGACTTCCGTTATGAAGCCCAATTTCTCGCCGGCTTAAACGCTGACAACTTCACTACCACCGGTTGGATCCATAAGGGCACAAGTTCTCCACTTGAATTTGATGTTGCCAACAAATATGGAGGAGCTATTCGCGGTGATTATTATGGAGTGCCAGGCTTGCGTGTCGGCTTAAGCGGTTACTATGGTCACAGCATCGGCAACAGTTATCCTAAGAACAAAAACGGCGTTGACGCACAATATAAAGGCGCTGTCGCCATAGGCGCGGTAGATTTCACCTACAATGCCCACAACTGGATAGTCCGTGGTCAGGCGGATTATGGTTATATCGGCGACACCGACCAACTGAACTATATCTACAACCGTCTGAACAAAAAGTCGCCATATCATCATTCCACACCAGTGAGTCAGAACGCCTATGCCATTGGCATAGAAGCTGGCTACGACATATTCTCACAAATTGAGAAAATGCGCGCTGACGATCAGAAGTTATATGTTTTTGGCCGTTATGAAAGCTACAATGCATGTGCTTCCAGCAATATGTCAAAGTATTCCTACAACAACGTTAAGCGCATGGCCGTTGGCTTGAACTATTACCCGATGAAAGAGATTGTGGTTAAAGCCGAATACAGCCACAGATTCTTAAAGAGTCAATACAACAACGAACCTTCCATCAATATTGGAATCGCATACGAAGGATGGTTCTTATAAAAAAGCCGCCGACATTCATGTACACACATTAAATTAAACTAATCCAATAATAATTAAAAAAATGAAAAAGACTTTTTTATTACTTTCAGCGTTGCTTTTTGGAGCAATGACATTTGTAAGTTGCAGCAGCGATGACGATGACAACAACAGCAGTCAGGACCAGTATTCTGACAAATCGTATGGCCAGGCAGCCATCAACTCATGTGGTGAATTGAACGATGCATTGGTTGCAGCCAATGAGCGTATAGGAAGCTCAAGTTTGACCGAATCCCAGAATTCGGAATTGGAATCCATCGTAAACAATTTGGTTGACAACGTTATCATTCCGACTTACACAGACCTGGCCGATGATGCAGAAGAGCTTCAGAAGGCATTGAACGGCCTGAATGTGAACAGCATCACTCAATCCGATGTTGACAAAGCCTGCACAGCATTCAAGAAAGCCCGCCAACACTGGGAGCGCAGTGAGGCCTTCCTGATGGGTCCTGCCAGTGATTTTGACATTGACCCGACAATTGACTCTTGGCCATTAAACCGCAGCTTGCTTATCAGCTATCTTTCGAGTGGCAACACAGACTTCACAGAAGAGCAGTTGGACGATGCCAGCATCCTGGGTTTCCATGCTCTTGAGTTCATCCTTTTCCGTAATGGCAAGAACCGTAACGTGAGTGAATTCACAGGCAATGACACCTACAAGGGCTTCACCAAGATCAGTGGTGCATCCGAACTGGCATACGCCCAGAGAATCTGTGCTTTGCTTGTGGAGCGTACCTACCAGCTTCAAGTAGCATGGGAAGGAGAAACAGCTTCTAATGCAGACCGTGTAGCCGTATTGAAAGCAGCCGGCTTGGAGTACGTGACCGAAAGTGGCATCACATATGGTGACAACTTAAAAATGAAGAGCGGAAGCCGCTTCAACAACATCAAGGAAGTTGTTGCCCAAATTCTTTCCGACGATGAGGGAAGTTGCGCCGCCATCACCGACGAAGTGGGTTCTGCTAAAATCGCCAACCCATTCTCAGCAGGTTTCGTATTCTACGTTGAGTCTCCGTTCAGCTACAATTCCATCACAGACTTCCAGGACAACATCCGTTCAGTCCGCAACATCTGGCTTGGCAGTCTCAACGGAAAAGCAGCCACTCACAGCTTCTACAACTTCTTCAAGGAGAATCAGACCAAACTTGGCAATGACGTTGAAGATGCATACGAGTCGGCTATTTCCAACATTGGTAAAATGCCAGCACCATTCGTGAAATATGTCAGCACGATATGGAATGTGTCATACGAAGATGACGACAGAACAGCCGACGATCTTCCAGAATAACGAAGATATAGTCATAAAAACTCGCTACAACAATATTATGGCGATCAAAGTATCAGATAATTGAGAACCAACGTATAACAGAGCAGAATGCGCCCCTTGAAGTGTGGAACTGCAAGGGACGCATCACCCGTAAAAAAAGAAACAAATATGGACAGAAACATCAGACTTTTACTCATGGGGTTAGCATCACTTCCTTTAATGATGTCATGTAAAGACGACTCCACGGTGGAAAACGACAAATTGATTCCAGCCGAAGACCCATTTGGCAAGGCTAATTCGGAATTTTCCGCAGAGGAGTGGTATCCTGGAGGTGAATTAGGCACAACCCGCAACGCCAGCTACTCAGCCCCAACCGTCCCAGTTGAAAACATGGGATTAGACGCCAGCTTCAAGAAAGGCGAAGACAACTTTGAACACCTTTACACATTTACTGAAGAGCCTCGCAAAGGCTTGGGACCAGCATGGGTGCGCAACAGCTGCATCCATTGCCACCCCTCATATGGTCATGGTAAACGAATGACCCGCTACCGTGCCAATGATTTTGGCAATGGTTATCTACTTGTGATTTATCATCCTGAAGCAGGCGTGGATCTGGATGGTGTAGCCTATGCAAAAAACTCCTATATCCGTCAGGTGACTGGAATGCCTCAGACAAAAGCCATGGCTCCATTCAAAGCTCCAATAGACGAAGAGCAGATCAAAGTGGAATGGCTTGACGTGAAAGAGATGGAGAGCGGACTTCCAATGGAATTCCCTGATGGTGAAAAATACTCTCTGATTTACCCAGAGGTGACCATTCCTCAAAGCGCATTCAACACCAATCCACTTCCTGTGAATTATGAGGTTCGCTTAGAAAACACTATTGGTGTTTATGGCACCGGACTTCTTGATGCTATTGACCAAGATGACATGAAGGCCCAATATCAGAAAGAAGCTCCGTACGTGGAATTAAACCCAGCCATGTGGGACAAATCTTCCAACGACTGGGCAGCCAGTGCATGGTACACACTTGCTGACGGCCAGAAGAAGATCAAGAAATTCACCTACGCCATGACCCGAGCTTCGCTCCAGGATGGTCCTGGCGCCAACGCCATCTGGAACATCACCAATGTGACCCGCTCTGACCGGCATTATTTCTATTCTACTCCAGCATGGGCAAAAGCCATGTCTGAAGACGAAGATGTGATTTCCTACATCCAGGCCAATGGTAATGACAAGAATTCCTTGCTTTATCCTTACTATGCTGACGGCACGAAAGAAGGAATCAGTGCCCGTGTGAATGAATTGCTGAGCATCAGCAGCAATGCTGGCGCAGAGACCTTTAAGAAATATTTTGTTGAAGGTTCTCCATACAACGGAAATGAAGAAATGACTGACCGCGACTATTACGACTTCATGGTTTGGCACAGAGGCTTGGCCGTACCAGCTGCTCGTAATCTTGACGATGCAGCCGTTCAACGCGGTAAGAAAGTGTTCACAGAGATTGGCTGCACTGCCTGCCACCGTCCATCATGGAAAACTCGTGACGACAATTTGTGGATTGACAATTCCATCAAGGCATACGCTGCCAGCATAGGAAAAGATGCAAGCTCCATCATGCCGAAATATCCTAACCAGACCATTTGGCCATACACCGACCTGGTTCAGCACCGTCTTTTCATGAAGAATGACATCCGCACAGGCTGGTGCCGCACCACCCCATTGTGGGGTCGTGGTCTCTCCCTCCGCCTTACAGGAGCTGAAGACCGCCTGCACGATGCCCGCGCACGCAATGAGATAGAAGCCATCATGTGGCATGCCTACAGCAAAGAATCCGACGCATGGGAATCAACGCTGAAATTCTACAATCTGCCGAAATCTGACCGTGACGCAGTTGTGAAATTCCTGCAAGCCATTTAATTCCAACCGACGTGACTACACTTTCGTAAAAAAAACAATAATAAATCGAATACAACCGGAACAAGAAAAACCATTGTTCCGGTTGTATCTTTATGAAATAATCACTAAATTTGTAAATAAAGTTCAGAAAAACGGTCCAATGGTTAAAAAGATTATCTTCACCCTCTACGTTCTCATTATCATTTTATTAGGCACAGCCACCATTGTTGAGAAATACCAGGGTACCGACTTCGTGGCAACACACCTTTATGGTTCATGGTGGATGTGTGGATTATGGGCATTGCTTACAGCATTTGGCGTGTTCTATATATTAAAGCAGAAGTCCAAACGCTTGTCTATGCTGACACTTCACTTTTCTTTTGTTGTGATTCTTCTGGGTGCCCTCTTAACACACCTGACAGCAGACAACGGCATGATCCACCTCCGTAAAGGAGAGACTAGTAACCGTTATATGTCCATGAGCGACGGACAAATAGAAGAAAAGTCTCTTCCCTACTCTATCCGCTTGGATCGTTTTGAAATCATCAAACATGAAGGAACCGATGCCGCTTCAGATTATCAATCAACCATTACCATAATTTCTGGAGAAGACAGCATCCATTCATTGGTATCGATGAACAACATTTACTCTCACAACAATATCCGTCTTTATCAATCCTCTTATGACGAAGATGAAAACGGTTCATACCTGTCAATAAACAGTGATCGATACGGCATTCCTGTGACTTATACCGGATATGCCCTCCTTTTCATCGGTCTGATATGGATGCTTATCGACCCCAAAGGTCAATACCGAAGGTTACTGAAAGAGGCTCATTTGAAAAAGGGTATCTTATCCACAGCCATCTTCATGTGCCTTTTTCTCTCAGGAAGCACATCGGTTCAAAGTGCCAATGTCCTTCCTCGCGAAACAGCAACGAAATTCTGCCGCTTAAATGTATTATACAACAACCGCATCTGCCCTCTCCAGACATACGCACTCGATTTCACAAAGAAACTTTACGGAAAGCGCTCATACGATGGCTACAGTGCAGAACAAGTGTTTACCGGTTTTTTATTTTGGCGTGAAAGTTGGATGAAAGAGCCGATTATCAAAATCAAGGACGGGATAGTGTGCGAAACATTGGGTCTTCCGAAATATATCAGCTGTTCTCAGTTGTTTTCCTTAGATAAAGGATATCTTTTAGGTCCATTCATGAATGAACATTATCGTGGTGCAAACGACAAATTTCACGAAGGGGTGAGCAAAGTAGATGAAAAAGTCGGTTTGATCATGGAATTACGCAACTTGGCTCCTCTCAAGCTTTTCCCATATACGAAAGATGGCAACACCACTTGGTATGGTCCTAATGACGATTATCCCGACTACATAGAGACTGAACGGAAATCCTACATGCAGCACATTTTTGACTATTTCCAGGATGAGGCCTCTGGCAACAAACTCACAGAAATGGACGAAGCCATAGATAAACTGATGAAATATCAATATACCTTCGGTGGCAATTCCATTCCCTCATCCTTACAATTAAAATCCGAATATCTCTACAATGCCATTCCTTTTGCCACGATTCTATTCATGGTATGCCTGACGATGGGTTTTCTATGCCTTTTCCACACCATCTATCAGTTAACCAGCAAAAAGGCAAAAAGTAAAGGAATACTACGCCATGCCATTGGCATTCAGGCCTTCGTAATGGGGATATGCTTCGCCAGCCTCACCCTATGCATGGCTTTAAGATGGATAATCCGCGGCACAATCCCAATGTCGAACGGTTATGAAACGATGCTTGTTATGGCCTGGATGATTATGTTGGTATCTCTCCTCCTATACAAACGTTTCCGCATAATCCTAACCTTTGGTTTTCTATTATCGGGTTTCTTCCTTTTGGTTAGTCACATCTCCCAAATGGATCCTCAAATCACCCATATCATGCCAGTTTTATCCTCACCTCTCCTAACGATTCATGTGAGTGTGATCATGATGGCATACGCTCTTCTTGCACTAACATTTATTTGCGGAATAATGGCAATCTTTCTCCGTATTTTCCGAGGTAAAAAAGCAGACAATCTGAATGAACAGCTTTATTCTCTTCAATTGCTCTCACGCATGTTCCTTTATCCTTCGATAACAGCGATGGGATTTGGCATATTCATCGGTGCTATCTGGGCAAACGTGTCATGGGGTACCTATTGGAGCTGGGATCCAAAGGAGACATGGGCATTGATTACATTCATGGTGTATGCCATCTCCCTCCATACGAACAGCATAAAAGGACTTAGAAAACCTCTAAACTATCATATATTCATGACATTGGCCTTTCTCACCATCCTCATGACCTATTTTGGCGTAAATTACATATTGGGTGGAATGCATTCCTATGCATAACAATATCAGAAAGTTATCTTGCCGTCTATTGCTGAATCTCATTCAGGAAAACAAGTCAAAGAGTTCCATAATTACAAAAAAGCGGATTAGATATTTTAAAATATGAAAAGTTATTAGTAATTTTGTAACACTAAGCAATCAATAAATAATCATATTATGGAAATAAAGACCATCGGATTAGCGAGTGATCACGCTGCATTCCCATTAAAACAATTTGTGAAACAGTATCTGGAAGAGAAAGGGATCGCCTACAAAGACTATGGCACATACACCGAAGCCTCTTGTAACTATGCAGACTTCGGCCATGCACTGGCAGAGGGTATTGAGAAGGGCGAGGTTTATCCAGGAATAGCTATGTGCGGTTCGGGCGAGGGCATCTCCATGACCTTGAACAAACACCAGAGTATCCGTGCCGGTTTGTGTTGGATTCCCGAAATCGCACATTTGATCCGTCAACACAATGACGCGAATGTGCTTGTGATGCCCGGCCGCTTCATAGACAACGATATGGCCCGCAAAATCATGGACGAATACCTCAACACAGAGTTTGAAGGTGGTCGTCACCAAGCCCGCATCGATGCCATTCCCGTAAAGCGCTGATTATCAAGACCAGCTTAACCATAAACATTCAGTAAGGGGACATAAAGTCTCCTTACTTCCACCAAAGATAAAACACAAATACCAGCTAACTTACATGAAAAAACTATTAACCTCTTTTTTAGTGTCGTTGTTCATGCTTCCAAGTGTGATTTATGCTCAAAACACCTTCGAGGCAGGTGACGGCAGTTTCTTGCTTAACGGCAAGCCATTTGTTGTAAAAGCAGCCGAAGTTCATTACCCTCGCATACCTCGTCCTTATTGGGAACATCGTATCCAGATGTGCAAAGCATTGGGAATGAATACAATCTGCATCTATATTTTTTGGAACATCCACGAACAAAAAGAAGGCGTGTTTGATTTCACTGGCAACAATGATGTAGCAGAATTTTGCAGACTGGCTCAGAAAAATGGTATGTACGTTATCGTTCGCCCAGGTCCGTATGTATGTGCAGAATGGGAAATGGGTGGCCTTCCATGGTGGCTTCTGAAAAAGAAGGATATCAGATTGCGCGAAGAAGATCCATATTTCATGGAGCGAGTGAAAATATTTGAAGAGAAAGTTGGCGAACAGCTTTCCTCTTTGACCATCCAGAATGGTGGCCCGATCATCATGGTTCAAGTAGAGAACGAATATGGTTCTTATGGTGAGAACAAACCATACGTTTCCAAGATTCGTGATATCGTACGTTCTTCTGGGTTTGACAAAGTGTCTCTCTTTCAATGCGACTGGAGTTCGAACTTTGAGAAGAATGGTCTGGACGACTTGATTTGGACGATGAACTTTGGAACAGGTGCCAATATAGACGACCAGTTCAAACGTCTGAAGCAATTACGCCCCAACACCCCATTGATGTGTTCAGAATTTTGGTCAGGTTGGTTTGACAAATGGGGTGGAAAGCATGAAACCCGTTCTGCCAAAGATATGGTAGAAGGTATCCGCCAGATGCTTGACCGCAACATCTCGTTCTCCCTCTACATGACTCACGGTGGTACTTCTTTCGGTCATTGGGCAGGCGCCAATTCACCCGGTTTCTCTCCCGATGTGACGAGCTACGATTATGATGCCCCAATCAATGAGTATGGCCAAACCACTCCAAAATACTTTGAACTTCAATCATTACTCGCCAAATACAGCGAGAAGAAACTTCCAAAGGTTCCTAAATCCATTCCTACAATCAGCATTCCAGAATTCTCATTCAGTGAATACGCCCCATTGTTTGAGAATCTGCCGAAGGCCCATCCTTCTGAGAATGTAAAAACAATGGAAGAATATGACCAAGGTTGGGGTTCCATTCTTTACAGTACCATTCTTCCTGAATTGAGAAGCCAAAGCAAGCTTACCATCAAAGAAGGTCATGATTACGTTCAGGTATTTGTCGATGGCAACTATATTGGTTCACTTGACCGCCGCATGGGTGAAAAGGAACTTGTACTTCCATCTTGTAAAAAGGGTGCACGTCTTGACATTCTTGTTGAAGCCATGGGCCGAATCAACTTCGGTCGTGCAATCAAGGATTTCAAAGGCTTGAACAGTGATGTGAATCTGACGATTTCTCTTGATGGCAATGAATTCACTGGCACACTGAAAAAATGGAATACCTATCTTTTCCCGGATGAATATGATTTCTACAAGAACGTTTCTTACAAAAGCCTTCCTACCACGAGTGTCAAAGACTCTAAAGGTCAGCGTGTGCCAGGCTTCTACAAAGCTCATTTCAACGTTAAAAAGCCTGGTGATACATTCCTGAATTTTGAAAGTTTCGGAAAGGGACTGGTCTATGTGAATGGACACGGTTTAGGCCGTATCTGGGAGATTGGTCCTCAACAGACTCTTTATGTTCCAGGATGTTGGCTTGTGAAAGGAGAAAACGAAATCATCGTGTTTGATATCATCGGTCCGAAAGATGCGAAAACAGAGGGTCTTTCAAAGCCTATAATCGACAAATTACAGAACGAAGAACCTCCTATTCACCGTAAGGAAGGTGAACGTTTGGATTTGTCGGGTGAACAAGCCATAAAAACAGGTAGTTTCGCCCCAGGCAATGGTTGGCAAGAGGTGAAGTTCGGCAGTCCGAAAAGTGGCCGCTATGTATGTGTTGAGTGCTTGAATGCTCATGACGGCAAAGAAATGGCTTGCATCTCAGAGCTCTACCTGCTCGACGAAAACGGTGAGCGTCTGTCGCGTGAGCCATGGAAGATCTACTATGCCGACTCCGAAGACATCAAGAGCGGTAACCGTGCTGGGGACAAGATTTATGACCTTCAGGAATCCACTTTCTGGAGCACAGAGAAAGGCGTTGCTTTCCCTCACTCGATTGTGATAGATTTAGGCAAAGTTCAGACACTGACTGCTTTACAATATCTACCACGCATGGAATCCACAGTTCCAGGCGGAATCAAGGACTATAAGATTTACGTTAAAGACACACCTTTTAAAAAGTAGTGATGGTTTTTAAGCTGACATCAGAGTTTAAACCTACAGGCGATCAGCCTGAAGCCATAGAACAACTGACGCGGGGGGTCCAAGAAGGACTTCCCGCTCAAGTATTGCTTGGTGTGACTGGTTCGGGTAAGACCTTCACCATGGCCAATGTAATCCAAAACATAGGGCGTCCCACCCTGATTTTGAGCCACAACAAGACCCTTGCCCATCAGTTGTATGAAGA
>JAEEGI010023929.1_pt1 | contig 11953 bp, 5 predicted proteins | sample 8958751 | NCBI WGS metagenome assembly JAEEGI01 (sample SAMN16246545, study PRJNA631951) | gut metagenome | biome: gut microbiome; feature: rumen; material: KS-attached | host: Bos | place: Iran: Karaj | collected 2018-10 | reverse complement strand
GCCATCACGACGATGAAGGGCTTGATCTTGCCGTCGGCAATCAGGTTGTCCATGATGATGCCGGCCTTACCCTGTACGGGCCAGCTGGTCTCGTTCTCACCCCAGCCGTGCTGCAGGTAGAGGACGGGATAGCGCTCCTGTGTGAGCTTACCGTTCTTACCCTTCACGAGCTTGCCGTAACCATCGGGCAGATAGACATTGCAGGTCTGCATCTTGCCAGTGCTCTCAGACCAGAAGTTCACCTGCTGGATGTTGCCGTGAGGAATGTCCTTGCGCCAGGCGTAGAAGTCCTGATCGGGAGCGGGAATCTCGATACCGCTCTCCCAACGGCAGGAGCCGAAGTAGTTGTGGGTGCCGGGATCGTTGACCACACCGCCGTCGATGGTGAGGTGATAGTAGTGGAAGCCGGGATCCATCGGACCCTCGGTGGTGCCTGTCCACACACCGTCCTTATCCTTGCGGAGCACGGTGCCGCCACGACCGCCGAGACCAAGGCTGACAATGACCGACTTGGCATCGGGAGCCACCACGCGGAAGCGGGCGAAGCCCTCGCTGTTCACCATCGGATACTCTTGTCCGGGCTGGTTCATGGGGTTGGGAACGAAGTCCTCCTTCGGCACACGCTTGTCGGCAGCGGCATCAAAGTCGCGGATGATCTGGAGTGAGCGCTTAGCCTTGAAGTTCTCATCGAAGGGCAGCGGATGGTTGTTCACACCCAGCCAGGAATCCTTGTCGCTGAGGTTCCAGAAGGTGACGTTCTTGATGACGTCCTTATGCTTGCGGAAGATCTTGAACAGACGGGCATACTGGTCTTCCTGCAGGGTGCCGATGTAGGGAGCCTGGGGCTTGGCCTCACCACGAGAGAAGCGCAGCTGACCGCCGGTCTCGGTGTTGGTACGGAGGTCGAGCTCGGTGATGTGGATGATGTTCACAATCTCCTTGAAGCGGTTGATGGCCTTCTCAAGCTGGTCCTCCTCAGGGAAGTAGATGTTGTAGTGGCCCTGCATGCCGATACCGTCGATGGGCACGCCAGCCTCCTTCATCTTCTTCACCATGGTGTAGATACGCTCGCGCTTGCCGTTGTCCACAGTACTGTAGTCGTTGTAGATCAGCACACCTGTGGGATCAGCCTCACGGGCAAATTCAAAAGCCTTGGCAATGAACTCGTCGCCGCAGAGCTTGAAATGACGGCTCTGGCGATAGGGGCTGGCAGGAACCATCTTGCCATCAACGAACTCGAACGGACGACCGTCGTCGGCCATAGCCTCATTCACCACGTCCCAAGCATAGACGACATCCTTATAACGGTTCACCACCGTGTGGATGTGGTCGCGCAGACGCTCGTAGAACACTTCTTTCTTCACGGGCTTGCCCTTCTTGTCGGTGAACATCCAGTCGGCAAACTGTGAGTGCCAGCAGAGGCAGTGACCACGCATCTTGATACCGTTCTCACGGCAGAAGTTGGCGATGCTGTCGGCTAAACCGAAGTTCCAGACACCCTCTTTGGGATGGATCTCGCCTGGCTTCCAGGCGTTCTCGGCAGTGACGCTGTTGAACTGCTTCTTGATGATCTCAATCTGAGCGGGATCAGAGATGTTCATCTTGTTGACGGCTACGCCAATCGTGAAATAGTCCTTGTAGGCATCCTTGAGTCCGGGACCTGCTGAATAGTCAACGGGGCGTCCCCACTGTGCCATGGTTGGTAAGATGCTCATGCATGCGAGCACCAGACCGGTAAAGATTCTTTTTTTCATATTTACTTGATTAATTAATATTGGGTTATTGAATAGTTACAGTCAGTTTTTGGAGGTCCTTGTCGGCGGAGCTGGTGCCATAGAGCAGCTCGAATGTGCCAGACTTGGTGCGCATCGTGTTGGTCTCGGCATCCCAGAACTCGAAGCTCTTCTTGTCGAGGGTGATGTCGACGGTTGTGGTCTGTCCTGGTTTCAGGTGAACCTTCTTGAAACCACGTAGCGACTTCAGCGGACCTTCCTTATCGGAGAGGTCGCGGATATAGAGCTGTACGACTTCGGCACCCTGGCGGGCACCTGTATTCTTGACGGGGACGGAAACGGTGAAGCCTTCATTTCCTGGAGTGCCGGATGTGGCGGCTTCTCCCACCTCGAAGGTGGTATAGCTCAGGCCATAACCGAAGGGGAAGAGGGCATCGTTGAAGTAGCGGTAGGTGCGGCCCTTCATCGAGTAGTCCTCGTAGTCGGGCAGCTGGGAGTCGTCCTTGTAGAAGGTGACGGACAGCTTACCCTCGGGATTCTGATCGCCGAAGAGCACATCAGCCACAGCCGTACCACCCTCCTGTCCTGGATACCAGGCCTGCACGATGGCGTCGCAGCTCTCGGTCTCAGGTGTCAGGGCGATGGCAGAACCGGAGCAGTTGACGAAGATCACCTGCTTGCCGGCAGCCTTCAGGGCCTTGAGGAAATCGCGCTGCACCTTCGGCAGTTCGATGCTGGTGCGGTCACCACCCTTGAAGCCCTCGATGTTCACGGGCATCTCCTCACCTTCGAGGGCGGGTGAGATACCGCCGCAGAAGATCACCTTGTTGATACCCTTCAGCTGGGCGATGGTCTGCTGGTAGTCGATGGGCAGCTCACGGGCCACGTCGATCTTCATAGAGGCGCCCCAGGTCTTCACGGTCTGGAAACGTACCTCGATCTGGAACTGCTGGCCCTTCTCTGCATTCAATACGGTACGTGTGGGCGTGGCGCGCCAGGTATGCTGCATGATCTTCCGCTCACCGTTGACGTAAACTTCGAAATGGCCCGTAGATTCCACGTTCAGCACATATTCGCCAGCCTCCTTCGGGGTAAAGGTGGTCTCGTATTTGGCAGAAAAATCCTCGATGGGCAGGTTGGGCGCAAAGACATGCATACCTGCTGTGGTCACATTGACGGGCTTCGTGTAGTATTCGGTGATGAAGGGCTTGCCCTCCATCTCTGTGTTCGTCCAGAAGGTGCCTTTCAGACCCTTCTTGCCGTCGGGAGCAACGCACTCCGTAGGCAGATGGCACTCCATCACCTGGTTGTAGGTCAGGTCGCAGCCGGGCAGATAGACGAGTTTCTTCTGCTTGGCCTTGATACCGTCGAGGATGGTGACGGTGTGGTTGGGCGTACCGTTGTAGTTACCCCACATCATCGGCTCGTTATGGGCGTTGGGACCGATGACGGCAATCTTCTCCGCATTCTTCCTCAGCGGCAGGATGTTACCCTTGTTCTGCAGGAGTACGATGCACTGGCGGGCTATATCGAGGGCAATCTGTGCGGAAGCCTTCGTAGACATGGCGGAGTAGGGGATCTTAGACCACTCCACGAGTGCGGGATCGTCCATCTCACCCAGATCGAAGCGGCCTTCAAGCAGACGGATGACGTGCTTGTCGACTTCTGCCTCAGTGAGCAGACCTCTCTTGACGGCCTCGGGGATGGTCTTGTAGGGATAGCTGAAGCCACACTCCACGTCGGTACCTGCCCAAACGGCCTTCGCCGTACCATGGACGGCATCAGAGGATGACTTGTGGTTCTCGTAGAAGTCACTCACGGCACCACAGTCACTGACCACAAGGTACTGGAATCCCCACTCGTCGCGGAGAATCTGCTGGAGCAGACGGGTTGAGCCGCAGCAGGGATCATCGTCGAGACGCTGGTAGGCGCACATCACCTCACGTACCTTGGCATCCTGTACCAGTGTCTTGAAGGCGGGCATGTAGGTCTCCCAGAAGTCGCGGGCAGACACATTGGTGAGGTTGGCGGTGTGGCGGGTGTACTCAGGACCGCTGTGTACGGCATAGTGCTTGGCACAGGCCCATAGCTTACGGTACTTCGCATCCTCAGGACCCTGCAGACCCTTGACCACCTGGACACCCATGACACTCGTCAGGTAGGGGTCTTCGCCGTAGGTTTCTTGTCCGCGTCCCCAGCGGGGGTCACGGAAGATGTTCACGTTCGGCGTCCATACGGAAAGGCTGCGCATCTTCATGTCCTCGCCGCCCAGGTCGTAGATGCGGTGGTTGTACTGGGCGCGGAACTCAGTGCTGGCCACGTCGAACACCTTGTAGAGCAAGTCGGGATTGAATGCTGCTGCCATGCCTACAGGCTCTGGGAAGTTGGTGACGTTGCCCATGTTCGCAGCGCCGTGGAGGGCCTCGCTCCACCAGAAGAACTTCTTGATGCCGAGGCGCGGGATGGCAGGACTCTCGTCGAGCATCAGCATGGCCTTCTCCTCAAGGGTCAGACGACTGCAGAGATCCACTGCGCGCTCCTTGGCGCTCAGCTCAGGATTCTGATAAGGAAAATTCTGTGCCGACACTTGGAGGCCGACACAGAACAAAATAGTTGATAAAAAGCGATAATTCATAAAAAGGGGAAATTTAGACTGCAAAGATACGCTTTTTCCGCTTTATCTTCATTTCCTCATGTAACAAATACTTTTGTAGGAGTATCATGCGCTTAGAACACCCCTTTCAAGACACTTTTTTATGGCTGACGGACGGTGATCGTCTGCCCTGGGGTGGTCTCGATGTCATACTCATAAACCTTCTTGATAGGCAGCAGAGACAGGTCGGTGAGCTCTGGTGAATGCAGCGGTTCCCTGATGGTGGCGGAGGCAAACAGCGGATTCGGACAGGAGCCGGTAGCGGGTGTCAGACCTTTGCCCTGTAATGGGACATAGGAACGCAGGCGCAAGGTGCCGCCGATCTTGGAGGTGATGGTGGCCTCCTGGAGGGAACCGTTTGTCCAGCGCATGCTGACGGTGAAGGCGCCACGGGCCTGTAATCCCTTCACTTCGCCCGTCTGCCAGTCGTCGGGCAGGGCAGGCAACAGGTGGATGGCCCCGTCGTGACTCTGTAACAGCATCTCGCAGACACCCGCTGCACAGCCGAAGTTGCCGTCGATCTGGAAGGGGGGATGCGCATCGAAAAGGTTGGGGTAGGTGCCGCCACGTGGTCCCCACTCCGTGGTATAAGGTATCATGTTCAGCATGTTCTTGATGATGCGGAAGGCATGGTTACCGTCGAGCATACGGGCCCAGAAATTGATCTTCCAGCCGAGACTCCAGCCTGTGGCCATGTCACCACGCTGGTTCAGGGTGTTGGCAGCAGCCGTGAAGAGGTCAGGGTGGGAGTAGGGAGATATCTGGTTGGATGGATAGAGACCGTAGAGATGGGAGATATGACGGTGCTCGTCCTTGGGGTCGTCGCCATCCTGCATCCATTCCTGCAACTGGCCGTAGCGACCAATCTGCATGGGAGGCAACTTCTTTATTGAAGATTGAAGATTGATGATTGATGATTCGTCTTTGCCGAGGATCTTGGCGGCGGCGAGGGTCTGCGAGAGCACGTCGAAGACAATCTGGTTGTCCATCGTCGAACCTGCCGTGACGGTGGTCTTCTTACCTACGGGACCATGCTCAGGCGAGACGGTGGGTGCGGTGACGAGCCAGCCTGCGGCCTCTTTGATGTAGCCGTTAGCGGGATAGGTCTGCAGATAGTCGAGCAGGAAGTCGGCAGCACCCTTCATGATGGGGTAATAGTCTGCCAAGAACTGTTTGTCACCCGTGTAGAGATAATGCTGCCAGAGGTGGGTGGTGAGCCAGGCGCCGCCCGTGGGGAACATGCCCCAGGTGGTGCCGTCCACGGGTCCGGCGATGCGCCAGAGGTCGGTATTGTGGTGGGCCATCCAACCCTTGCAGCCATACATCTCCTGAGCCGTCTTCGCACCCGTCTCACTCAGGTCGCGGATCATCGAGAAGAAGGGCTCCTGTGTCTCTGCGAGATTGCCTATCAGCGCAGGCCAGTAGTTCATCTCGGCATTGATGTTGATGGTGTATTTCGAGTCCCATGGGGCATCCATCTTGTTGTTCCACACACCTTGGAGGTTTGCGGGCTGGCCACCAGGCTGACTCGACGAAATCAGCAGGTATCGGCCATATTGCATCATCAGCGACACCATATCGAGGTCTGTGCCGTCAAAGGCAGCCAGGCGCTGATCCGTGGGCAGGGAACTAGTAGTACTAGTCTCACTGGTTTGACGAGTTAATTGAAGCGAGACGCGGTTGTATTGCTCCTGGTATTTCTGAAAGTGGGCCTTCAACAGTTTCTTGTACGTTTTTCCGCGTATGCTGCCCAGCACCTGGTTGTTTTTCTTAGTGGGGTTGCCGCTCAGGTCTTGATAGTTCACGAAGTTCGTGGCTGCCACAATGAAGAGGGTGACTTCTGTGGCGTCGTCAATCTCGAGTTCATAGCCATCGATCTTCACTTCGCCGTCGGCTTTGACCTCCACGCGACAATCGGTAGTCAGACCACCACGAATGCCTTCCTGCTCCACATTCTTCACTGTGGCATAGATCTGGTGCAGATAAGGCTTCTTTCCAGAGACGGACAGGGGGGACACTTTTGCCTCCAAGGGACTCTCGAAGGCGACATTTAAGTCCAGCGCCCCTTTCTTGCTGGCCTTCAGATGCACGATGATGGCATTGTCAGCCTGCGAAGCAAAAACGGTGCGCTCGTATTTGACACCTTTATATATATAAGAGGTGGTGCAGAGGGCATCGTCCAAAGTCAGCTGCCGCTTGTAGTCGCTCACCTCGTCGTGCCCCAGTTTCAGCTTCACGCTGCCCAAGGGCAGGAACCGCATGCCGTGGGGACCCTTGAAGAAGTATTTGTCGATGATGGCGTGGGCTGCCTCTTCCTTGCCGGCAAAGATCGAGTCGCGCACTTCCTGGAGATGGGCCTTGGCCTCTGGGCTATTGTTATTGTGGGGTGATCCACTCCAGAACGTCTCTTCGTTCAGTTGGATCTCCTCAGTATCAGTCTTGCCATAGACCATCGCCCCCAGGTGGGAGTTGCCTACGGGCAGTGCTTCCAACCAGTGACGCGCTGGCTGACTATACCATAACTTGTGCTGTTGTGCTTGGGCGGCCATCGTTGTAAGGGCGCTAAGCAGAAGGGTGACGAAAAGCCTGTTCATATCTAAGTTTATTATTTACTTTTTCACCTTTAAAAAGAACCCCGGGACAAGAAACGCTTTTCTTGGGTCCCGGGGAAGGAAAAACTACTAACTACTAATATAACTAAAACAATTTTATTCTATTTCTGGATTCTGGTGCAAAGATACGGCAAAATTTCGAAACCGTCTTGTTTTTATGTTACATAAACTTTTGATTTTGTTTCAAGTATCCTGAATGATATTTTTCCGTTCTTTTTTGTAACTTTTGCGATAATTTACTTGAAGAGATGTGGAACGAACTGATTCAAGCCTCTGCGCCAGGTGAGCCATTCATGGGCGGTGCCCGTCGACTCATAGTAGTGGGCATTGATGCCCATCTCGTTGAGGTTGTCCACCATTTTCTTGGTGCCAAACATCTTGTCCATGCCTTCGGTACCGCTGCACATCAGGAAGTAGTGAATCTGCTTGTTGAATGCCTCGGGATTGGTGAACACACCGTTATAGGCAGTATTCAGGTCGAGACCGAAGATGGCACCACTGAAGGTTCCGATGTAAGAGAACTTGTCGAGGTTGGTGAGTACCACGTCGAACGTCTGGTGACCACCCCAGGAGAGACCAGCCATGGCACGGTTGTCACGATCGGTCTTCGTGCGGAAGTTGGCATCGATGTAGGGGATGAGGTCGTTGAGCAGGACGGGATAGAATGAGTTGCCATATTGGTCGCGCGACTGTCCGGGTCCGAAGGGTGCCTTGATGTCACCGCTCTCCATCACCACAATCATCGGCACAGCCTCGCCTGATGCGATGGCGTTATCCATGATGTGCTGCATGTGACCTTGTTTGCTCCAGCCTGTCTCGTCCTCACCCATGCCATGCTGCAGGTAGAGCACGGGGTAGCGCTTCTTGATATTGGCCTTCAGGTCGTAGCCTGCGGGGGTGTAGACCATCGCATGACGCCATGTCTGTTGCTCATTGCTGAAGTAGTAGATGCTGCGCACCTGACCATGGTCGATGCCCTGCTGCGGACGGTAATAGTCGCCCTCAGGGCCTTCTGGGATCTCGATACCTCCTGCTTCACGATTGCAGCCGAAGAAGGTCTCCGTGGCAGGATCGATGAAGTTGACACCGTTGATGTTCATGAAATAATAGTGGAAACCAGGCACGAGGGGATCGGTGACGGCCATGAAATTACCCTTGCCGTCAGGCTGCATCTCGTATTTCTTGTCGCAGATATCGACAATGACCTTCCGGGCCTCGGGGGCAGAGATGCGGAAATAGGCACGGCCTTCCTTGTCAATCTTCGGATACTCGTTGCCGGGGACGGTGGTCTCGGCGATGAAGGCATCGGCAGGGGCCTCTATGCGCTTGGGCATCTCGATGTAGGGACGCTTGGGCTCGTAACCCAGGAAGCGGGCGACGGCCTCACCATAGCGGCAGCCCAGCTCACGATAGCCGGCAGCGTCGAAGTGCAGGCGGTCAGGACCGTTGGTACAGTCGTCGGAAGAGATGACCTGTGCGGTATGGAGGGTCTGGGGCAACTCGTCGATCTGCTTCTTACAGCCGATGCAGACACCCTTGCCGCCAGCCTGTACGATATTGCCGGCATAGAGGTTCACCTCCTCGGGTTTCAGCTGCAGGTCGCCGCAGAGATTGTCATATACCTGCTGCACCATACCTGCCCATTTCGGGTCACCCGTGTTGGTCTCGCCCTGGTGCATCAGGATTCCCTTGATGACACCGTCCTTCTGAGCCTTCTTGGCCAGCGTGACCAGGCGCTCATAGGGGTTGTTGTCGTAGGCGGCGAGCATACCCTTCATCCAGTTGGGAGCCTTGGTCTTCACGTAGTTGTCGATACTGTCGGGTAGGAATCCTTTGATGTCGATACCGCCGATGGCCACGTGGATAACACCGATCTTGATGTTCTCCGGCAGTGAGGCTACCAGCGTGCGACCGAACCAGTCGGCAGGCGTCAGGCCGGTGTTAGGACGGCAGAGTGGGGGAATGGCCTCATACCATTCGCCCATCTTTCTTTCAGGGAGTGTCTCCGTGGCGGGATAGTCCACGGCGGGCATCCACAGGAATCGCGGGCCGGGACTTTTCAGATCCTGTGCTTCCGGACGTGCTGCTCCCTCCATGTTCGACTGTCCGAAGCAGAGGAAGATGTAGAAGTTGGGATCAGGTTTCTGGGCATGCGCCGTCATGGCAAACACGCCCAGCAGGATGGTTGAAATTAGTTTTCTCATGTTGTATTGTATAGTTGATTCTAAATCTGCTGCAAAGATACACACTTTTCCCGACACTTGGTTTACCTGGTGTTACATATACTTTTTTATTTGCGTCAAGTTGCGTCATGCGTCTAGAGTTATTTCATCGTCATTGGTGTTCTGACGAAGGTTGATTGTCATGGGAATGTTTGAACGAGCCATTTTTTTTTTAAGTTGAAAGTTGAAAGTTGAAAGTTGAGAGTTCGCGGTGTCGTGATGAGGTAAGAGGGAGAAAGGTGGCTGCAAACTCCGAGAAAGGTGGCTGCAAACTCCGAGAAAGGTAGTACCTTTCCGGCAGAAAGGGCTAACTTTTTTAGACAGAAGGACATTAGTGTCCCGTTAAAATTGGGACGAGTTAAATATTAATCAAATAGCCCCGGAATGAGGGGATCAAATTGTTCTTTAACATCGTTGAATTTAGTCTTTTCAAACAACTCATTCAAGGGAGCCTTGTCTGTCAGTGAGATGCTGAGGATCTGCAAGACCTCGTAGGTCGAGCGCTCCAGTATCATATCATGTTGCACGATAGCAACCAGGCAATAGGCAATGATAGCTGCACTGATTTGAATCCTGACGGCATTCTCTGTCCTGCCCCAGAATTTCTTGATCTTCAGATGCTGCTTCAGCCATTTGAAGAAAAGCTCAATCTGCCACCTGTTCTTATAGAGATCGGCAACCTCAAGCGAGGACAGATGGAAGGCGTTGGTGAGGAAAGAGAACTCACGTCCTTGCTCCTCATCATAGAACTTGACCAGTCTGAGTTTCTCCTTGTACTTCTTTGAAGTGATGTAATCCGTCAGCATAATCTCGGAATCAGTTAATACGTTTCGTGGCATCCTTCTCCGCCATTTGATACACTTGTACTGCAGGTTTTTCTTTGCCCGGACTATGAAAAATGACTCATGCTGATGGATGTGATAGAGTTCCTTGAAGGCATTGTAACCACGGTCGAACACGTAGTAAGAGCCTGATTCATAAGGGATTCCCTTCATGGCCTTCGAATCGTGGACTGACGCGGTGGTGATGTGGAAATAGGCAGGAACCTGTGATTCCAGATCATACAGGACATGTGCCTTGACTCCACCTTTCTTCTTGCGGAACTTTGCCCACCAGAAGACTGACAGACAGAGCGGGATCGTCGTTGAGTCGAATGCATATACCTTGCCTTTGAGCTTGAAGATGTCCATAGCACGTTTACTGCGAGCCTGGTCCATCATGTAGAATGCAAACTCTTCGAAGATGCGATAGTCGCGATTCTGGTTGGCGGTGGCAAATGTCGTCTTAGCGATAGGCTCCCGGCCTAAACCGAGATGATAGCGTTTTGACTGATGAGCCTCCAAGGCCACAATCAAGTCACGCAGGCTCTCACGATTACTGAGTTGTCCGAACATCAGAGCGAGGAGTTGATTCCAACAAGTGAAATGCTTGACGTAACGATTTCCATCGTACTTGTCAACAAGGTGACGGAACTTGTCGCTATCCAAAAACTCTATCAATTGAGCGAAGACGTATTTTGATTTGTTCATATGCAGCCATCTGTTTTGACTGCAAAGATACAAATTCAAATCGTCGCACCCTCAAAATTGCTTATAAAAGACTGAATTTCAATTATTTCAAAGACCGATTAGTCCACTTTAACGGGACAGTAGTGACAGAAGGACATATTATTTGTTAGTATGTTATTATTTCTTTATCTTTTCTTATGTCTCTTATGTTCTTATGTCTTTTATTGATATTGGGGGCTATCTGTGGATAGTGGACAGTACTGGACAATAAATGATAGAAAGTCTTCATGCGTACCGCATATACGTACACAGTACGCGAGGCCTTATGGGAAAACCACTGTCCTTACTGTCCACTGTCCACCGCCTCGGCCTCTCGGGCCATCGCCATCTGAGCACTCTGGATCTCCGCCGCCTTCGCCGGCGGTCTTCTTCCGTTTCTTCTTTTGGTTTTCCAAGTTGTCCATATTGTTTATTACTATCACCTGGCGAAGTTACAAAAAATATAATAGCAACCAAGCCAAAGTCCACCGTGGGAAAACTCCGGGGAAAAAGGAAAGCGTATGGGAAAACGTGAGAGAAAACCGCGAGAAATGCATAACTTAATGTACTTTTTACTTTATATTTCCCAATGAAAAAGATCACGGGGGGCTGGTCATTTGTAACATTTGGAGACAAATCAGCAAATCGAGAATGAAAATAAATCTCAATTTATTTTGCATTTCGCTTGCTTATCTGTATCTTTGCAGTCGAAATCAAAATATATTAGGATTATGACAACATTTGCATTGAACAACCTATGGACGTACATCGAAGGATTATCACTCAAGCGGAAAGACCGCGAGTGGTTGGCCAACAAGCTTTTGGAACCTGTGGCAGATGATAAAAAAACCGCCAGGCAAAAGGCGTATGTGAAGGAAACACTGACCCGTGCGTTTGACGAGGTGAAAGCAGCCCGGCGTGGAGAAACCAAGATGATGACTGAGGAGGAATTCTTGGAAGGGCTGAAAGCGGTGCACGTGTGCTGACACTGACTATGCTTGTGAGCGGTGATGCTGAGTGACGCTACTGACTATCTACGATAAGAACGAGATTGAAAACGTTTCCGACAAGTATATCCGTTGGCTTGTCAGTGAGACAGAGAAATAATTTCCACTATGGTTTTGCTGCTTACAGTAGCAGATGGTACATGCCGTCGGCCAGAGGCCTTCCTAATACACATGGGGAC
>JAEEGI010023928.1_pt1 | contig 11954 bp, 10 predicted proteins | sample 8958751 | NCBI WGS metagenome assembly JAEEGI01 (sample SAMN16246545, study PRJNA631951) | gut metagenome | biome: gut microbiome; feature: rumen; material: KS-attached | host: Bos | place: Iran: Karaj | collected 2018-10 | reverse complement strand
ATCACATTTGCCGCCCTGCGAGTCCTCGTTGGAGAGTACGACCTTACACGACGGACAGTAATTGACAAGGGTCTTGTCGCGGAACGCAAGCCCGTGCTCGAACATCTTGAGGAAGATCCACTGCGTCCATTTATAGTAGTGAATATCTGTTGTATCAATCACGCGGTTCCAGTCGAACGAAAAACCGACGCGCTTGAGCTGCGAGGAAAACTTTGCAATATTCTGATCCGTGACCTGACGCGGATGGATACCGGTCTTGATCGCGTAGTTTTCGGTCGGCAGACCATAGGCGTCAAAACCGATCGGGAACAGGACGTTGTAGCCCTCCATGCGGCGCTTGCGCGAGACGACCTCCAGACCTGAATAAGCCTTGATATGACCGACGTGCATGCCGGCGCCCGAGGGATACGGAAACTCAACGAGCGCGTAGAACTTCGGCTTTTCGCTGCCGTCAACGGCATGGAACACGCCGCTATCTTCCCATTTCTGCTGCCATTTGGCTTCGTTCTTCTTAAAATCGTACTGCATACTATATCACTCCGTTTCGAAGATAAATTACAAATCAATCACCCGTGACCGCGTCGCCGAGGTCAACGGTCTGCGCGTCGGACCAAAGCCGCTCGAGGTTGTAATACTCGCGGCTTTCCGGCGTAAAAATGTGAACGATCACAGTGCCGTAATCGAGCAAGATCCAGCCGGTTGCACGGCCTTCGATGTGATCCGGCTCCACGCCCTGCTGTTTCATTTCATATTCCAAATCGTCCGCAAGGGATTTCACGTGCGTGTTTGACGTACCGGACGCCACGATGAAATAGTCGGCGACGATAGAATACTCCGTAATATGGATCGCCTTGATATCGTTTGCTTTCTTTTTATCGAGCACACGCGCGATCGCTTTTGTCAGTTCCAGTTCGTTCATTCAGATCGATCCTTTCTTTTACGAATCACCAATTCGTTATACATTGCAACACTGTCTTCACAGATCGGTTTTTCCTTCAGTGATAAGTGTTTCAAAGAATACTTCAGCGCGTATAACGCGGCAGCATCCAGGCTAACTTCAGCAAGGTGACGCATCACATCAACATCGGGATAATCACGCTCATCCGAGATATAGTCCGCAATAAAAACAACCTTTTCCAACAGCGTCATGCCGGCTTTTCCCGTCGTATGCCAACGGACTGCGCCGAGAATCTCCTCATCTTTGATACCGAGCGTATCGCGCAGGTAGATCATACCGCTCATGGCATGCCAGAGCTTGGGGTTATTTCGCTGCGTCATGGAAAGTATTATACCACCGCTTTCCATGATTTGCAACTGGTTTTCGTCCGTTTCATTTTTCGTTATATCGTGCAGCAGACCGGCGAGATACGCCTTCTCTTCGTCTGCGCCGAAACGCCGCGCCAACGTCACCGCTGCATCCGCAACATTCAGGGAATGTATAAAACGCTTTTCGTTCAGACGCGTTTGCAGTAATGACAAATACTCGGCCTTCGTCTTTTCGTCAATCATCTAAATACAGCCCTTTATCTTTGATGTACTCATAAGCTTCATCGCTCAATGAAGCGGACACATCCTCCCCTGCCGCAATGGCGCGGCGAATCTCTGTGGAGGAAAGCACGATCGGTGTTGTCTCCAGAATCATAAAACCTACGCCTTCCGTCAAGCCGAGGGTGCGTACAGCGTATTCGCGCAACGTTTCCGGTGCAAGCACGTTTTCGCGTGAAAGAACGAGCAGTGTACATAGCGAAAGGATTTCGTCCGCACAGTACCAGCTGTCGAAGCTCAGCAGCATATCCGAGCCGATAATGAGATACAATTCGTCGCGCGGATACAAATTATGCAGCGTACGCATGGTCTCCACCGTATAGCTCTTGCCGCCGCGGCGGATCTCAAGGTCGCTGATACGAAAATGTGTGTCTGAAAACGTCATACCGCAGAGTGTCAGTCTTGTGCTGCCGCTGACGAGCTCCGGCGCGTCCTTATGCGGCGGCATGTACGACGGCATGATGATCACTTCATCGAGCTTCGCCTGCCGCATGGCCTGTGTCGCCAGATGCAGATGTCCGAGATGGGGCGGATTGAAGGTCCCGCCGAACAAACCGATTCGTTTCATCGTTTCCCCTTTGCTACGCGCACCTTGACGCGTTTGCCGAGTTTGCCTTCGCGCAGCGCCTTTTCACGGGCCTGTTTCGCAGCAAGCTTTTTGTTTTTTTCCTTTTGCGCCGCCTTTTCGCGCAGTTCGGGGCTTTCGCGGTACAGCACGATCACGCCGCCGATCACCTGAATGACCTCAGCGCCTGTCGCTGCGGCAAGCTGATCGGCAGCTTCTCGCGGCGTTATCGGCGAAGATTCCAGCAGAACCTTCACCTTGATCAGCTCGCGGGCACGCAATGCATCGTCCGTTTGCGCGATCACGCCGTCGTTCATGCCGCCTTTGCCGATATGAAACAGCGGTTCCAGCCCGTTCGCCTGCGCGCGAAACGCAGCGCGTTCTTTTCCTGTCATAGTGTTACTCCTTGTTTTGTTCAAGATACGCAGGCAGCGCGTCGCAAAGCTTGCGCAGCGCGTTGCCGCGATGGGAAACGGCATCCTTCTCATCAGCCGTGAATGTCGCAAAGCTGCGGTCGCCGACCAGAAAGACGGGATCATAACCAAAGCCGTTGTTCCCGCATTTTTCATACCCGATTCTACCTTCGCATCTGCCTTCGATCTCCAGCAGCCGACCATCCGGGAAACAGACGCAGACGCTGCAGACGAACGCGGCTGTCCGCTTTTCGTCAGGCGTATCGCGCAGCGCGTCGAGCAGCTTCATGATATTCGCTTCGTCGTTGCCGTGTTCGCCGGCATACCGGGCGGAATAGACGCCGGGCGCGCCACCCAGCGCGTCAACACAAAGGCCGCTGTCGTCTGCAATACAGGGAAGTCCGCTTTCCAGACAGCCCGTATGCGCCTTCAAATAGGCGTTTTCACGGAACGTCTCCCCTGTTTCCTCCACGTCTGTCAATGTGACGCCCGCCATGTCTGCGGTCAGCACCTCGATTCCGAGCGGAGACAGGATGCGCTGCATTTCGGCCTGCTTTTTCAGGTTATGCGTCGCCAACAGAAAGCGCATTCTCAGTCCTCCTCGGCGTGGGTTTCCGCCGTGTTTTCAAACAACGCTTTGGCGAACACTTTTTGATCGAACGGCTGCAGATCGTCGATCTGCTCGCCGACACCGATATATTTGATCGGCAGCTTCAATTCGTTTTTGATTGCGAGGACAACGCCGCCGCGCGCCGTGCCGTCCAGCTTTGTCAGCACAATGCCGGTCAGCTCCGCGACCTGCATGAATTCCTTTGCCTGACTGACGGCGTTCTGACCTGTCGTTGCGTCGAGCACAAGAAAGATCTCACGGTCGGCATAAGGCAGCTCTTTATCGACAACGCGATAGATCTTTGCCAGCTCGTCCATCAGATTCTTTTTATTGTGCAGACGGCCGGCGGTGTCGATAATAATGATATCGCTGTTACGGGCGATACCTGCCTGGATCGTATCATAGACGACGGCAGCAGGATCGGAGCCTTCCTTTTGCTTAATGATTTCGACGCCTGCGCGGTCCGCCCAGACTTCAAGCTGTTCGATCGCTGCCGCACGGAACGTATCCGCCGCACCGATCAAAACCTTCTTGCCCTCCGCCTTATAACGCGCGGCAAGTTTGCCGATCGTCGTCGTTTTGCCGACGCCGTTGACGCCGATCATCAGAATGACGGACGGGATCGTGATAAGACCCATATCTTCGCCGCCGTCGAGCATCCCGGCAATGATGTCCGCAATGATCATTTTCGCGTGCTTTGGGTTTCGCACGTCGCCGGATCTGACGCGTTTGCGCAGCTCTTCCACAACGTCGACCGCTGTCTGTACGCCGACGTCCGCCATAATCAGCGCTTCTTCAAGATCATCATACAAATCGTCGTTGATCTCTTCATACGCGCCGAGGACGTCTTCCAGCTTTTTATCGAGACCTTCTCTGGTCTTTTTCAGGCCGAAGCCGAATTTCTTAAAAATACCCATCCGAATCTACTCCTTTATCCGGTGATGCCGAGACGGCTTGCGATTTCGGCGGTTCTGAGCTCCAGCAGCTTGCTGACGCCCTGCTCCTGCATCGTGATGCCGTAGAGCATGTCCGCTTCTTCCATTGTGCCGCGGCGGTGCGTGATCAGAATGAACTGCGTGTTCTTCGTCATGCGGCGCACATACTGCGCGTAACGGGTCACGTTGGAATCGTCAAGCGCGGCCTCGACTTCGTCGAAGATACAGAACGGCGCAGGATTGACCTTCAAAATCGCGAACAGCAGCGCAATTGCGGAAAGCCCTTTTTCACCGCCCGACAGCGCGTCGAGCCGTTTGACGTTCTTGCCGGGCGGCTGCAGACGGATATCGATCTCACTTTCGAGAACGTCCGTCGGGTCCTCGAGTTGCAGCTGCGCGCGACCGCCGTCGAACAGTTCGCGGAACGTCTCGTCAAAATAGTTGTTGATCTTGGAGAACTGCTCACGGAAGCGATTCGACATCTTGTCGGTCAATTCCGAAATCAGCTTTTGCAGCTCCGCCTTGGATTTTTCGACGTCTTCGAGCTGTGCGCGCATAAACGTGTAACGCTCGTTAACCTCTTTATATTCGTCGATCGCACCGACATTGACTGCGCCAAGCGCGCGAATCTTGTTGCGGATCTCGCCAAGACGGCGCTTCGCCTGTGCCGGCTGATCGGTTTTCTCGTTTGTTTCCTGTGCCTCGCGTAAAGTAAGCTGATAATCGTCGTAAAGGCGGCTGACAGTCTCTTCATAATCTTTTGTCATCGTCTCTTTCTTTGCTTCGAGACGCATCTTTTCGCCGCCGATCCGTTCGCGTTCGGTCGTTTGCTCACGCTCTTTGAGACGCAGCGCGGCGCTTTGTTCCTCCGCCTGTGCGCGTTCCTGCTGCAGCGAGACGATACGTTCCTTTTCCTGCTGGGCAAGGGCACGTTTATCTTTCGCCTGTTCACCAAGTGCGGCAATCATTTCTCGCAGCGAATCATTGCGCTGTGCAATTTCGTCGATCTCTGATTGCAATGCTTTGTCACGATCCTCCTGACTGACGAGACGGGACAACAACAGATGCATCGCCTCCGTGCGGACGGCGTGATCTTTTTGCGCATCATGCACTTCAAGTGTCAACGCGGACAGCTGGGAGGAATATGCCTCGCGCTTCGCAAACAGCGCCTGTTTTTCCGCGTCGAGCGTCTGCAGTTTTTCATGCAGCTTTGCGGCGTCGACTTCAAGTGATTCCGTTTTCTTTTGCGCTTCTTCCGCGTCCTTCTGGAGCTGCGTGAGCCGTTCATCGAACGAAGAGAGCTCGCTTTGCAGCGTATCCAGAGCGTCCTGCGCGGACGCCTTTTGTTCAGCGAACAGTCGTTGCTCCCCTTCCAGACGGATGCGTTCATGGCGCATCGTTTCAACCTTCGTTTTCGCTTCTTCCAATTCTGCCTGCGTCTCGTTGGCCAGCCGCAGCGCGTCGTCGTGTGACGCAGAAACCGAAGCGACTTCAGCTTCAAGCGATTCCACCTTTTTATGCAGGCGTTCGATCTCAGTCGTACGCGTCAAAAAGCCCGCTGTCTTCGATTGTGAGCCGCCGGTCATGGAACCGCCTGGGTTGACGACCTGCCCGTCCAACGTGACGATTTTGAAGCGATAGGCATACTGTTTCGCGATCACAACGGCACAGTCGAGATCCTCCGCAACCGCAGTTTTACCGAGCAGCGCTTCGATTATGCCACGATACAGCGCGTCGCAGGTTACAAGATCGCTCGCAAGACCGATAAAGCCGAAGCAATCGGATAAGCCCTCTTCTTCAAGCCGTCTGCTTTTGACAGCGGAGATGGGCTGGAAGGTTGCGCGGCCGAGCGCGCCCTGTTTCAGATAGCGGATCGCGGCCTTTGCGTCCGCGTCGGTGTCGCAGATGATGTGCTGTACCGCGTTACCGAGCGCGGTTTCCACGGCGAGCGCGTATTCCGAATCGGTAGAGATGAGCTTAGAGACCGTCGCATGGATACCGTGCAGGTGTCCTTTTTCCGCTTCGTGGATAACGGCTTTAACGGAACCGGCGTAACCGTCCATGCTCTTTTCAAGATCTTCGAGCATTTTCAGGTTCGCCTGCGCGCGCTGCAGATCGAACGAAAGATCGTCGAGCTTCTTTTTCAGATCGTCCGCTTTCTGCGCGCGACCAGTCAACTTCATCGACAGCGCGCCGGAGATGTTTTCCGCTTCCTGAAGCTGTTCTTCCGCATTTGCCAGCGCTGCGTCTGCAGCCTGCGCCTGCGTTTCAATCTGCGTCATAGCTTCGGTCTGCTGTGAGAACACGGCGGCGATCGAAGTCTTTCTTTCTTCTATCTCGCGCATAGCGGTCTGCGCAGACCAAAGTGAAACTTTTGCGTCGGCCGCCTGCTGCGCAAGAGATGACAGTTTCTGATTGACCGCATCCGTTTCCTGATCGAGCGAGCCGCTGGTATTGCCTGTCTGCTGCAGATTCGCCTGCACTTCGTCCAGCTTTTCCTGTTTTTGCGCAATGATCTGCTCGATCTGCGCAATCAGCCCTTTTTCTGCGTCAATTTCCTTTTGCAGCTGTTCGCGGCTTTCATCAGACTGCGCACGGTCACGACCGATGCGTTCGATCGTTTCTTCGTTATGTTGGATCGAGTTTTCCAACACGGCGCCCTGCGCGTCGAGCTGGGAGGCTTCCTCCTCGAGTTTCGCGATCGCCGTGCGGATATCATCGATCGTGACGGTAATCTGCTGCGCACGCGCAATGGCGGCTTCTGTCTGCATCTCCGTTTCCTGCAATGCACGCTCGCTGCTGTCATATTGTCCGGCGGCGATCGCGATCGCGTCTTCCTGTGCGCGCAATTCGTCTTTCAGCTTTTCAATCGTATAAAGCCAAAGCCCGATCTCAAGCGTTTTGCGCTCGTCGGACAATACGAGGAACTGTTCAGCTTTTTCGCTTTGCGTTTTGAGCGGTCCGATCCGCTCTTCAAGCTCCGTCAGAATGTCGCGCAGCCGCAGCAGGTTTTCTTCCGCCTGCGCAAGCCGCTTGAGAGAATCCTGCCGGCGGTAGCGGTACGAGGAGATCCCGCAGGCCTCTTCCAGCATATCGCGGCACTCGCGTCCTTTGCCGGAGATCAAGTCAGCAATCTTGCCCTGGCTGACAAGGGAATAGCCGTCGCGGCCGAGACCGGTGTCCATAAACAGCGCGTGCAGATCGCGCAGACGGACGGTCTTGCCGTTGACTTTATATTCACTTTCACCTGAGCGGAAGAACCGTCGCGTGACGGTGATCTCGTCTTCATCCACCTCGTTGATCGTACGGTCGGTGTTGTCGAGCCGCAGCGTCACCTGCGCAAAGGTATGCGCCTTGCGCACCTTGGTGCCGTCGAAAATCACGTCTTCCATCTTGGAGGATCGCAGAGATTTTGTCGACTGTTCGCCGAGCACCCAACGCACCGCATCGGAGATATTACTCTTGCCGCTTCCATTCGGTCCGACGACCGCAGTGATTCCGCGGTTGAAGTTCAAGACGGTTTTTTCAGGGAAGGACTTGAAGCCCTGCATTTCAATTGCTTTGAGTATCATGTCACTGTTCCTTATCCTACGTTTTCGTGTTAGTTTGCATCAGACGCGTACGCCCATCAGTTCGAGCGCCGCCTTAGCTGCGGCCTGTTCCGCTGCTTTCTTGCTTCTGCCGATACCGGATCCTATTACGTTCGAGTTGAGATGTACCTCCACCTCAAAGCTTTTCTGATGATCCGGACCGCTCTCACCGACCAGCACATAGCTCAGATGCTCGTCCGGGTTTTTTTGAATGATCTCCTGCAGCGCGGTCTTATAATCGCTGAAGGAAGGCGTCTGTTTTGCCGCGCGTTTGAGAAACGGCAGCACAAAGGTCCGCGCCGCGTCCAGTCCGCCGTCGAGATAAATGGCGGCGATCACTGCCTCAAACGCGTCTGCGAGGATGGACGCGCGGGATCTTCCCCCGGTGCGCTCCTCTCCTCTGCCAAGCAGTATGTATTTGCCAAGATCGATTTCCTGTGCAAATTCGAAAAGCGATTTTTCGCAAACGCATGCTGCACGGCGTTTAGTCATATCCCCTTCCGGTAAATGACTGAGATTGTGGTAGAAGTAATCGGCGGATATCATGCCGAGCACGCTGTCGCCCAAAAACTCCAGCCGCTCGTTACAGTCGCGCTGCAGCCCGCGTTCGTTTTTGAACGATGAATGGGTAAACGCAGTTTCCAGCAGCGCGTCATTTTGAAAACGGTAGCCAATGGTCTCCTGAAACTCTTCAAACATACCAACCCTCCTTTCGCAGATATTGCTCTAACTCTGTCAAACTGCGCTGTGCAAGCGCTTCATAGCGCAGCTTTTTATCACGGATCTTCGGTTCGATCGGCGGAAGCACGCCGAAATTCGCGCCCATAGGCTGAAAATCGCGTACGCTGTCGTCGCTGATGTAACGGGATAATGCACCCATGATCGTCGTGTCTGGCAAAACAAGCGTCGTTTCGCCGCGCAGACGGCGTACCAGGTTGACGCCGGCGAGCAGACCGCTTTGCGCTGACTCCATATACCCTTCCACGCCGGTGATCTGTCCGGCAAAGAACAGGTCGGGACGCTGACGCAAGCTGTAATCAGCATTCAGCAGCCGAGGGGAATCAAGAAACGTGTTGCGGTGCATCACGCCGCAGCGGACGAATTCCGCATCGTGCAGTGCCGGAATCATGGAAAACACGCGCTTCTGTTCGCCGAATTTGAGATTGGTCTGGAACCCGACAAGGTTCAGCAGCGTGCCGTCCTTCGTTTCACGGCGAAGCTGGAGCACCGCCCAAGGTCTATGACCGGTGCGCGGATCGCGCAGGCCGACAGGCTTGAGCGGACCATAGCGGATCGTGTCTTTTCCGCGTGAAGCCATCACTTCGATCGGCATACACCCTTCATAGACGTCCTTGCGTTTGTCAAAACTGTGCTGCGGAGCGGCTTCGGCGGAAATGAGCGCTTCATAAAAGGCTTCATATTCCGCTTTATTCATCGGACAGTTGAGGTAATCGTCCTCGCCGCCGCGTTCATAGCGCGACGCGGTAAAGTAATGTTCCGGATCAAGACTGTCACGCGTCACGATCGGCGCAGCTGCGTCATAAAACGATAAACCGTCGCCGCAGAGCGCGCGGATGCTTTCGCTGATCGCGTCGCTTGCGAGCGGTCCGGCTGCGATGATACAGGGAGAATCCGGGATAGCCGTCACTTCTTCTCGAACCAGCGTGATGTTCTTGTGCGAGAGGATCTTTTCCGTGACCAGTCGCGAAAACGCCTCGCGGTCAACGGCAAGCGCGCCGCCTGCCGGAACGGCACAGGCCTCCGCCGCTTCGATACAAAGCGATCCCATGCGGCGCATTTCCTCTTTCATCAGTCCGGCAGCGGACGCAAGCCGCTTCGCCTTAAATGAATTGGAGCAGACCAACTCGGCGAGATCGTCGGAGTGATGGGCGGGCGAATAGCGTACGCCCTTCATCTCATACAGCGTGACACGGCACCCGCGATTGGCCGCCGCCCAGGCGGCCTCCACGCCGGCAAAGCCGCCGCCGATCACTGTGATTCTCTCGTCCATCGAGCGTCTCCTTCTTGGTTGATGTTATTTCTTACTCTTTTCCTTGCGTGAATAACCGCAGCCCTCCGCAAGACACGAAAGCACGCCGCCCTTGCCTTTGAAGAGCGCCTTGCCGCACTGCGGGCAGGTTTTATTCGTCGGCTTGTCCCAAGTGACAAAATCACAGTCAGGCCAGCGGTCGCAGCCGTAGAACTTATAGCCGCGTTTGCTTCTCTTTTCGATCACCTTGCCGCCGCACTTTGGGCAGGCCGCTTCGGTGTCAACAACATAGGGCTTTGTATTCTTGCATTCGGGATAACCCGGGCAGGCAAGGAATTTGCCGAAACGTCCGATTTTGACGACCATCATCCTGCCGCACTTTTCGCAGGGAATATCGGTTTGATCCTCCTGCAACTGGATCTTGACGTCCTTCATGTCGTCCTTCACCTTTTTGAGCGTCTTTTCAAAGTCGTCATAAAATGTGTGAAGAAGTTCCACATAGTCCTCTTCGCCTTCTCCGACGCGGTCAAGACCGGTTTCCATCTGCGCCGTGAACTTTGTGTTCACGATTTTCGGGAAGGTCTCTTTCAGCAGCTTTGAGATCGCTTCGCCGAGTTCCGTCGGGATCAGCTGCTTGTTCTTGCGGAGAATGTACTCGCGCTTGACGATCGTGGAAATAATGGTCGCATAGGTGCTCGGACGGCCGACACCGTTTTCTTCGAGCGCTTTGATCAGTGACTGTTCGGTGTAGCGCGCGGGCGGCTGGGTAAAGTGCTGCTCTTTCGAGATTTCGCGCGTTTTCAGCGGATCGTTCTCTTTGAGATCAGTCGGCAGCAAGGCGTCTTTGCCTTCGCCGAGATCATACACACGCGTACAGCCGTCAAATTTCATCTCATGACCGTTCGCACGGAAGATCACATAGACGTCGTCGATTCCAGGTTCACTGCCTTTGATCTCGAGTTTGATCGTGCTCTGGACGCCTGCCGCCATCTGAGATGCAATAAAACGCTTCCAGATCAGATCATAGAGTTTATACTGTTCGCCTGTCAAAAACGATTTAACCGTATCCGGCGTCAGATTGACGTCCGACGGGCGGATCGCCTCATGACCGTCCTGCGCGTTGGCACGCGATTTGTAATAATTAGGCTTGTCCGGCACATAAAGGTCGCCGAACATGCTTCCGATCAGCGCAGCGGCAGCATATCTCGCTTCATCCGAGACGCGCATGGAGTCGGTACGCATATAGGTGATAAGCCCGACGGCGCCACGGCTGCCAAGCTCAATGCCTTCATACAGCTGCTGCGCGATCTGCATCGTACGTTCTGTGCGGAAGCCAAGCTTTTTCGCGGCTTCCTGCTGCATGGTCGACGTGATGAACGGCGGCAGCGGATTGATCTTCTTGGTGCCCTTTTTGACCGAGCTGACCGCAAACGTATAGGGCTCCATCCGCGCGAGAACTGCGTCGGTTTCTGCTTCGTTCGCCAGATCGATTTTGCCGGTCTCATCGCCGTAGAACTGGGCGTTGATCACACGGCGTCCGTCAAGGAACTTGCCTTCGATCGTCCAGTATTCCTGCGGTACAAACGCGCGGATCTCATCTTCGCGGTCGCAAATCATGCGGACGGCAACGCTCTGGACGCGTCCCGCCGAAAGACCGCGACGGATCTTCTGCGACACGAACGGCGACAGCTTATAACCCACCAGACGGTCCAAAATCCGGCGTGCCTGCTGTGCATTGACAAGATCAAGGTCAACCTTGCGCGGCGCCGCCATACCGTTTCTGACGCCCGTTTTCGTGATCTCGTTGAATGTCACGCGGTTGTTTTCGTTGAGGTCCAGCCCGAGCAGCGTCGCGAGATGCCAGGAGATCGCCTCACCCTCGCGGTCAGGGTCGGTCGCGAGATACACGCGGTCGCTCTTTCTGACAGCCTCCTGCAGCTCTTTGACGAGCTTCTCTTTGCCCTTGACAACTGCGTACTTCGGCGCGAAGTCGTTCTGGATATCGACGCTCAGACGTGCAGCGGGCAGGTCACGGACGTGTCCCTTTGACGCGATCACGTCATAGCCTTTCCCAAGATAGTTTTTCAAAGTTTTCGCCTTCGACGGCGACTCTACGATAATTAAGTCAGACATAGTTTCACCTTATATCCTCTTGATTTATGATCATGCATACGGTCATTGCACGGTATAAACAGCGCTTGCGTCACGTGCAACTGCACCGCATAGTTCCAGCTCTGTCAGCGAGCCCAGCACCAGCGGTACCGGCAGTCCGCTCTCACGCACAAGCGAATCGAGCGGCGCAGGCT
>JAEEGI010023926.1_pt1 | contig 11954 bp, 11 predicted proteins | sample 8958751 | NCBI WGS metagenome assembly JAEEGI01 (sample SAMN16246545, study PRJNA631951) | gut metagenome | biome: gut microbiome; feature: rumen; material: KS-attached | host: Bos | place: Iran: Karaj | collected 2018-10 | reverse complement strand
CCGTCATCCGCTGGGGCGACACCCTGCGCAACCCAAAACTGAAAGCCAACGACAAACTGATGAAGTTCGACACGGTGGTGGCCAATCCTCCCTTCAGCCTCGACAAATGGGGCGCAGAGGAAGCCGCCAGCGACCCCTACAACCGCTTCTGGCGCGGCATCCCGCCCAAGAGCAAGGGCGACTGGGCCTTCATCAGCCACATGCTGGAGGTGGCCGACGACCAAAACGGCAAAGTGGGCGTCATCATCCCTCACGGTGTGTTGTTCCGTGGCGGCAGCGAAGGCAAGATTCGCCAATACATCCTTGAAAACGAGCACATTTTGGAGGCCGTGATTGGTTTGCCCGCCAACCTGTTCTACGGTACGGGCATCCCTGCCGCCATCGCCATCTTCCGCAAAGGACGCGGTTCGGAGAACGTGCTGTTCATCGACGCCAGCCGCGAGTATGAAAACGGAAAAAACCAAAACAAACTCCGTCCGCAGGACATTGAGCACATCGTCGGCACCTACCGTAAATTTGCCGCTGGCGAGTTGCAGCCCGGCGTGGTGGAAGACAAATACGCCTTCGTGGCCACGCCTGACGACATCCGAGAGAACGATTTCAACCTCAACATCCCGCGCTATGTGGACACCTACGAGGAAGAAGCCGAAATCGACATCCCCGCCGTGCAGAAGGAAATCGAGCAGTTGGAAAGCGAGTTAGCCGAAGTGCAAGGGAAAATGAAGGAATATTTGAAGGAATTAGGATATTAAAACAATATGATTATGAACAAGACAGAGACTTTATTACAAGAATGGCAAGCCCTGCAACCCTTGAAGGAAGCCGACCAAACTCGCCTCGACCGCAAGTTTATGTTGGAGTTCAACTACAACTCCAACCACATTGAAGGCAATACGCTAACTTACGGACAAACCGAGTTGCTGTTGCTTTTCGGTCGCGTGGTGGGCGAAGCCAAGATGAAGGATTTGGAGGAGATGAAAGCCCACAACGTGTGCTTGAAGATGACCATAGCCGAAGCCGAAGAGAAAGACAGGCCGCTTACTGAATCGTTCATCCGCATCCTGCACCAGACTATGCTGCGCGAGGACTACACCGTCTATCGCCAGTTGCCAGGCGGAGTGAACACCAGTTATGTGGTTCATGCTGGATGCTATAAGACACGTCCCAACTCCGTTATCACCCCTTCCGGGGAGAGATTTGAGTACGCCTCACCCGAAGAGACCCCTGCCCTTATGACCGATCTGGTGAATTGGTACAACCAAGCCGCCGCCCAAAAACAGTTGAATCCCGTCGAACTGGCCGCCTTGTTCCACTACCGATACATCCGCATCCACCCCTTTGAGGACGGCAACGGACGCATCGCTCGACTGCTGATGAACTTCATTCTCACCCGCCACGGCTACCCGATGATCGTCATCCGAAGCAAAACCAAGAAGACCTACCTTGACGCCTTGGGCAAAGCAGACAAGAAGGTCGGCCCTGTTCCATCCGATGGCGCCAACGCGACTATGGAACAAACGGAGGACTTTGTCGCTTATATCACCAAACAAGTGGAAAACACGTTGGAAACTGACCTCGACTTCCTGCGGGAAAAAGCCGACTCTGTGTGGTGGTTTGACGGCGAGTTTGTGAAGTTCAAGAATGAGAAAACCATCACCATACTCAAGGCCATGATAAGTAATCCCAAAATCACTACCAAATTATTAATGGATTTGATTGGAGTGAGTGCCACTTACATTCAAAAACAAATAACGGACTTGCAAAAAAAGCAGTATATAGTTCGTGTTGGTGGAAGAAAAAATGGAGAATGGAAAGTTAATCTGATTCAGACTTATGGTAAAAGCGACTTTTAAACACAACCATTTTTTAGTTATGAAAAGAATTTATGGTTATGAAAAGAATTGCGTCCTTCTTGAACCTGAAACGGAAAAGGCCTTTTCATAACCCTTTCTTGGTTATGAAAAGAATCTGTGGTTATGAAAAGAACTGTACCACCCATTCAAGTGGTACAGTTGATAAATGGTGGTACACTTCACCCCACCGAAACTGGTTGGGTGAAAAGTATATGGTTGGGTGAAAACTTATATACCACCAAAAAAGGTGGTAGATAAAACGATTTGAACACATTGCAAAACAAAAAAAATGAGACATTTAAAAGACAATTACAGCTTCAGTTTACAACTTAAATGCATAGTCTGTGGACACGACGATTGCTTCGAATCCAACGACGACAAATCATACATTAAATGCACTAATTGCGGTAAAGAATACTTTGGCGGCTATGATGAATTGGTCGATTGCAACAACGAAATCATAAATGAAGGAATTGATGCAAAAACCGAAGAGATTCGTTCTGATGTGGTCAAAGAAATAAATGACATGATAAAAAACGCATTCTCCGGAAACAAACACATCAAAATCAAATAGCATGGAATGGTATAAAAGCATGGATTGTTGGGCATTGATTCTTTCGATTTTGGCAATTGTTGGAAGTGTTTTCACGTATTTTTCACATGACAGGAAAATCAAACGACAAGAAGCCAAGATCAACGAATATCAATTGGCGAAACTCAAAGAAGAAGAGCTGGAAAACAAAAAAGCACAGATTTGCGGCACAATAGTCAAGCATGATAAAGGGAAAAGGGTCTTGAAAATCTATAATAAAGGCAAAGCGCCTGCAACCAATATTAGAATCGAGGGACTTGACGAAGAAAGGTACTGCATCTGGGGATTGGATTTACTGCCATATGAATTACTAAATCCACAAGATTTTTTTGAAATAAGGATTGAAATATACCACGGTAGCCCTAATACGATTAAACTAAAATACATTTGGACCGACCTTTCACAAAATAACAATGATTTCACTCAAGTGCTCTCATTACTATGACAAAACAAAACCAACATATCCCCTCCGGCTACAAGCCCTCGCCCCTCGGCATCATTCCCGAAGACTGGGAAGTGAAGAGGCTGGGAGAAGTATGTATTAATGATGGCGACTATGGACTTAATGCGCCTGCAACAGATTATGACGAAAACTTACCTACATATCTCCGAATAACAGATATTGATGATGACGGAAATTTCAATCAGTCGGACAAAAAATCAGTTAATAGTCCATTAAGCGAAAACTATTATCTAAAAGATGGAGATATTGTTTTTGCTCGAACAGGTGCAACCGTTGGTAAAACATATTTATATGACAAAAACGATGGAGAATTGGTGTATGCGGGTTTCTTGATCAAATTCACACCAGACAAAGAAAAAATACTGCCATATTATCTAAAGTCACAAACAAACACAAGGGAATATGCAAATTGGGTTTCTATAACTTCACAACGTAGTGGACAACCAGGCATCAATGCAGCAGAATATTGTTCATACAAGTTCGCACTTCCTCCATTAGCAGAGCAAAAACGCATTTGCAATCTTCTTTCCCTTTGGGACACCGCCATAGCCAAGCAGACGACCCTGATTGAGCAACTCACCCTGCGCAAGCGCGGCCTCATGCAGCAACTGCTCACGGGAAAGAAACGGCTAATAGGGTTTAAGGAGGAATGGAAACGTATAAAACTGGGTGACATTGCAGAAAGAATCACAAGAAAAAACGAAGAAGACAATCAAAATGTGGTAACCATATCCGCACAAAGAGGTTTTGTGGTTCAAACGGACTTTTTCAATAAAAGCATAGCCAGTGAGACCTTGGACAACTACTTCTTGGTTCATAAAGACGAGTTTTGCTACAACAAAAGCTACTCCAATGGCTACCCGATGGGGGCGATAAAACGATTGAAGACTTTTGACAAAGCGGTTGTAACAACATTATACATTTGCTTTGCCTTAAAAAACAAAACAACAACCAACATCGACTTCTTTGAACAATACTGCGAATCGGGTATATTAAACAAGGAACTCGTAAAAGTGGCTAATGAAGGTGGTCGAGCACATGGATTGCTCAATGTAACTCCAACCGATTTCTTCAATATGCACATGAGCATTCCAAGCATTGATGAGCAAAATGCCATCGCCTCGGTTTTGGTCAACGCTGACAAAGAAATCGAGATACAAAAACAAAAACTAGCGGCCATACAGGAGCAGAAGAAGGGGCTGATGCAGGTGCTGCTGACGGGGAAGAAAAGAATAACAACAATTTAACAATATAGTGTATTATGCCAGGTATTAACAGAAAACTAATTAACGAACAAACAGCTTTACAAAGAAAACAACTAGGTATAAAGTGCGTATTTATAAGTCATCAAAAAGCAGATGCGACAATATGTCGTCATATAGCTGATTATTTAAAAGAAGCTGGTATTGACGTCTATTTTGATGAATACGACAACGACTTAAAAATCTATCGTCAGAGCAACAATGCCAAAGGTGTTGTTGATTCTATTAAAAAAGGAATACAACAGAGTTCACACATGTTATGTGTTATCTCTCCAAATACTTTGCATTCAAAATGGGTTCCATGGGAAGTAGGTTATGGGTATGACAAAACCACTTTAGCTGCATTAACATTAAAAGGAATTACAGACGAGCAACTACCAGAGTACCTCAAAACCGTCCAATTAGTCAGAGGAACCAAAACTCTCAATGATTACATTTCAAATCTAGCTGGTGAATACAAAGAAAGAATGTTTTCTTCAAGGAGACTAATTAGCGAAAGCACAAGTGGTCATCCATTAGATAATTATCTGGATTGGAAATTATAAAACATCACGTCATGAAAGATTATGGAATAACAAAAATCACTTTTGAGAACAACCGAATCGACAGTATATTTTGCGGAAAAATAGATTCTCAAAGCAATACAATTGATGCTTTTGAGACACACGATAGAAATTGGTTCAAACAAAAACTGAGCGTTGGTATGACATTTTGTAAACTAAACAAAAACAGATCAGGAAAATATGTCATACTAAATGACACAGTAGGGTATGACGCTTATAGAGACATCATATCTATTGGAGGTTATGGTGCGACAAAACTCCCCCAGAACATCACGAAACGAAAAACCTTTTTGAGTTATTATCATAAGGATGATCAGTTATACAAAAAATACTTTGAAAACTTGTTCGATGATTTAATCGTAAACAAATCAGTTCAAAAAGGAGATATCGATTCTGACAATAGCGACGAATACATCAAACAGTTAATTCAAAAAGAGTATTTGTGCGACACCACAGTATTAGTCGTTCTACTCGGTAATAAGACAAAACATAGGAAACATGTGGACTGGGAAATATCAGGAGTACTTAATTATAAAGTTGGTGACCATTATGCAGGTCTATTAGGTATTGTATTGCCGACGCATCCCGATTACGGTAAGCCAAATTATCAGAAAAACCATTCTAATTTTCCAAAACGATTCTGGGCAAATTATGAGTCTGGTTATGCAGTAATGATTGATTGGACTGAAGATAGAGTTTTCTTGCAGAATGCAATTGAGAAAGCATTTAGACAACGTGTCAATAATGATAAAAGAAGAAATAGTATTCCACAAATGCAAAGAAATACAGGAGAATAATTATGGAAAATAGATTAAAAATGCCATTGGCCACATACGTATTATATCATTCTGAATATTTAGAAGGAGAAAAAGCTTTTGATATGATTTATCAATTGCTTTGCAGAGATATAGATCGCCCTCTAACGGATGGAATAGACATCCCTGTATATTTACGATCTGGTAAAGATGGTGATGATCTTCAGCAAATTAATTTTGACGAAAGCGAAAAAACTGCTATTATCATTTTGATTGATGAAAAAATGTTTTGCAGTAAAGTTTGGCGAGATTACATCGATAATCTTGCAAGTAAAGCTACCGATACCATCAAGATTTACGAGGTTGGACTGTGCCAATATGCTTTTGAAATAAGTTCCAAAACAGAAAAAATCCAAGCGATTAAACTGAACAGTTATAGTTTTGAGAAAAATTGGAGCATAATACAGGCACGGTTGCTAGAATCGTTTTATCGTCTTTTAACAAATCCAGAGCAAAAAATTACACTATTTATTAGTCACGCAAAGAAAGACTGTCTATCAGAAGCAAAGAATTTGCGTGATTATCTCAATTCGTCCACGAAATTAAGTGCGTTCTTTGACGAAAACAATATCCTCGATGGAAACGACTTTGCCCAACAAATTGAAAAAAATGTCACATCATCATTACTGGTTGTTTTAAACACAGATGTTTATTCCGACCGTGAATGGTGTAGAAACGAAGTGCTTATCGCCAAAAGAAAAGATATTCCAACGGTTGTTGTCAATTGTGTAAAAAAGAGAATCAAGCGTACATTCCCATACATAGGCAATTGTCCCATGATTCAATATTCCGATGATTGGACAGAAACAATTCTTGTGTTATTAAAAACCGCATTGAATCAAGTATATCAGAAACAACTATTGCAAACAATCAAGACAGAGAATCCCCAAATTGACAGTTTTATCCCTCACAACCCTGAATTGTTTTCATTTATCAACATATTAAGTGACAAAAAGAGAATACTTTATCCCGAACCCCCTCTAGGCAAAGAAGAGCAATCCGTCTTGACAGATTTTAACAACGAGATTTCTTTTGTAACACCTACAGAGGCAATGGCAAAAGCCATTGACAATCTGAAGGATAAAAGAATTGCATTTTCGGTATCTGAAAGCGATGATTTGCATCAATGTGGTTGTGCAAAAGCAATGTTAAAAGACATCGTATTAGAATTGTCACGATACATCTTGAAGGCTGGCGGATATTTAATTTATGGTGGTGATTTGCGAAAAGAAGGTTTCACCGAATCTTTTGAGAATTTCTCTTATCAATATGGAGAAAAAGAAAAAGCAGATAGACAAGAAAAGTATTTCACAAACTATTTTGCATGGCCTATACATTTGAACATTTCAGAAAGTAATAAAGCGGAATTTCTCCATTGTCGTGTTGAGCCAAAGTTTGTAGATGCTCCTGATGGAGTCGATACTAGTGTTTTTATCCCACCAGTTGGCAATGAGAATCTTACTATTTGGGCACATTCTTTGACAAAAATGCGAGAAGAGATGGAGAGTAATGTTGATGCTAGGATCATTCTAGGAGGAAGATTAACTGGATTCAAAGGTAAATACGCTGGAATAATTGAAGAATTCTTGATCGCTTCCCAAAAGAACCATCCAATATATTTAATTGGTGGTTTTGGAGGAGCAGCAAAGGCAATTGTTGATATTCGAAAAGGTAAAGACGTTGATCTTTTGAAGTTCGCAGAAGAAACCCCGTCATACACAGGATTTTTGACTTACTATAATGACAACAATAGTGACAAGATTGATTATTCGTCAATAAAAGAACAGATAACCAATTATACCTTCAACAATGGATTAACTCCAGAAGAAAACGATATATTATTCCATACAACAAACATTTTAGAAATAGTATCATTGATATTAAAAGGATTAAATAACATATTTAAATCATAAAGTTATGCATAGAGTTTTCATAAGCTATCATCATGATAATGATCAAGCATACAAAGATGCTTTAGTGAGATTTGGTAAAGAGAATGGTATTTTTGAAGATTGGTCTGTTGATATAGGAGACATATCTGACGACCTGACGGATGAACAAATTAGAGTGAAAATCAGGGATGAGTATCTCAAAGAATCATCAGTAACAATAGTACTTGTTGGCACGGAAACCAAACATCGCAAACACGTGGATTGGGAGATCTATTCAAGTATGTATGATGGAAAAGTAAACAAGAAATCAGGCATAATTGTTATCAATCTCCCCAGTGTTAATTGTGAGTACTATACCGCAAGTCATAATGGCGAAAAAGAAAATGTTTTTCCCGAAAACACAAAATGGTGTACTATTACAGAAAGAAACGAATTCGAAAGAAGATATCCATATATGCCGGATCGGATTATTGATAATCTATTATATAGCGGGGCTCATATTTCTGTTATTCCATGGAGCAAATTAGACGCAAGAAAACTAAAGTACATGATTGATTGTGCGTATAATGACCGAACTTATTGCAATTATGATTTAAGCAGACCTATGCGCCGAAGAAATTCATAACTTAGTCACTTATCTTAGTCACTGACAAAGAAAAGCGTGACTAAGTTATTTATTAAATCGCTGATAACGAATATATTAGTAAAAATAACTTAGTCGCTCATCTTAGTCACTCAAAAGTGACCAAGTTAATTTTCAAAAAACACAATCATGAGTCAAATCTCCTTCAAAGAAAACGATATCAGCCAAATCCCAGCGTTGGAGCTGCTGCAAAAGATGGGCTACCAATACCTCTCGCCCGAAGAGGCGCTGGAACTACGCGGCGGAAAGACCTCCAACGTGCTGCTCGAGGAGGTGCTGCGGCGACAACTGCGTGAATTGAACTCCATCCGCATCGGCAGCCACAAGGAAGCGCGCTTCTCGGAACAAAACATCGAGAACGGCATCACCGCCCTGCGCAACGTGCCCATGGAAGGCGGATACCTCAACGGCAACGAGGCGGTGTATAACATGCTCACCCTCGGCAAGGCCTTCGAACAGAGCATCGATGGCGACAAGAAAAGCTACACCATGCGCTATATCGACTGGGAACACCCCATGAACAACGTCTTCCATGTGACCGAGGAGTTTGCCGTCACCCGCACCGGTAGCGCCGACACCTACCGACCTGATATCGTGCTCTTCGTGAACGGCATCCCACTGGTCATCATCGAGTGCAAGCGCCCCGACATCAAAGGCGCGGAAGAACAGGCCATCTCGCAACACCTCCGCAACCAACAAGATGACGGCATTCGTAGCCTCTATGTCTATAGTGCCTTGCTGCTTGCCATCGGCAACAGCTTCGGCAGCTATGGCACCACAGGCTCGGCAGCGCAATTCTGGAGCAAGTGGCACGAGATGTTCATCAACAAAGAGGCAGAGATGGACTACCAAAAACAGTTGTTGGAGCTCGTAAACGAAGGTCGTGACGAGATGCGCACTCCTACCCCGCAGGATGAATACCTCTACAACCTCTGCCGTCCCGAGCGCCTGCTGGAACTCATCTTCCACTTCACCATCTTCGATGCCGGCATCAAGAAACTGGCTCGCTACCAGCAGTACTTCACCGTCAAGGAGACCGTAGAGCGCGTGAAGACCATCGAAGCGGGACGGCGCAACGGCGGCGTGGTGTGGCACACCCAAGGCAGCGGCAAGTCGCTGACCATGGTGATGCTGGCGCAGAAAATCGCGTTGGAACCCAGCATCCGCAACCCACGCATCGTACTCGTCACCGACCGCACCGACTTGGATAGCCAAATCACCAAGACCTTCCGCAAATGCGGCAAGATGGTGGAGAACGCCACCACAGGCAAACGGCTCGTTGAGTTGCTCGAAAGCGACACCGATGCCGTCGTCACCACAGTCATCAACAAATTCGCCACCGCCATCAAGAAAATCAGGCAACCCCTCACCGACCCCAACATCTTCATCCTCATCGACGAAGCCCACCGCAGCCAATACAAGGAACTGGCCATACAGATGAACCGCGTCCTGCCCAACGCCTGTAAAATTGCCTTCACGGGAACGCCTTTGATGAAAAAAGACAAGAACACCGCTCGTACCTTCGGCGGCATCATCAAACCTGTCTACACGGTGAGACAAGCCGTTGAAGACCATGCCGTTGTACCTTTGCTCTACGAAGGCCGTTTTGTGCCCCAATCGGTGAACGAAAAACCCATCGACAACTTTTTCAACATAGTGTCCGAAGATTTGACATACGAGCAGTCCACCGACCTGAAAAAGAAATTCTCGCGCACCGACATCCTGAACCAAACCGAGCAGCGCATCTATTCCATTGCCACCGACATTTCGAAGCACTTTGCCGAAAACTGGCAAGGCACAGGATTCAAGGCCATGCTGGTGACACCCATCAAAAAGGTGGCTATACTTTACAAGAAATACCTGGACGAGATTGGCAAAGTGTCGTCAGAAGTGCTCATCACCGCTCCCGACGACCGCGAAGGCGAGGAAATCGCCTACGGCGGCACTCCGGAAGAAGTGAAAGACTTCTGGAAACGCATGATGGACGAGCACGGAACGCCCACCAAATATCAGGACAACCTCATCGCGCGCTTCAAAAACCAAGACGATCCCGAAATCATGATTGTGGTGGACAAACTGCTGACTGGTTTCGACGAGCCGAAAGTAGCCGTAATGTACCTTGACCGACCCTTAAAGGGTCACACCCTGCTGCAAGCTGTAGCTCGTGTCAACCGCACCTGCGAAGGAAAAGACTTCGGTTACATCATTGACTATTATGGCGTTTTGCGGGAATTGGACGACGCCTTGAGCATCTACTCCGAATACGATGAGGACGACCGACAGGTGTTTCTCGACACCCTCGTGCCCGTCAGCGACAAGATTGCGGAGTTGCCGCAACGGCATTCCGATCTTTGGGAGCTGTTCAAAACCATCCCTAACAAGCGCGATTTGGAAGCCTACGCGCAATCGTTGCGTTTGGAAGACCGTCGACACGAGTTCTACGACCGTCTGTCCGCCTATTCATCGGTGCTGCAACTGGCACTCTCCACCATAGAATTCCATAAACAAACCGATGAAAAGACCATCCAACGCTACAAAGACGACTTGAACATGTTCGCCAAGTTGCGCACAGCTGTACAACTTCGCTATTCCGATACCATCGACTACAAAAAATACGAGGCGCGCATCGAGAAACTCATCAATCATCATGTGGAAAGCGACGCTGTGAGAGTCATCACCAATCTCGTCAACATCTTCGACAAGGAAGACTTTAGAAAGGAAGTGGATAGCGTGGTAGGCACTGCCGCCAAAGCTGACACCATCGCCACACGCACAGCCAAGTACATCCGCGAAAACATGGATTCTGACCCGGCGTTCTATAAGAAATTCTCCCAACTCATCAAGGAAGCTATCGAACTCTACGAACAAGGGCGTTTGACCGACAATGAGTATTTGGAGAAGATGATGCAGTACAAGGAAGATGTGCTGAACCATACCGACAGCGAACTACCAGCCGAGTTGGAGCACAACAATGCCGCCAAAGCCTATTTCGGCATTGCCTTGGAGAACTACAAACGACTCTTCCCCGACATGCCTGTGGGTGAAATGGCATTAGCCACGGCCAAAGCCTTTGACGAAATCATCCGTCGAACCGTTATTGTGGATGGCTCCATCCTGGTGGACTGGCAATCGAAAAGCGACACCATCGGACGAATGAAAATCGAGTTGGAAGACGAGTTGATTGACAACATCAAGCGGAAATACCAAGTGGACTTCGCTTTCAGCGACATGGACATCATCATCGACGGTTGCGTTGACGTAGCAAAAATCTGGATCCGATGACAAAAGACAGCATCCTTTACGGTTCAAGCCTCATCGAGTACGAAATCGAATACGTGCAACGGAAAACGCTAGGTATCACCGTCCATCCCGATGGCACCGTCACCTTGAAAGCGCCCATTGACGCAACGCCTGAAGACATCCAAAAGAAAGTGCGCCATCGTGCCGCCTGGATTCTCCGTCAGAAACGCTATTTTGAATCATTCGGCACCCCAACCACTGAACGACAATATATCAGCGGAGAGTCGCATCTCTATTTGGGCCGGCAATACATGTTGAGAATCAAGGAAGGCAAGGCCAATGCTGTGCATTACCAGAACAACATCCTTGAGATTGAATGCCGAAACAAAAAAGAGGCTGGTAGAGTGTTGCAACTATGGTATTTGGAACGGGCACAAATCAAGTTCCCCGAATACGCCAAACCCATTATTGAGCAATTCGCTGCATACGGAGTGCAACCGAAAAGCCTTTCCGTAAGAAAAATGGAAAAACGATGGGGATATTGCACAACAGACGGTGACATCTTCTTGAATCCCAGACTCATCTGCGCGCCCAGATGCTGCATCGAATATGTCATCACCCATGAATTGTG
>JAEEGI010023925.1_pt1 | contig 11954 bp, 10 predicted proteins | sample 8958751 | NCBI WGS metagenome assembly JAEEGI01 (sample SAMN16246545, study PRJNA631951) | gut metagenome | biome: gut microbiome; feature: rumen; material: KS-attached | host: Bos | place: Iran: Karaj | collected 2018-10 | reverse complement strand
ATGGGCAACGACGCCGGCTTCAACACCTGGACAAACGACATCATGACCGACAAAAACCGCGGCGGCATCGGCGCGGCGCTGGCAACGCAGCCCGTGCTCGGTACGATCCTCGGCACCGTGGTCGGCGGCATGCTGGTCGGCGAAAACGACAACTATATGCTGCTGTTCATCGTCATGGGCGTGTTTGTCATCGTGTTCGGCCTGCTTTCCATGCTGACGCTGAACAAAAACGACGACGTTGCGCCGAACAAGGACGGCACGTTCTGGCACCAGTTCCTTTCCGTGTTTAACTTCAAACGCTTTTTCAAGCTGAAGGAGCTCGTGCTCGTGCACGTTGCGGTCTCGATCTTCTTCATCGGCTTCAACGTTTACTTTGCCTATATCGGAAACTATCTGATCTATTATCTCGGCTACACCGCGGATATGATGGGCATTATCGAAGCCGTGCCCCTGGTGCTTGCCATGCTGACGGCGATCCCGATCGGGATTCTGATCAACAAAAACAAGCATCCCTACATCGCCGTTGCAGCCATTCTCATCAATATCATCGGACTTCTGATTCTTTATCCGATCAAGGCGCAGAACGTGGACCCGACCGCGATCTTCAACCTGCGCATCTGGCTGGGCATTTTTGTGGTCGGCGTCGGCTATGTGGGCATCCTGCAGACGACCAAGGTCTGGGCCAAGCAGCTCTACCCGGCCAACGCAAAGGGACAGTTCGAGGGCATCTGGATTCTGTTCTTCGTGCTGATTCCGATGATCGGCGGTTCGCTGATCGGTCAGGCCGTGGTCAAGACCAGCGGCGAAACCTTCCTGGAGGAGGCCAGCGGCCAGATGCAGTACGTTCCGAACGGCAACATCTTCATCGTCGGCGCGGCCGTCATTGCGCTGTCGCTGATCCCCGTGCTGCTGACGATCCGCCACCACAAAGCGCGCGCGCTGAAAGAAGCCGGCGACGAATCGGCCGCCTGAGAAAGCAGAATCGCTTCGCTTCCCGCAGCTTCGGCTGCGGGAATCCTTTTTGCAAAAACGGCGTATAACGCGGAACCGGGCGGCATACATTGTACAAAGCCGCGTTGCTGCGAGGCAACCCGTACATCAAAAAAAGGAGCGAGCTTATGGAACTGAAACTGGAACGAGGCGCAATCGACGTTTGCAGGACGGTTGCTTCCTGCAGCGCAAAGCAGCCGTTCGATACGGATCTGACTCTGCCGGATTACTGCGGCGATATCAAACGGATTCTGCACTGCGGCGTGCAGCCGCAGCTGCGCAGCGTGAGCGCGGCGGACGAACGCGCGGCCGCACAGGGGGAAATCACGGTCCGCCTCTTATATTTGAACGAGCAAAACGAACCGGACTGTCTGGAACAGACGCTGCCGCTTTCCGTGCACTGCAGATGCGGCAAAGGCGCCGGCGACGCGGTTTGGTGCGCGGCGGCGTCGGCGGAATACGTCAACTGCCGCGCCGTCAGTCCGCGCAAGGTGCAGCTGGACGGCTCGGTTACCGTCCATTTTGAAGCGTATGAAAAGCAGGCGTTCAGCTTTGTGCAGACCGCGGAGCAATGCGAGACGCAGACGCAGCAGATCGCCTGCAGCCGAATGACCGCGGCGGCGCAGAAGACCTTCGACCTTTCGGAGACCGTGGCGCTCGACGACGCCGAGCCTCCGGTTGCGGCCATTGTTCAGGTGACCGGCACGCCGCTGCTTCAGAGCACGGAAGCGGTCGACGACAAGCTGCTTGTCAAAGGAGAACTCCGGCTCGAAATCATCTGTCTGTCGCAGGACAAAAAGATCCGCCGTGTGTCCCATACGCTCCCGCTCAGTCAGGTAATGGAAGCGCCCGGGCTGCGGGGCGGCGACGCCCTTGACGTGTCCTTGCGCGTTCAGGCGCTGTATGCCGGCCCGAAGCGCGATGCGGACGATGCGCAAAGGCTGCTGGATCTTGCCGCAAAGGTCAGCGCGCAGGTCAAAGGCTTCCGCGACGACAGCGTACAGGTCGTTTCCGACTGCTACGCCACACAGGGCTCGCTTGCGCCGACGTTCAGCGACTGCCGCTTTGCGCGCGCTTTTCCCTTGCTGCCGGCGCAGTTGAACGAACGGCAGAGAACGGACACGGGCGTCAGGGACGGCGCGCTGCTGTTTGCCTCTGTTGCCGGCGTGCAGACGGAAGCGACATTTCGGGACGATGCGTTTCTTTTGATGCATCACGTCACGATGGATCTGCTGATCCGGGGCGGGGAAGACGACGCACAATATCTGACGCAAACGGTCGATCTGGAACAGACGGTTCCGGCGCCCGACGAACTGACCGACCCCGTATTCACGCCGGAAACAACCGTTCTGATGGATGGCGCCCATCTATCGCAGGACGGCACGCTGGAGGCGGCGCTTTCCGTTTCCGTCCGGGGCACGGTCTATGACGGAACCAGCCAGCGGATTCTCACGGACGCGGCCTGCAGCGACTCCGAAGAGGCGCAGACGGCGCAGCTCATTCTGGCGTTCTGCGCCAAAGGCGAGGACCTGTGGTCGATCTGCAAGCGCTACAGAACGCCGGTCGGCGTGGTAAAAGCAGAAAACGCGCTCGACGACGATCTGCTTCCGGAGGACCGGATGCTGCTGATTCCCGCCGCAACATAAAGAAAGCCCGCAGGGTTACCTGCGGGTCGGTTCGGATTCAAGGTTTGATGATGAACAGATACACGGCTGCGCCGATCAGCAGCAGATGCAGCAGAAGCATGCACGGCAAGCCGATCATGAACCTCTTGTGCAGCGTCTTGTGACGGATGCAGCGCATTGTGCAGTATTCCGCAAACGCGCCGCCGAACAGGGCAACGAGAAGCAGCGAGGATTCTGCAATCCGGCGTTTGTTCTTCTGCGCGCGCAGCTTGTCGCTGACGGTCAGCCACACGGCCGCAGCCGAAACGACGAGCAGATAGACGAGCGCGCCGAAAAGCCATTGCTTCGGCGTCATGAGCCGCGCACCAGCACGGTCAGGTCCTGCGGTTCCAGCTCGCAGACGGTACCGCTCTTCTTTTCCGCAATATAATGCGGGTTGACCGTAAACACCGTTGCGCAGCGCGGACAGACGGCAAGGCCCTGCGCCGGCTTTTTGTGCAGATGCGCCACCATGGAGCCGTCCGTGTTTTCAAACAGACGCATCTGAGAAACGGCGCCGCAGACCGGGCACGCCAGTTCGTTGGAGGCGCCGAGATCGGTCGTCTTCAGCTTTTCAATCGTTTTGATCGCCATACCATACACCTTAACGCCGCCCTGCGGCGTCCTTTCTTCTTATTCATGATACACTTTCCATCCCGATTTTGTCAAGAGGTGACGGCGCTGAAACGGCTGCTTTTGCTGATGCTTTGTCTTTGTCTGCTCGGCGGGTGTACGCTGCGGCCGGAGGATGACAACGGGTTTCTGATCTTCCGGGACACAACGGCGCTGCGTGCGGACGCCAGCGAAGAGAACAAGGAGACAGATTCGCGGGAAATCCGCTGCTGCTGGCTGTCGTTTGCGGAGCTGAACCCGAACAGGCTGCTGAATGAAGAGGACTACCTCAACTATCTCAACGGCGTTCTTCAGCCGCTGACGAGGCTCGGCGTCACTGATCTGTTCGTCCACGTCCGCCCGTTTGCCGACGCGATATATCCGAGCGATCTGTTTGAGTCAAGCGCCAGCGTTGTGAAGCGCAGGGGAGACCGTCTGCCCTTTGATTTCTTCGGCCTCGCCCTCGCCCGGGCGAGTGCGCTGCGGATGCGCGTACACGCCTGGATCAATCCCTACAGGATCCTCAGCGACGCGCGAAAACGCGAAGAGATCGGCCGCGATACGCCGCTCGGAAAACTGCTTTCTGATGCGGACGGCGCCGCCGTGATGACAACGGAAAGCGGTCTCTGGCTGCAGCCCGCGTCCCCGACGGCGCAAAAGCTGATTCTGGACGGCGTGCGCGAGCTCTTGCAGCGCTATCACGTCGCCGGTATTCACGTCGATGATTATTTCTATCCGACGGACGCAGGGGAGCAGGACGCCGCATTCTATCGCGACTACGCCGCAGCGGGCGGGACGCTGTCTCTGCATGCATGGCGGTGCGAACAGGTCAACGCGCTTCTCAGAAGTCTTTACCGCACGGTGCATGCGGCCGACGACAGACTGATCTTTTCCGTCAGCCCCGGCGGCAACCCCGACGCAGACGAAGCCGCTTGCTGTGCGGACGCGGCAAGATGGTGCAAAGAGCCCGGATTCTGCGACTGGATCATACCGCAGCTGTATTACGGTTTTGACAATGGGACGATGCCCTTTGCAAAAACGGCAAAACGGTGGGCGTCGCTTTGCAGCGGGGGCGTTCGTCTGATTGCGGGCCTTGCGCTTTATAAAGTCGGGAAGGAAGACGCCTATGCCGGCGAAGCTGGAAAGCGGGAATGGATCCAAGACAGCGGCGTCATTGCCCGGCAGGTGCGGCTGATCCGCAGGCTCGGATATGACGGCTTTTCGCTTTTTTCCGCCCGATTTGTAAATTTTCAGGAAAAAGTGTCGGCAAAAGCGTGTCAAAAGCTCGAACGTGTGTTATAATAAGCCATCAAACGCAAAGGACGTTCCAGATGAAAAAACGACTCCTTCTCATTATTACGGTTGCAGTCGTGCTGCTTTCCGTGGCCGCCGTTGCCGGCATTCTGCTGCATTTCGGGTCGGAACCCGACGCTCTGTTGACGACCGAGGATTTCGGCTTGCTGCTCAATCAGACGTCGGCGTCCGCACAGACGCAGCCGACCGACGGCACGGACCAGAGCATCGGCAACTATATCGAAACGACAACCGCAGCGCCGACCACGCCCGCCCCGACGACGGCGCCGCTCCCCGCCGGCAGACAGTTCTGCGTCATCACGTCTCCGTTTGCCGATACGTGGAGCGGTCTCGCCTCCGACGATACATTTACGCCGATGTGCACCACGCTGGTGCAGGGCACGATCGATTATATCACCGGCCAGTCCCGCGTCTATGACGAAGAGGAAAAGGAGTGGCGCGATTTCTACCTTCTTGCTTCGGGGCGGAAGGTGAGGACCGACGCCGTGCAGTTCCTTTCGCCGGACGCCAATTTCGGCGACAACGCCGTGACGGTGGTATCGTCCGAAACGCAGAACGGCGATCTGGTCATCCGCCTTCGCTGCCTCTGGCAGGCGCCCTACAGCTTTGAATTCTCCGGACAGGAGTATTACACCAAAAACAACAAGCATTACCATATCAATGCATTTACCGCCGATAAAATCCAGTTTACGTTTTATCACACTACCAGTGCGCAGGGTGATATTGACGTTTCGGGCAGCACGACAGTTTCCAACGCCTACTGGACGGTCGACACGGAACACAAGACCGCTTCGCTGACCATGCCGCTGCGCGCGGTCGGCCGCTATTACGGCTACACCATGCGCCGCGAGGCGGACGGCACGCTCTCGCTGACGGTCAAGCGAAAGCCCGCCGGCATCAGCGGCGCGCGCATCATGCTCGATCCCGGCCACGGCGGCAAGGATTCCGGCGCGCTCGGCTTCGGCGGCGCCGTGTATGAATCGCAGGTCAATTTTGCGCTCGCCGTTGCGACCAAGCAGGCGCTGGAGCGCCGCGGGGCAACCGTTCTGTTCACGCGTGTGGACGACGTCTATCTGTCGCTGGAGGAACGCAAACAGATCGCCCGGACGGCGAATCCGGACGTCTTTCTGAGTATTCACTGCAACGCGGCCGAGAACAAAACGCGTTTCGGCACGTCGACGTACTATTTCCGCCCGCTGTCGCAGCCGCTTGCCGCCTCGGTCTATCAGCGTCTGCTGTCGGTCTATCAGAACGATTTCTATGCCGGCGACTGGACACGTCGTTCCAAGGCAGGGGAGGGTGCAAACTTCCATCCGTTCTCCGTCACGCGGCTGGAGGAATGCCCGAGCATTCTGATCGAGACCGGCTACGTGACGAACGACGCAGAATGCACGCTGCTGCTGAGCGCCGCAAACCGCGACAAGCTGGGCGACGCCATCGCCGCGGGTATTGCCGACTATCTCAGCCGAGAATAAGCCTTGCGCAAAGCAAAAGGATCACGCCCGGCACGCCGCCCACAGCCGAAACGCCCAGCGTCACTTCGTTGACGGGCAGCAGCGGCCCGGCTGACTGCTGGAGCAAAGACACGGCAAACAACGCGGCAACGCCGCTGCCCGCGCTGAGCAGCAGGGCTTTCACGGGATGACCGCTTTTGAATATTCCGATGAGACAAAACGACAGCAGGACCCCGCACAGGATCCAGATTCCGGTCTGCTGCAGTTCCATTTGATCCGACCTTTCCGTTGCAGGATTCCATTCATTCAAATATAGTCCACCGATCCGTGAAATATGACAAAGGAGGCGAACCGATGGTTCCGCTGAAACTGAAACCCGCGTTCAAAGATTATATCTGGGGCGGCGACCGCCTGCGCAGGGACTTCGACATGGAAACCCCGTTTGACAAAACGGCTGAAGCCTGGGTGCTGTCCTGTCATCCCGACGGCGAAAACATCATCGAAAACGGCCCGTTTGCCGGCAGAACGCTGGCTGACGTGCTTTCCGACGAGGGCAAAGCCTATATCGGGTCCAACGCGCAAGCATTCGATTTCTTTCCGATTCTGATCAAGCTGATCGACGCCAAGGACGATCTCTCGGTTCAGGTGCATCCCGACGATGCTTACGCGCTGCAGAACGAGGGCCAGTTCGGTAAAACCGAGGCCTGGTACATTCTGGACTGCGACGAGGGCGCCGAGATCATTTACGGCTTCCGCGAGGATCTTTCAAGGGAGCAGTTCCGCGCCGCCATTGAAGAAAACACGCTGCTTGACCGCGTCAACCGCGTCCGTGTCAAGCCCGGCGATCTGTTTTTCATTGCCTCCGGGACGCTGCACGCCATCTGTAAAGGGATTCTCCTTGCCGAGGTGCAGCAAAACTCCAACGTGACCTACCGCGTCTATGATTACGGCAGGCTGCAGAACGGCAGGCCGCGGGAGCTGCACGTGGAAAAGGCGCTGGACGTTACGAATCTGCAAAAGATCAACTGCGGCGGCGCGCCGATGGGCGCTCCCGTCAAAGCGGACGGCTGCACCGATACGCTGCTGACGCGCTGCGATCTGTTCACCGTACATCGTATGGACGTGGAAGAGCGGGCCGTGATTCGCGCGGATGAAACCTCGTTCGTCTCGCTCGTTGCGATCGACGGCAACGGCGTGCTGTCTCACGGTGACACGGTGCTCACGCTTTATAAGGGCGAAAGCATTTTTCTCCCGGCCGGGCTCGGCGAAGCGGAGATTCTCGGCCGCGTCAGCGTGCTTGCAACAAGCGTCTGAGCAAAACGGTTGACAAACGCGGCGCGGTGTGCTATAATGCAGAAGTCTTCAGGGCGAGGTGCAATTCCTCACCGGCAGTGATGCGGCATGATCGTGCCGCGCAGCCTGCGAACCGGCGTCAGCCGGCCGATTCGGTGCAATTCCGAAGCCGACGGTGTTCACATCAGATATTGTGAGCGACAGTCCGGATGGAAGAAGAAAACTCATCGCAGATTGAGTTGGAGCCTGTGGAGCAGTTCACAGGCTCATTTCTTTCGCCCCTGATGATTCCGATCCATGAACCGAAAGGATGAATCATCATGTCAAACAGCGTCAAATCCAATTCCTCGGAAAAAACCAACGTCACAAAGCTGACCATCATCGCCATGCTGGCCGCCGTCGCGGTCGTCCTGCAGTATCTTGAATTCGGGGTGCCGCTGGTGCCGTCGTTCCTCAAGATGGACCTGTCTGATATCCCGGAGCTGATCGGCGCGTTCGTCATCGGTCCGTTCGGCGGGGTGCTGATCTGTCTGGTGAAGAACCTCGTGCATTTGCTGGTGTCGTCGTCGGGCTTTGTGGGCGAGCTGTCCAACTTCATACTGGGCGCGGTGTTCTCGCTCGCGGCAGGCTTTATTTATCGCCGCCGCAAGACAAAGGCCGTTGCGCTCGCAGCCTGTCTTACCGCAGCAGCCGCCATGGCACTCGTCAGTCTGCCGACGAACTACTACATCGTTTATCCGATCTACGCAAAACTTTTCGGCGGCATGGAGACGATTCTCGGCCTCTATCAGGCCATTCTGCCCGCGGCCGACACGCTTTGGAAGGCGCTGCTGATCTTCAACGTGCCGTTCACGCTGGTCAAGGGTCTGCTGTGCGTGCTGGTCACCATGCTGATCTATAAGCCGCTTTCGCGCCTGTTCGTGCAGATGAACAACGCGATCAAACGGCACGGCAGACACTGAGCCGACTTTTTTCGGGTTCTTTTGCAAAAGGCTTGACTTTCCGCCCGAACCGTGTATAATAGCACTGTAAAAATTTCATATTTCCTTATTCAGAGCAGCGGAGGGAACAGGCCCGGCGAAGCGCGGCAACCTGCCGAAAGGCAAGGTGCCAAATCCTGCGGTATTACCGAAAGATAAGGTATTGTCCCGCGGTCACTGCTGTGATCGCGGCTTTTTTCTGAGTGGGAATTTCAAAGGAGTATCTTTATGGCAAAACATCTCTTTACATCCGAATCCGTCACCGAGGGACATCCCGACAAAATCTGCGACCAGATCTCGGACGCGGTGCTCGACGCCATTTTTGCGCAGGACCCCATGGCGCGCGTGGCGTGTGAAACGACCGTTACCACCGGTCAGGTCATGATCATGGGCGAAATCAGCACGACCGCACGGGTGGATATTGCCAAAACCGCGCGCCGGGTCATCTGCGACATCGGCTATGACAGCGCCGAAAAGGGCTTTGACGGCAACACCTGCGCCGTGCTTCTGGCGCTGGACGAGCAGTCCGGCGATATTGCGCTGGGCGTGGACAACTCGTTCGAACGCAAGGCAGGCGAGGAGGACTCCTTCAATCTGAACGGCGCCGGCGATCAGGGCATGATGTTCGGCTTTGCCTGCGACGAAACGCCCGAGCTGATGCCGCTGCCGATTTCGCTGGCGCACCGGCTTTCCAAACGGCTGACTGACGTGCGCAAAAGCGGCCTTCTGCCGTATCTGCGGCCCGACGGCAAAAGTCAGGTCACCGTGGAATATGACGACGGCAAGCCCGTTGCCGTTACCGCCGTTGTGGTTTCGTCGCAGCACAGCGCCGACGTTGCGCTGGAGCAGATCCGCGCCGATATCAAGCGGCACGTCATTGACCCCGTGATTCCTGCAGATCTGATGACGAGCGAGACCAAAATATACATCAATCCCACCGGCCGCTTTGTGGTCGGCGGCCCGCAGGGCGACAGCGGTCTGACCGGCCGGAAGATCATTGTGGACACCTACGGCGGTTATTCCCGCCACGGCGGCGGCGCGTTCTCAGGCAAGGATCCGACCAAGGTGGACCGCAGCGCGGCCTATGCGGCCCGTTACGTGGCCAAAAATATCGTGGCTGCCGGTCTGGCCTCCAGGTGTGAGGTGCAGCTCGCCTATGCCATCGGCGTCGCGCGTCCCGTTTCGATCATGGTGGACTGCTTCGGCACGGCAAAGATTGACGAAGACCGGCTCGAAGCGATCGTGGAGGAAGTGTTCGATCTGCGCCCGGCCGCAATCATTGAAGCGCTCGGTCTGCGCGCGCCGATCTACCGTCCGCTCGCCGCTTACGGCCATGTCGGCAGAGAAGACCTCGGCGTCAGATGGGAACAGACCGACAAGGCCGACGTTCTGCGGCAAAAAGCCGGCCTGTAATAACAAAGACGGTTACGGCTGCACCTTGTGCGGCCGTCCTTCTTTTTGACTTTGTTTTAACATTTTTCTGAACATTTCAACAAAACGGTTGCCCGTTTTCGCCCAATCGGGTATAATACGAATCAAAGGAGGAGATGCGTATGAAACGGTTCTTTCCCATTTTGCTTACAGTGCTTGTTTGCCTGAGCCTTTGCGCCGTCTTTGCGGCAACCGCAGGCGGACCGGTTTACGGCGACGCGCTGATTGCCGCCAACGAGCAGACGCTTCATCGTTTTGTGAAGGAGAACGCCGCACCCGACGCGGCGCAGCACGGGAAGCTGACGCTCACAAAAGAAGTGAAGCTCACCCCGCAGGCAGACCCCGTCGGTATGCAGTATGCGCTGCAGTATGAGGCCGACGCAGACAAAGTTTTCTTTTGCGTGACGCCGCAGAACTGGCTGCCCGTGACGCTTTCCATGGAGCTTGCGCCGGACGGAAAAGCCGTCTTCCGTCATACCGTTCTGGCGGAGGATCAGCCCGATCCCGAAGCAAAAACGCTCACCTATGATCGTGCCGCGCTGAAAGCGGACGATCTGCTCGTGTTTGATGAACGCGCGGGCAGCGAGACCGCCTGGTTCCTGCAGGAGACCGAAACGCTCGCGTCGTGGGACGCGCTGCTGGAACAGTGCGTCGGTCTGCATCTCTATGCATTCGGTTTTTATCAGCTTTGTCCGGGCCATCAGCCCAGACTGGCAACCATTGCGCAGGCGGCGGACGCCGAAGCCGAACGCGACTTTCTCTACTGCGCCGTGTGCGGCATGGAAATGCGCGGCACGCTTTGGGGCGACGATTATCACAACGCGGCCGAGAAGCTTCTGCTATCGACCCTGCAGGGAATGATTACGGAAGGCGAGCCGCTGCCCGAAGCGCTGCAAAAGACGCAGGAACTGACCGATCTGGAACACGGTGTGACGTTTGAGGCCGTCTGTTCGCTGGAACTGAACGAATCGCGCAGCGGCGTCGTGTTCCGCATGACGAACAGCACAGACCCCACCGTCTGCGAACTGCAGCTGACGCCGGGCCTCAATTCGACGATCGTGTTCCGGAATATCCCGCAGGAAAACGCGCAGCCGCTGACCCTTGACCTGAAGCAGAAAAGAAGCGCTTTCAAGGTTCCCGGCAGCAAGGATTTCCTCGGTTACGTCATTCTCAATCTTTACGGAAAGGTCTATTGCTTCCCCGATCTGATGAACGTCTGGGCTGAGATCCTGAACGATGCTTGCAACATGCGCCTGTATCAGCTCGGCTTCACGCGGTACTGTCCCGCGCACAGATATGAACTGTATCAGGCGGACCCGCCGGTCTGCGAGGGAATCTGGTCGGAGTATTACCGCTGCAATACGTGCCGCCACTGCTACAAAAGCGATCACATCGGGTCGCACACCTTCGGGGAACCGGTCCTCACGAAACCCGCCACCTGTCTGGAAAACGGCGAAAAAACCGAAACCTGCACGCGCTGCGGCTTCAAGCTTGTGACGCCGGTGATGGCCGAAGGGGAACATACGTGGCAGACGGTACTTTGCCAGGCAACCGCAAAACGCGACGGCTATGAACGCGAGGAATGCGCCGTTTGTCATACGGTACTTCAAAGCGAACCCATTCCGCGCATTGCCTCGGTCACGCTCTCCGCGGCGTCCTATACGTATAACGGTAAAGTGCGGCGCCCGAAGGTCACGCTGAAGGACGCCGAAGGGAAGGCCATTCCCGCCGGCTATTACACGGTGACTTATCCCGTGGGCAGAAAGCTGCCGGGCGTTTACACCGTGACCGTTGAAATGGACGGCGAGCGCTATGCCGGAAAGTTTACGAGAAAGTTCAAAATCCTGCCCGAAAAAGTCGCGGGTCTTGCCGTCCGCGGAAGAAAGCTGACGTGGCAGGCGGCGGACAGCGCGCAGAAATACGTCGTCTATTACCGCGAAGGCAAGACGGGGGACTTCCGGAAGCTGTTTTCCACCGTGAAGACCGCATGCAGCCTCAAAAAACTGGAACCCGGAAAGCTTTATTATTTCAGAGTACGCACCTATGCACGTGATTCGCTGAACGGCGTTTCGCTTCTCGGCGCTCCGTCGGCGGCAGTGAAGACGCGGCTGAAATAGCGGACGGTTCTGACGCTTGACAACAAAAACCATGTGTTGTATAATGAATGAAACAAAATGATTTACGGAGGTTACGACCCATGAAAAAGACAAAACGCC
>JAEEGI010023924.1_pt1 | contig 11954 bp, 7 predicted proteins | sample 8958751 | NCBI WGS metagenome assembly JAEEGI01 (sample SAMN16246545, study PRJNA631951) | gut metagenome | biome: gut microbiome; feature: rumen; material: KS-attached | host: Bos | place: Iran: Karaj | collected 2018-10 | reverse complement strand
AAAAACAAATTTTAACTTAATTTATTTTATTTAAATGTTATTAAATATAATATATTAATATTATTGAATTTAATATTTAAAAATGAATCAAAAATTACAAAAAGTCATTAATGAAAACTACAAAAAAAAACTTAAAATAAAACTCCTAATACCTTTTTCTTTAAAAAAAAATTTTCAAAAATACAATAATTTATATATAAATCATGGTTTTATATTTTTAAATAATTAATATTTATTTTATTTTAACTGACTATTTTAATTAAACAATAACCAAAAAGAAATCTCAAAATTAAATCAAGTTTAAACATAAAACATGCAGTTAGATCTCTGAAGAAAAATATATAATAGCCATAACCAAAAATACCATTTAAAATAGGAGAAGAAAAAATAAAAAACCAAAGAACAAAAGCAATATATCTTTTTTTAATGACAAAAATTTTTCCTTCAACTAAATCAGTAAATTTAGATGTTTTTTCGGTTATATCACTATCTCTTATATTATCATCTTCATTTTCATTTTTATCATTTTTTTCACTAATATTACTTATTCTAGTTTCATCTTTAAAATTATTCCATCTTAACATTCTAATTTGTAAAAATTTAATTGATATATTTTTATAAATATCAAAATGTTGTTTTAGTTTTTTTTTTCTGTCTTTAGAAGCTACTTTTGTAAATAAAAAAGTGCCATAAATTAATGAGGAAATTAATAATATTGGTTGAGTGTATAATTTTGCTTTAAAAAATGGAATTATTATATTATTTTTATTTTTAAAATTAAACATTGTCATTGATGTTTCAGGTATTAAACCTAAACAAATAAAAAAAAATATTTCTTCACCAATTAAAATTTTTATAGTATGTTCAAATGGATTTGAAAGAAAATATATTCTTATTATTACTTGAACACAACCTTCAAAAGCGAATATTAAAAATCCAGGAATAAAAAATAATATATTTATGTAATACAATATTAAATAATACCATCTTCCTTCTAATAAACTAAAAACAAATGGTTTTAAAATAGAAAAATTTTGAAACAAAGAATAACTAATGCTATATAAAATTATACATTTTACAATGAAATTTATAAACATAATTAAAAAACACATTAAATAAAAAAATTTTTGAATTTTAGACATTTTTTTCATTATGTCTCTAAATAATTTTTTCTTTTCAAACATAAAAATTTGAAAAGCACTAGATTTTTTACTTCTTTCTTTTTTATAATCTTTCATTACAGGTGGTCCTAAAGCATCTTCTGAAAAATCATTATTTGTTTTTTTTGGTTTATTAGTAATAATTTCTTCTTTTTGTAAATCTCTTAATTCCATTTTTCTATAATTTTTATTAATTTATTTAAATCATTCTTTATTTTTTCATGGTTATTTTTCATTATTTCATATATTTCTTTCTTATACAATTTGTATCAATTAAAAACGAACCTTCATTAAGATTTGCAATGAATGAAGGACATTTAGAAGATTTATATAAAATAATGATAAATTATTTGTTAGTAAATACTACTATTGATATTGTTCCAATTGATATAATAAAACATATTGATTTAATTGGGACAATGGAATTAAATATTTCTTATCCAAATATTACTTTAACTAAAATGCTTAATGATAGTATTAAAATGGATTTTTATAATATTGAAAATCCTAGTATTATATCTTATTATATTTTACTTAATTTTAGTAATATTGAAGTCAATGCTTCTTTTTTATATGAATTTGATAGTAATTTTTATAATAGTGCTTCTTATTGTAATATTTCTATTTTAAATATATCATTAGATTTAAATTTAACAATATATCCAGTTAAAAATTTATATGAACCTTTTAAAAATGGACCTTCTATTTTAATAAATAATTTACATATACCAAATTTACCTGAATTACATTTTGATTTTATAAATAATAAAGAGGAAGAAAAAATAAAATTTGATTTATTTTTATTTAAGAAATTTTATCCAGATATCATTGAATCATTAATTCCATATGCAGAAGATTTAATTAATAATAATTTATTGAATGATATCAATACTTATATAAAAAATCAAATGTATGCATTAAAATTGAAAGATACAATTATTTATAATGATTATTCTTTTTTAATAAGTTATTCAATGAATGAAATGCCAATTGTTTTTGATTCAGAAAAAATAAATAAAACATCAGAAAATATATTGGAAATTGGATTAGAACTTTTAATAAAAAATTCCCAAAATTCATATAAAAGAAAAGAAATGTTAGGACTACCTCATGTAACAGATGATGATTTTGGAATAAATAATGCAGCAGTTTTAGTTGTAGGAAAAGATTTATTAGATAATTTAATTTATGTCATAAATGATTTAGGTCTTTTTACTCAATATATTTATAATAATATTTCCTCTTCTTATACAATTAGAGCTTATTTATTATATAATTTAATTACTGAAATTCCTCAAAAATATGGTTATTTTTCTTCAATGGATATTAATTTAACCAGTCTAGAAATTCCTAAACTTTCTCTTTTTAAAGATAATCTTCATTTAGATTTTAATTATAATATTCAATTTATATTAAATGAAACTGCTTTAAATGCTGATATTAAATTTAATTTAGATTCAAATTTAGTGATCAAAGAAGGGAAATTTAATATTACAATTCAACAAATTCATTTTGCAAAATTTCATATTCTTGAAACTAAAGTATCTAATATAACTGATGAAAAATTATTAAATAATTTTAATACTGAAATTGACTTAGTTATAAAAATAGCAAACCCAGTAATTGAATATTTATTGAGGAATATAACTTTACCAAAAATATATAATATTTCAATTCAAAATATAGATTTTAAAATTAATAAAGATTATTTAAAATTAGGAATTAGTCCATATATAGAATAATAATTAATATTTGAATATAAAAATCATTTTATTTTTAAAAATATTAAAATTGCATATTATTTATCATTTAAAATCCATTGGAAGAAAAATCAACTTGAAATTAAAAAAATCTAAAATTTTTCATTTTTTTCTCTATTTAAAAATTAATTTAATAAAATTTAATTATTTAACTCTAAAATTAAAATTAAAAATTTAATTTAAGAAATAAAATAAATGAACAAGATAGATATAAGTAATCCATTAAATTTAAATTTTGAATTAATTCCTCCTCCAAATTCATTAGATAAACCATTATATTCAAATCCTCCAAATTTTAATAGTATTTTTTCACAAGATTTATTAACCATTCAAGATATTTTAGAAATGAATAATATTAATGTTGAAAATTACAAAAATAGAAAAGCTGAAATTGTTTATAGTGAAGAACCTTATTTTGGTAACAAAAGAATTTCTCTTGAAGAATTAATAGATTATTTAAATATTAAAGAACCATATAATAAAGAAAATTATAAGAAATTTCAATATATTAATTATAATAAAAAAAATAATATACTTTTTAGTTCAAATATAGAGAGTGGAAATTTAAGAATGGTTATAAAACATTCTGATAATGAATATGATCTAATTACTAGACCAGAAACAAATAGTTTAAAAGCTTATCAATGGTTTTATTTTATTGTAAAACCAAATGAGATGAATTTTTCTTTTCAAAATTCAACAATTAAATTCAATATAATCAATTTATATAAAAAAACTATAATTTTTAATGACCAAATTCATGTTTTATGTCATTATAATAATTATTGGACAAGAGATACAAGTGATATATTTTATTATCAAAATAATTTTCCAATTACAAATGACATTTTAAATAATAATAATTCCAATACTTATCAAAAAGATAACACTCTAAATTTTGGAGGTTTAAATACTAATTTAAATACTAATAACAATATAAATAATCAAAATTTTTTTCATACATTAACTTTTTCATTTGATTTTAAGAAAATAGAAACCCCAATAAAATATGTATATTTCTCTTATTGTTATCCTTACCCATATTCTAAATTAATAAATTTTATATCATCACTGAATAAATTTACGAATTATCTTCGTTATGAAGAAATAGGGAAAACATTGAATGGAAATTTATTGCATATGTTAGTTATAACAAATTTCGGAGATTCATTTGATATTTTAGCAAAAAAACCTTCAATAATATTAACAAGTAGAGTTCATCCAGGAGAATCAAATACATCATATGTAGTACAAGGTTTAATAGAATATTTATTATCAAATAATAATGTAGCATATAAATTAAGAAAAAATTTTATTTTTAAAATTATACCAATGTTAAATCCTGATGGTGTAATAAGAGGAAATTATAGAATGAATTTACTTGGAAAAGATTTAAATAGAATGTGGACTGAACCTGATATTAAAACTTGTCCAACTGTTTATTATTCTCATCAAATGATTCAAAAAACTTTAAATTCAAGAGATATTTATTTATTCTGTGATTTTCATGGACATTCAAATAAACAAAATTTCTTTTTATATTCTTGTAAAAGTAAAAATGATAATTTTAATAATAATATTAATAATAATAATTATAAAAAGTTTTCTTATCATGAATTAGTTTTTCCTAATATTTTTAGTAAAGAAAATATTTATTTTGATAAAAAGGCTTGTGTTGATAAAATAAATCCTTCAAAATTAAAAACTGCAAGAGCTGTTTTAAAAATGAAATATAATATTGATTTTAGTTATTGTTTAGAAAGTTCAATTAGTGCAATTAAATTACCTAACGGTTTTTTAAAGCCATTTAATATTGAATTATATAAAAAAATAGGAAAAGATTTTTGTATTACTTTAAGTAAATTAATCAATTCAAAAATTTATTATTCTGTGTTAAATTCTGTCAGAAATGAAAAAAGAGAAAAAGATAAAGATTTAAAAAAAAATAAAGATAATAATAATATGTTACCTTTGATTAATCATAAAAATTCACTTGGATCTAATTCTTCTGTAAATTCAAATATTACTAAAAATAAAAGTGAAGGGTCTATAAGAGGAAGAAAGAAAGTAAATTATAGTATAAATTATAATATTAATAATAATAATAATAATGATGAAAGAGTGATAATAAATAAACAATATCCAAATGTAATTGATAAAATGTATTATTTTCATTAAATAATTATAATTTATATAATTTTTAATTTTCAGTTATAAATTTTTTTGGATAAAAAATATATAATAAAGAAAATAAATAAATGATGGAATCAACTACAAATTCATTAAAATTTCCAAAAAGAGATTCTTTAAGAGAATGTAGACAATTTATAAATGATTTATTTGTATCTAATTCAGGAGAAGGAATGAAATTTATTGAAAGAATTCAATATATATTAGATCCAAAATCATTAAATTTTGATATAAAAAGACATATTCTTGCAGAAGAAGCCTTCAGTTATAAATATGGAAATTTAGCAAAAAGTATGAATCAAACAATTCAAGAAAGTAAATTCAGTAATGATAGTTTATTAAGATATTTTAAAGCAGAAAGTATTATTCAAGTAAATCAACAAATAGATTCAATAAATGAATTAGAAAAATTAAATGCTATTGGAAAAAATGCTAAATTAACTATTGAAGAAGGAAAAATTTATTTAATATATATATGGTCAATTTATAAACCTATCTGTAAAAAACAATTGAGTCAATTAGATAAAATATTTAAAGAACATAATTGGGAAAATAATGCAGTTTTTGTAACAATAAATACAGATAGAAATAGAGAATATGCTCAAAAATTAATTAAAATGCTTCATTGTGAATATTTTGAAAATTATTATATTGATGAAAACAAATTTCCAAATCATCCAATTTTTAATGTTGCTAAAAAATATGGTTATCCAGCTTCAATTTTAGTAAATAATGATGGTATCATTGAATTAGTGGGAAGTTTATTTGAAATTAATTTAGAACAAAAAATTGAATCTTTATTAAAAAGAGAAAGAGCAAATAAAAATGGTGTTTTAAATAATCAATTTGTAGATGAAGATGCACTTAAAATATTAAAGAAAATATCAAGAAATCAATTACAAAAAAGACTAAGTGAAAAAGTATTAAATGTAAATGCAAATCATTTATATGGAGCAACATTGAAAATAAAATATATATTTAGAGCAAATAAAGATAATGATTTTATGACAGATGATGGAAGAGTTAAAATAAAAAGGGAAATTTTAGCTGAATTAGATTATTATGCTCATACTTCAGATATGAAAATATTTGATTATATTTTTGAAGGAATGGATAGAATACCCAATTTAAAATTTAATAGAAATGTTGTTGAAACTTTTGAAGTTCCATATAGTAGAAATCCAATATGTTGTATGTGTAAAATGCCTTGTATTGAAAGTTTTAATGAATATACTGCTAATGAAAAATTTATTGTTTTTAATCAAAATAATAATAATCAAAAAAAAGAAAATACTCATAATAATAATAATTTAAATGATAGTGGTTCTTATGAATTTTCTGAAGATGCTGATGAAATCTTTACTGCTAATAATTATTTTGGATTTTATTATTGTTCTACTTGTGATCATAATTATTGTTTTAAATGTGGAGAATTTATTACAAATTTACAAAATATAAATATGATTCATAAACACTTTTTATTGTATATTTCAACTGAAAATAGAATTTTTTCAAAATTTATATTATTATATAACATTAAAACTAATCATGACTTAGATTTTAAATATTTTTATGAAAATTCTAAAACTGAAAAATTAATTGAAATAGCATCTCATTATATGGTTAAATGTGATGGTTGTTTACAATTTCCAATTAGACCTATAAGATGGAAATGTTGTAATTGTGTATCCAAAAATATATGTGATAAATGTCGTTCTAAAATTTTAACCAGAGAAAATGGATATGAAGATTTATTATGGAATTTACATCATGGAGGATGTGATCCTATTCAACATGTTTTTATGAAAATTTTGTTTGATTGTTTTGCATATTAAATTTTAAAATTTATTTTTGTTTGAAAACAATTTTATTTAACATTCTTTAATTTTTTAAATTAAAAAAATATTGTTGGAATAAAAAAAATTGAAAATCATATTTAATTTAAATTTCTAATATAATTATCAAAAGTAAAATTGCAAATTGAAGAAAATTCACTATTATTATCTCTAACAGAAGTATTATTATTATTATTTTTTTGATTATTAAAATATTCACTTTTATTTAAATTTGGATTTTGAATTGTATGAATATTATTATTATCAAAAAAGATTTGATTATAATCTTTATTATTATAAGTTTTCATATAATTATCAAACATTTGTTCCATTCTTTTATCATGATTATTTGCAAGTCTTTCAGTATTAATATCTAATTTTCTTTTACTATCAAAAACACTAAAACTATTATTTTTATTTATATTTTTTTTATTTTGTTCTAATTTACTTGTATTATTATTCCCTTTATTGTCTTCATTTTTATTTTTTGATGCACTTGCAGTTTGCTTTCTTGTATTTCTATAAGTATTAATTAAAGTATGTTTATCAACTATTGTTAAATCATTATATAAACTATTCATTGCATGAATAAAGTCTTCATTTGAAAGAGTTTGATTATCATCTTTTAATTCATTTATTAAAGGTTCAATTATAGTTGCTATTTGATTTGGTAATCTTTCTGTATTTATATGAATAGGAGAAATTAAACCATCTTGATCAGAATCTAATTCCCTAAATATAGTATCAAAAACAGATTTATGTATTTTATCCATTATTCTCTTATTTTTTCTCTTACTATTTTCAATTGGAATAGCATTTTCTTTTTTATTTCTATAATATTTATTATATAATGTATCTCTTTTATCTTCTTCTTGTTTTGCTATAGTATAATTTCTAGTATAAACATCTAAATTATAATTATTGTTATTTCCTTTATTAAATGTATTTAATTGTTTTGAAACTAATGTGGGTCGAAACATTGGTTTTCCATTTTCATCTTCTTTATTATTATTTAATAAATTACATAATTCTTGATGTCTTTGTTTATATAAATTAGAAAAAAATTGTTGTCTTTCTTTAAATGATAAATCAGTTTTATAATTATCATTAATAGATGGTTTAAAAGGATATTTTTGATTATATTCTTTTTCTAATCTTTCTAATTTACTTTTAGATAATTGTCTTTTATATGATTGGGCCATTGAAGTTTGATTTTCCGATAATTTATTATTATATTCAGTATTTACTTTTGGCTTAAAAGAACATCTTTCAACTTCTTCATCTTCTATTTGTTTCTTTATTTCTTCCATTTGGTCTAAATGATTCTTTCTAAAATTTTTATCTCTATTATACATATATTCTCCATAATTTATATTATTTCCATTTTCATCTTGAATAATTTTTTTTTCTTTTCTTTTATTTTCTGAAGTTGGTTGAGTTTTATATAATTTATTATTGACACTATTATTTTCATTATTTAAATTATTTTCTTTTTCATTTCTATATCCAAAATGGCATGGTTTTTTAGGGACTAATCTTCTCATTTCTGAGTCCATAAATAAACGATCAAAAATTGAACCTCCTGATATTTTACTATAATTTGAAGGACATTTATTTAATATATTCATTTGAACACTAAAAGAACTATTATTAGTCATATTTTGATTTACATTATTACTCTTTTGGTTTTCATGTATTGGTCTTTTATTTGATAAAGGAACAAATTCATTTAATTTAGGTTGAGAATTATTATTTATAGTTTTTTTTTCTTTAGTTTTAATATTTTCATTAATATTATCGTTTTTCTTTACTTTAATTGGTTTAGATTTATGTTTTGAATTTGAAGCAGAGTTTAATTTGTTTTTATTATTTGAAGAGACGTTATTCTCAATATTAAAATTTACTCCTTGTTTTTTATCAATTTCATTTTTATTTTTAGATAAGAAATTATTTATTTCTACATGAATGTTTTCATTATTATTAGGTGAAGAATTATTATAATTTGAATTTTCACTTACTAAATTATTAGAAGTAGTGGCAATAAATTCTTCTTGTACATTTTTATTTTGTTCTTTTGGATCATCTTCTATTGATTCCTGTAATTCTTGTTCGTACTTTTCATTTTTATTTTCATCATTAATATGAATTAAATTATCTTTATTTTCATTTTCTCTAATTTTTCCACCACTTTCAGTATTTTCACTAATTACAACTTCGTCATCTTCATTATTTTTTTTATTATTTTCAATAACATTATTTTTATTGTCTCTTTTTGGGTTTTGATTTCTCATACTTGAATTTTCACTATATCTTAAACTGTTTTCGTCTTGATTAACTTTAATATTATTATTATTATTATTATTATTAATATTACCATTATTAATATTGACATTTCCATTATTATTATGCACTAAATTATTATTATCTATATCTTCTTCAACATCATTTGTACTATAAACAAATTTTCCTTTTTTATTAACATCATTTAAATTATTATTTGAATTATTATTGCTTTCAGTTAATCCATGTTCATCTTCAACTTCCTCAATTTGGCTATTATCTTCTGCATTATCTTTATATTGATTAAGCAAAACTTCTATTTTTTCACTTAAATATTCATGAGCATTATAATCTAAATCATGTTCTTTACAAAAAGCATAAGCTAATTCACTAGGTTCTGAATCTGAATATATTTTTATTTGTTCTGCTTTACCTTGTTCTAGTTCTAATGTCATTACATATATAGGCTCAACACCAGCATATTTATCTGTTTGATTCTCATTTTCTTCTTGATTTTCAGTTGGAAATGATTCAGTTTGTTGTTTTTGAGAAGGATCCATTTTCTATATTTTAATTATTTTATGATTTATTCTTTTTAATTTATAATTATATATTTATTGATGAAAGGAAATTTTTTTTTACATATTTATATTTTATTAATTGTAATAATTTCATGTCAAGAAAATTATGAAAATGAAGAAAATGAATACGAAGATAATTATGATTATGATGATTATGATAAAGATCCTTTTGATAAATTTGAAGATAATAATAAATATATAACAAATATAAAAAATTATAATGATTACTTATTAAATATAAAAAATACAACAAAAGGAAAAATTAAAGTATTACTTATTTATAGTAATTCTTGTCCGCATTGTTTAAGATTTGTGCCAAAATATTATAATGTTTCAATTTCATTGAGTGATATAAAAAACATTCAATTTTTAAGAATTAATTCTAATGTCTATGATAAATTTTCTGACAAAACAGAATTTCAAATAAGAGGTTATCCAGAAATATTTATATATCAAGAACAGAAATTTATTCAATATTTAGATAATCATGAAGAAAAAGAATTGAGAGACTTTATTCAAAATCAATATTCATATAAATGTAAACAAATCAATGATACATATTTGAATTATTTATTAAATGAAACTTTGATGTATTCTAATATTAATCAATATTTCACTTTTATATTAGGAATATTTTATAATGAAAGTTTTATAATTAATGAAAATAATATAAAAATTTTTAATAAATTAAATTCTAGACAAGGTAATTTAATTGAGTCAGAATATTGTTTTTATTTTTTTTATACAAATGACATTGTAGTTAATCATCAATTGTTAAAATATTTTGTTTTAAATGAAAAAAAGAGTTATATATATTTATATAATCATCAAAAAGGATATATAAATTTTCCATATTATAATAACAAATATATTTCACTAAATTTTTCAGAAAAGTATATGCAAAATTTAGAAAAAAATTACATTGAATTAATTGAAAAAAATACATTTCCCTACTATTTTACATTTAAAAATGCTTTACTTCCAAAAATTTTGAAAATGAACAAAAAAATACTAATTTTTTCATTTCAAAATAATGAACAAGAAAAATTATTTTTAGAAAATATTAAAAAAATACTAGGATTTAAATCAGTAAAAGATAATTATTTAATACTTTTAAAAGATATTAATGATGAAAAGTCAAGTTTGTATAAATATTTTAATCAACCAGGAATATATTATTCAAAAAATTTTAGAACAGATGAAACAGTAATTCTATTAGATAAAAATAAAACTGTATATGAGCAAAAAGAAAAAGTATTAGATAAATTAATTGAATTTATTAATCTTAAAGAAAAACAGGAAATAAAAGAATTAACTCAAGATGATATTAAAGTAAACATTAAGAAAGGAATAGAAATGTTAAATAATGTAATAAAATATTTTGAAACTCCCAAAAATGAGACAAATATTAAAAATAATAATACAATAACAGAAAATAATACAAAGAAAAATATAAAAATTATTAATCAGAATTTAAAAAAAGAAAAAGGAAAAATAAATAATAAAAATGGAAAAAGAAATATTAAAATAGATATAATATACTTGATCATATATTCAACAATATTTTATATAATATTTAAAAAATATATAAAAAAGAAAGAATTTGATATATTTACAATCGAAGAAAAAGAAATAAAAATAATCTAAAATGATAAAAAAATAAATAAACAAAAAAAAATAGTTAAAAAAGAGAAAAAGATAATAATAAATAATATAATATAAATAAATAAAAATATAATATAAAAAGAAATAATATTAATAATAAGAAAAAATATAGAGAAAAGAATAAATAATAAATGATGATAGAAAATTGGGGCGATTGGAAGAGATCTTTTTTTTAAAAAATTGGATTTTTGATTAATATTATTCAGTTAATTATTTTTTTAATCAATTTTTATTTTTACTTCTCCTTATTCTTTTCCATCTTTATTACTTCATATCTAATTCTTCTTCTTCTTCCTCATTTTCTTCTTCATCTCCTCCTTCCCTTCTTCACTTTTTGCTTTATTTTTTCCTTTATTTCTTCCTTTCTAAGCTGAAGTACACCTGTTATCATTTATTGCTTTTTCTTTAGGAGATATTATTATTTTTGCATTTGAATATCTCTTGTTATTGAATCAATAATATACTTGTTCAATTTATTTTTTT
>JAEEGI010023923.1_pt1 | contig 11954 bp, 4 predicted proteins | sample 8958751 | NCBI WGS metagenome assembly JAEEGI01 (sample SAMN16246545, study PRJNA631951) | gut metagenome | biome: gut microbiome; feature: rumen; material: KS-attached | host: Bos | place: Iran: Karaj | collected 2018-10 | reverse complement strand
AAAGATCCAATTACAGGTAAAACTAAAATAATAAATAAAGAAACTGGAGAAGAAATAAATGATATTAAAATTGATGAACCTATTACTCATAATATTCAATTTAGAAATAAAAATGAAATTAATAATGGAAATAATGTAAATGACGAAAGAAATTTAGATTTTTCAAATAAAAATTTAATTACTACAAAATCAAATTTTACTACTGAAGAAACAGAAAAATATTTTACAAATTTTAACAATAATTTTCCAATTGAATTCATTTATATAAAAGATTCAAATACTGGCAAAAAAATTTTAATTAATAAAGATACTGGAGAATCAAATTTTGAAATAAAAACAGATAAAAATAAAGAATATTTAATTAATAAAAAAACAGGCGAAGTTATTAATGACGTTACTAAAGAATTAGACCCAAAAACAAAAGAGGAAAATTATCTAATTAAAAATCCAAATAATTATAATTTAATAGAAGAAAGAAATATTCCTTTAAATACTACTGAATTCATTTTGAAAAAAGATCCAAAAAGCAAAAAAGAAAATTTAATAAACAAACAAACAGGAGAAAAAATAGATAATATAATTTTAAGAAGAAATTCTATAAATGGAGAAATATATTTTATTAACTCAGAAACAGGAAAAAAATTAGATAATATTATTTTAAAAAAAGATCCAAATACAAAAGAAGTAACATATATTCAAATTAATAATGATAATTTAAATGTTAAAGAAACTGATTTAGAAATTAAATTAGACCCAAAAACAAAAAAAGAAATTTTAATTAATAAAGAAACTGGATTTCCATTATATAATATTGAAAAAAGAAATGATCCAGAAACAGGAAAATTAATATTTGTAAATAAAAAAACTGGAGAAATTATTAATAATATAATTGTAACAGTTGACGAAAATGGAAATGAAAAAGTAAAAAAAATAAATATAATTTATCCTATAAACAAACCAAATAATGAAAAGAATTTAATTAAAAAAAAAGAGAAAGTAGGGAAGGAAATTGGTCTTAATTTAGAAACAGGAAAACAAATAAATAATATAGAAAAAAAAAAGAGATAAAAAAACAGAGGAATCTATTAGAGATATTATTAAAAAAGATCCATTAATAGAAAATGAAACAATAACTTTTAGAGGGGATAATGATGATAATAATAATGAAATGAAGATAAAAGACTTAATTACAAATAATAATGTATTAATTGATAAAAAGAAGGGAGAAAAAGTAGACAATCACAAAATGAGATATGATGATTCTAATGAAGAAAGTAAAATAATTAATAAAGAAAGTGATGAAGAAGATAATAGAATTAAAATAGAAAAAGATCCTATAACTGGAAAATCAAATTTTATTAAAGAGGAATCAAATAAAACCATAAATGAAATTATTATTCAAAAAGACCCAAAAACAGGAGAAGAAATATTAATTAATAAAGAAACAGGAAAAAAATTAGATAATGTAATTAAAAAAATAAATAATAAAACCGGAGAAGCAATTTTAATTAACAAAAAAACTGGAGAAAAGATTGAAAGAGTTAAAATTAAAAAAGAACCCATTACCGGTAAATCAACTTTAATTATTAAAGAAGATTCTCCAATTACAATTGAAATTTCTAATATTAAAGATTTAAAAACTGGGAAAGATATTTTAATTAATAAATTGACTGGAGAAAAAATCACTAATTTAGAATTAATTGTTAATAAAAAAACAGGAGAAACTTTATTACTCGATAAAGAAACTGGAGAAGAAATTAAAAATATTGAAAAAAAAAAAGATTCAAAAGGTAAAATTTATTATAGTGTAAAATTACCAAATAATAAAAAAAATTATTTCATTTCAACTAAAGAAAATAAAGGAGATATGATTAACAATAATAATTTATTAAAATCATTTTCACCAAAAAATGTAGATAATAATAATCAATCAGAAATGAATTCAATTCTTTCTATTAAAAATCCAAAAACAGGAAAAGAAGAATTAATAAATAAAGAAACAGGAGAAAAAATAAATGTAGAAAAAATAGTAAATCCAAGAACTGGAAAATCTGAATTAATTAATAAAGATACTGGAGAAAAAATAAAAAATATCCAAATAAAAAAAGACCCAAAAACAGGAGAAGAAATTTATAGTCCAATTCACAAAAATGAAAAAAATATTATCAATAATAATTTAAATGATAATAATGATATTATAATAAAAAGAGATTCGAAGACAGGAAAAGAAATACACATAAATAAAATAACAAACAATAAACAAATAGAATATAATAGAAAAAAAGACAATCAAGAATCAAAAAAAAAAAAAATGAAAAGTAAAATAAAATTATTTGATTCATTACCGGATTTTTCAAATTCAAATTTAGATAATATTGATAAAATAAAAATATTAAAAGAAAGAATGTTTACTGATTCAAATGAAAATAATGAAAGAAATATATTAACAAATCAATATTATACATCAAGAATCAAAACAAAATTAAACAGAGACAACAATGAATTATTCTTTAAAATAATTCGTCAAAGTCAACATTCAAATGTTCAAAATTATAATGATTTACCTTATGAAAGTATGTTATCTTCAATAAGAATATTAATGGATAATAATAATAATTCAAAAAGTCCAGGTAAAAAAAATCCTCCAAATCCAGATAGTCAAGTAAGTAAAATTTTAAATTCTATTAATTTACATTATAATTCAAGAACTATTGAAGATGAAGAAGATAGTGATATTAATAATAATAATAAAAGTGTAAATGATGATTACAAAAAAAGAGAACATAGTTTAAATTTAAAACCAAAAACAATGAAAAATGGATATATTACTAATTTTAATTCTTTTATTCATAAAGTAAATGATATTGATAACAATGTTTATAGTTCTCAAGATAATTATTTTAATATATTGTCTTATAAGAATAAAGCCACAGAAATTTCTAATAAAAAAAATAAAAAAAAAGCAAAAAATGGAGATTTTAGAAGTTCTAATAAAGGAAATAATTTAATATCAGAAAAAAATGATAAGAAAAATAAAAATAATGAAATTAAATTAAGTATAAATAGTAATAATGAAAATATTAAAAATTTAAAATCAGGTTATATTGAGAATTGTCGTGTTCATATTTATAAAAATAAAAATATGATAAACAAAGAATTGACACCTAAAGTTCCAATTAAATTTAGTCAAAGTATTTTTGAACAAAATAATAATAATTTTAATAATATAAAAAATCATAAAAATTATTATCCAAATTACAGTCAAATTATACAATCAAATTTTGATAAAATTGATAAAGGAAAATCCCCTTTAAGAAGATTTAATGAATCTAACTTACCTGATATTTCTTCAATTTCTCAGTTAAGTGATAATTTTTATAAACTTCCAGATTCTAAAATTAATAATATAATGTTACCAAATGCTATGGATTCTGAAAGATATAAATTTTTCAAAAAGTAATTAAAGTCTTTATTTTTTCTTAAATTATTTCATTTAAATTTTTATTTATTTTTTGATTGAAAACACATATTTTTTGTGATAAAAATTTAAATTCTTTATATAGAACATTAAATAATTGAAAAATAAACCTTAAAAAATAAACACTACTTAAAACATATTATTTCATTAATTTAATTTTAAATATCAAAAAAAAATAAATAAATACAAAAAAAAAAATAAAAAACAATGTTTTTAATCCCTAAAATTATTTTCTAATTCAATAAAATCAGGTCTTTTCTCTTCATTAATTTCCAACATTTTTAATATTATATTAACAAACTCAAATGAATATCTTGCAACTAAATACCTTGCCAAAATATTTTTAATAGTCTCTCTATCTTTCAATTCTCTAATATTGTATAAAGATTTAAAAGTCAAAGTTGCTGCAAATAAAATACACATTCCTAAACTAAATACATCACTTTTAAAGCAATTATGATAAACAACATTTTTCTTCAATTTCAAAGCATTAAATAATATAGGACTCATATATAATTCAGTTCCTCTAATCATATGTTCATTATCATTGTTATTATTCATTATTTTTGCTTCTCCAAAATCACATATTTTATATTCATTTCCTACAATTAAAATATTTTGCGGTTTTATATCTCTATGGGCAATATTATTTTGTTGTAATTGAGAAAATGTTTTTATTAAAGGTTTTATTATATTTATTAATTCTCCTTCAGTGTAATAATTTTTATTTTGTGCTCTATTTTTTATTTCTTTTTCCCAATCTCCCGAAGCTAATTCCATTAAAACAAAAAAAGCATAATTTCCTTCTTCTAATTTTTTACTTTGAGAACCGAATATTCTTATTATACCTGAACATTTAGTTTTTTTTATAAATGAAATTGCTAAATCATATTCGCTCCTAATATTTTCTATTTTATCTAAAGAAGGAGATATTATTTTTTTTAAAGCATATAATTCATTATTTTTTGACCAAATTGCTGAATATATTTTACCAAAAGTTCCTTCACCAACTTGTTTGTTTATTGTAAAGTCATTTGGATCAAATTCTTCATCAGGTTCTATAATATAATTATTACTTATTTTATTTGAATTATTATTATTATTATTGTTATTATTGTTGATGAAGTTATTTATGTTTATATTTACATTAAAATTTAAATTAATGTTTTGAAAAATTTTTGAATTAATTAAATTTTTAGATGATTTTTCCCTTGTTTTCATTTGAAGTAAACTATTTTCTCTACTAATATTATGTGAAGGAAATTCATGAAAAGATTGAATTCTATTAATTTCATTATGTGTATTATTAATGAAATCTTCATTACTAACATTACTAATATCTTTTTTGAAATTCATTTGAATTGAGTTGTTTTTAGGTATTATTTTATTACTTGAAGGTGGTCTTTTAAAAGAAGAATAAGGACCAATTAAACCAATATTTTTAGGGATTTTAATTATTGAATTTGAACTTAAATCTTTTTTTTGAGAAATTTTTTTGAAAATATTAACCCCAATGTTTTTAGTACTTTTTTCTGTTTGAATTGGTTTAATTATTGGATGATAATCATTAGTATCTATTGCGTTATAGTTTGAAATGTTACTATTTTTTCTTGAAGCATGTTCTTCTTTATTGTTATTTTCAGTTAAAACATGAACTGGATTCTTATTTCTATAAACTCCAATAAAATCAGTATTGATATTATTATTAATTGAATAATTATTTGGTCCAACCCCAAAATTTCCATTATTTCTAACATTAATTCCACTATTAAAGTGACTATAAATATTTTTTTTATGATTTGAATTATGATGAATATTTAAAATATTATGATATTCATTTTGTATATTATCATTATTATTTGGCTCAAATTTAGGAATAGAAAGAGTATTTTTTTCTAATAAATTATCACAATTAGGACAAAACCATTCAACTTTATTATATTCCATAATTTCCTTACAAACAGAACAAATAACAATTTTTTTTCCTTGATATTCTCCCAACAATAAAATTCCGTTACAATCATAATCGTGAATAAAATATTTTTCCTTATTTAAATCAAATCCACATTTACATTTAAAGTTAAAATCAGGTTTTGCATAATTTTTATCTACTAAAGCATTTCTAACTGCAACTTTTTTAGGTTTGTTTTCAAATTTAATATATATTTTAACTTTACTTTGAAAATCTTTCCCACAAACTTTACATTTCCATTTAGTATTAGAAATTTTATTTTTCCATTTACAATTAAAGCATTTAAATATCTTTCTTTTATTACTAAAATATAATCCTTCATTACATCTTGGACATTTCATATCTTCATAATAATAATTTTTACAATGATATTCCTCCCAAGTTGCCTTTTCATAATCTTCAATTTGTTCTTCTTCTTTTTCATATAATTCAGAATAATAATCTTCCATACATTCTTTACAAAATAAATGAATTTGACTTGATTTATATATCATTTTACAAAATAAACATATTATAAAATTAAATTTTGAAGGATATAATAATTCTTCACCACATATATGATAACATTTTGATGTATTATCACAATGAGGAATTATGTCATTAATATTTAAAGGATCAATTTTATTCAAAGATTTTTTTGAAGAAATGATTATTTCTCTTATTTTTTTCACTGATAAAATATCAGGCATGTAATTTTGAGATTTTAATAATGATTGAATTTTTGCTAAAGATAATTTTGAATAAGAATTTATTTTTTCTTTTCCTATTAAAGCTGTTGCATTAGATATTATTGAATTAAAAATTGCTTTTTCTCCTAAATTTAATATATTTTCAAATATTTCGTCATATTCCTCTAAGAAAATATTATACAGTTCTTTCTCTTCGAGAGTTAATTTTAAGTCGTTTGATTTTTCTTGGATTTTTTCTGCTGTTAATGACCTTTTTATCATTTTTTTTATTTATTTTTAGAATTTTATTTTTTTTCATAATTTAAATTTTATATTTTATTCATTCGAGACTTTAAAATATTTTTTTATTTGTTCAGTATAAATATTTATATTTTGATTATATATTGGTTTTTTAAGTAAAAATAGGTAAAAATTTCTTGTTTTTAATTTTTTATTTTTTTATTTAAAAATAATGAGCATTTAATTATAATTTTTTAGAAGAGAAAAAAAATATGAAAAATAAAATCAAACACAATTATTTTAAAACATTCAACATATTAAAACCGAAAAATACATTAAATATTGAAACGATAAAATACAACCACTAAATTAATCAATATATATACCAACAAATAGATTTATCGATAATGTAAAACAATTATAAGAGAAAAATTAAAGTCAATAATAAAAAAATAAGATAAATCTAATCAAGATGATGATGAAAAAATTATAGTTAAAACTTAAAATAATCAAAGTTTTAAAAAAATAAGTGATAAGGAAATCATTTAATTATAATGACTAAAAAAAAATCCTAAAAAAATGATTAATAATAAAAATAAAAAATATATAATTGTCAACAAAAATAAAAATTTTAATGATATAATATATGTTTAAATGATTAAATGATAATTATAGATATATTTTCCATTATCACAAACAAATATAATAAAAAGATTTATTCAAAAAATCTTTCACATCTAATATAAATGTACTTAAATTCAGAAAAAAAAAAGAAAATAATTAGAAAAATCAAAATCTTAGTGTAGACCACCAACCCCTGAGATAGAGAGGAGGTCAGGTTAAGATAGGATATAGGAGAGGTGTCCATACTGGTACAAAAACTCTTTTTCCAATTTTATTTACTTTTTCATATCCAAAATTTCTTTTTTTATTTTTTAAATTTTTTTATTAAAATAAATTAGACTATTATCATTACATTATTTATAAATCAAATTTTTATTTTTTAAACCACAATTCAAAAAAAATTAAATGAAATTTAAAAATAATATATGTTAAACAAAATTTTTATTTATTTTTAATCCTCATTGATAATTTCGTCAATTTCTTTTGAACTTATGCTACTAATTTTATATTTATTTCCAGATATAGTATTGAATTTATTATTACTTTTTTTATTTTCATTAGAAATTTCCTCAGGAATAGACATAGTACTTTTTATATTTTGAGGAATACTTTCTTTAATATTTGAATTACTCATATAAGGGCTATTTTTATTATCGCTTTTATTAATATCTTCAGGAATATTATTTGAAGAAATTACATTATTATTATTTTCTCTTATAAACTCTTCAGGAGTATTAGAAGAATTAATATTATTACTAATTTTTTCTTCAGGAATAACTTGAGATTCATTCGTATTCTTATTATAATCAGTATTTTTTTTTTCTTTTGTATTATATTCATTTCCTTTTTCATTATTATTAATATCTTCATCTATTTCTGGATTAAAATCATTATAACCTTCAAGATTTTCTTCAATTGTACTTATTGTTTTTTTTCTTTTTGAATTTCCACTTTCTATGACTGAATTAATTAATGAACTTGTTCCTCCTGATTTTTGAGAAGAAATTGATTTTTTAACATTTTTGTTTTTGTTTGGAATTTTTTTATTATTACTTGATGAAATATTATTATTATTTGAATTTATTTTACTTGATATATTATTTTCAAAATCATTGTATTCATTTGATTGACTATTAATATTTTCTGGAATTGTTTTTGATTCAATCAATTCCTTATCTACATAACTTTTTATTTCTTCCACTTCAGGTTCTAAAACTTGATTTTCTTTACTTTTTTTTATTTGAGAATATGCTTTTAAATATTCATTATTTTCATCATTTTCATCATAATTAACTTTATCATTATCACCTTCAAATTCCTTTTCATAATTTTTTTCTTCTTCATCATTTTCGTTTTGTTTTTTTTCAATACTCTCATTTTTATATCTTTTCATACTTATATTATAAGTATTATTTGGTATATTTTTATTAGGATTTAAAAATGAAGGTTGAGAAATTTTTCCTTCTCTTAAATCTTTTTCATATTTCTTTTTTGTTGTATTATACATATAATTTATCATTTCTTTATCTGTCATTTGTTTTTGTTTTCTCGGATAAAAAGGTTTTTCTTTTATATAATAACCTTCATTTTTTTTCATTTTTTTTATTTCTTTTTTTTCTTTTTCTTTTATTTTAAAATCATTTTCAGTTTGAGAAAAAGTTGTTTTATTATTTTCATTAAAATTCTTATTATTATCATTTTTTTCTTCGTGAATAATTCTAATGATAGTTTCTTCTTTTTGCTTTTCTGGTTTTTTGTGAACATAAAATAAAGGAGGTGGATTTCTACTTTCATCTTCTAATAAATTTTTAATTGACATAATATTATTATCTCCTTTCCAATAATCATCAGGATGAATTTCTTTTTGAACATTAACATTATTATTAATATCATTTAAATTAACATTATTATTTGTTAACATTTGATTAACATCAGTATTAACTTCAGTATAAGTATTAATTCCTTTATCTTCAGTTTGATTAACTTGATTTAAAGTATCAATTAATTGTTTTTTAGTTTTATCTTTCATATTCATTCTAATATGATCACTTTTCATTATATTATCTGTATTTTGCATTCTTAAATCATTTGAATAAGGTTTAGCACAAGTGTTTAAATTATCTCTTCCATAAATATTTTTAATAGCATTATTATTTACAAAAATTTTTTCTTGATTTAAAGGAAATGTATTAACTTCATATTTATAATATTCTCTTCTAATTAATAAACTCATTTCAAATTCAGCAATCTTTTCTAAAGAATTATCAAATAATTTTAATATATTTCTTCTTGGTTTAGGAACACTTCCACTGAATTGTAAAAAAGAATCATATGCAAAAATAGATATATTTAATCTACTACTTCCTATTATTTTCATATCTCCAAAATTTTTGTCAATAAACATTATATACATTGGTTGATTGGTTAAATTTTCTTTTAATTCATTTAATTCCATTTCAAAATAAGAACTTTTACCTTGATTAAATATTATTTTTTCCTGATTATATATTACATTCCCATATAAAGTTAAAGAGGGAAAATCAAGGAAACGAAAAGCAAGAACAGGTTGTTTAATTTGACGAAGAAGTTCTCTAGGAAGATATAACTCAAATACAAAAAATTCAAAAAGAAATATTGGATTGTTATGAAGCTGATTTGGAATATTTGCACTTTTTTTTTTGTTTAATTCTGAAATGAGGTAATTTATCATTTTTAGGTAATCACTTTCATTTTGTGACTTAAAGTTAGGATCCATTTTTTAAATTTTTTTATTATTTTTATTGAAATTGTTAAAAATTATAAATCATTTTTTTTTTATTATTTTAGAATCTATATATTTATCTTATAATAGTCATAATAAAGTTTAAGAATAAATAATAAAAATATACAATTTTCTCTTTATCCATTAAACTGGAAATTAATGTTTAAATCTTCATATTCCTCATTATCAAAATATTTATCAGAATTATTAAAATTGGTGCAACCAACTTCACCTTGAATATTATTATCCATAATTTTTCCATTAGCTGCAACTTGATAATTTGTATTTAAAATAATTCTATTACCTACATAAATGAATTTTTCATCTGTTTTTAAGTGAATTCCATTAGGAATTTCTCCTTCAATACTTTTAAGATTTTTAAAATAAACATTAAGCTTAAAATGAATATCCTTATCATGTTGATTTTTTACATAAACAAACCCAAAAGAAGAATTTTTAAAATGATTTCCAGTAAATAAAACTAATTTATGATTTGAAAATCTTCTTTTATATTTATCCATAGTTTCAACAGTGTCACAAATAATTTTTTTTAATAAAGACAAATCTTTATCAGGTTCTAATTGTTTTATTTTAAAAGATTGATTTCCATAAATTGAAACATTATATTTTCTAATTGGGGCTTTTACACAATCGTAATTTACATTATAAATACATAAATATTCTCCTTTGTTTAAATAAACATTCATTGATTGATTAAAAGAACTATCAACATAATTAAATTTCTTATTATTTTTATCTAAAGAAACTAAAATAATATTTTCAAAAGTTTCTTCTTCAGGTTGAATTTTTCTATGAAATCTCCCAATTTTTTTATTAATGTCAATTACAAACACTCCATTATTTTCAATTTTAATTTTAACAACATTAAATAATTTTGCATTATCTTTATTAACTTGAAAAGAAGTATTAATTAAATTTTTAAAAGGAACACAAATAGTAATAACTTGGAAAAATTTAAGAAAATTATTATAATCAATCCAAAAAATACCATCTTTAATATTTTTTTCTTCATAACCAAAAATTTTTTTTGTTTCATTATTCCATTTATCACTATAATCACTATAATCTCCATTATATTCTCCTTCTCCAAAAGGATTTCTTAATTTTAATAATCTAATATTTTCTTTATTGACATAACCTTCTTTAGCAGTTATTAGAGAAAAACAATGATTACAAATTAATCCATTTTTTTGTAATTCATCATTGTTTTCTCTGATAAAACTTGTCATAATACAATTATTAATATCACAATTATATATATTTTTCCATAAATTTTCTTTATTTTCAATTGGAATTTCTATTGGAATTGTTGGAAAAGGAGTAAAAGTTTCAAAGACTTCTTTTGGATAACCACATAATATATTAACATAACCTTTATTTATTTTTGCCCAAACTTTTTCTAAAAAAACTCCCCATAAATTTTTATTTGGAGCATCTGAAAAAATTGGTTTATTATTTTCTTTGTTGACAGGAAAATAATCATCTACACAAACAATTTTCCATTGGCCATCTATTTTCACATTAATTTCAATTGCTTCATTCTTTTTTATTTTTAAAGTTTTAAATAATTGAATAATTAATTGAGGAAATTCAGCTAAAGCTGAAATAACTGAAACAAAATAAGCATCACCAATTTGACCTAATTTAATATCATTAATTGATACATTATTATTACAAAAAATATCTGAATTATCTCCCCATATTTCATAATAGTGTTTATATTCAATTTGGTTATCTTTTATTTCAATTGGTGTAATTGAATTATTTCTTCTTTTTTCATTTGAATCAATAAATTTACCTTCTTTTTTTCCATAATATGAATCTAAATTTGGAGGAAAAATATTATCATTAAATGGAATTGAAGGTGCTTGGTTTTTATAATAAATTGGATTCAATGAAAGATATTTATTTGGATTATATGATGTTGAAACTAATATATTTTTTTGTAAGGTTCCTTTTATTATTGTATGGGAAGTTTCGGATACTTGAGATGAACTACAACCCATTTTTTATTTGATTTTTTTAAGAAGGATTTAAGTTGTTTTATTTTTTAAAATATTTATTTAATTTTTTATTTTGAATTATAATAAAAAATTGTTTGAAGATGTTTTTTTGATTAATTTGGGAGTTCATTAATTTATTTCAAAAATATTTAAATAATATATTTTATTAAATTAATAAAATAACTGT
>JAEEGI010023919.1_pt1 | contig 11956 bp, 10 predicted proteins | sample 8958751 | NCBI WGS metagenome assembly JAEEGI01 (sample SAMN16246545, study PRJNA631951) | gut metagenome | biome: gut microbiome; feature: rumen; material: KS-attached | host: Bos | place: Iran: Karaj | collected 2018-10 | reverse complement strand
GGACAAGCCTCATGGATTTCGCGGATCTCCTCCAAGGTGAGTTCACGCGCCAATACCATTTGACGGAAGCCCGCCTCACTGAGAAAGCGAACCTTCTCGATGGTACGATTGTCCATCTGCGTACTGGCATGTAGGGGGATGGGAGGGAGGTTGAGCATGGTGATGCCCATGTCTTGCACGATCAGCGCATCCACCCCGATACGATAAAGTTGCCAGATGAGTTTCTCTGTTTCTTCCAGTTCCTCATCTTTCAGGATGGTATTCAGCGTGACATAGATACGCACACGGTAAAGATGGGCATACGCTACTAGTTCTGCAATATCTTCGATGGAATTGGTCGCAGAGGCACGGGCACCAAACTTCGGGGCACCAATATACACGGCATCAGCGCCATGATTCACAGCCTCAATACCACATTCCAAATTTCGGGCAGGGGCAAGCAGTTCTATGCGTCGCACCTCCTTCATCGCTTACTTAATGTCTTCGATGTTGTATGGGGTCTCTTGATATACGAAGTAGTTCAACCAGTTGGTAAACATCAGGTTGGCATGTGCTCTCCATCGCACCACCACCCCTTCTTCAGGGTTGTCGTGCAGGTAGTAGTTGCGTGGCATTTCAATGGGCAGTCCTTTACTGAGGTCACGTTTGTATTCGGTATCCAGCGTCATTGGAGAATACTCGGAATGTCCCGTAATGAAGAACTCACGTCCATTACGCGCTTCAACCATATAGACACCAGCCTCCTCACTTTCAGAGAGAAGTGTCAGTTCTGGACAATTCAGGATATCTTCCTTGTGAAGCTCTGTATGACGGCTGTGGGGCACAAAGAACACATCGTCAAAGCCACGGAAAATAGGATGTAAAGGCTTTGATTTATGATGTTCGAAGATGCCAAACATCTTTTTCTCCAACGGATACTTAGGGATACCATAGAAATGATACAATCCAGCTTGCGCTGCCCAACAGATGTAGAGCGTCGAAGTGACATGTGTGCGTGCCCAGTCGAAAATATCCGTCAGTTCATCCCAATAGTTGACCTCCTTGAAATCCAATTGCTCTACAGGAGCACCAGTCACGATCATGCCATCGTACTTCTGTGAACGCATCTCCTCAAAATCCGTGTAGAAAGCCATCATGTGCTCCACGGGCGTATTTTTCGACGTGTGGCTTTTCAGCTTCATGAACGTCACCTCTATCTGCAAAGGGGAGTTGGACAACAAGCGAATCAGGTCCGTCTCCGTGGTAATCTTCAAGGGCATGAGGTTCAGCACGGCAATGCGCAGCGGACGGATATCCTGCTGTGTAGCCCTGGAAAGGTCGATTACGAAGATATTCTCTTTCTTCAGCAGCTCGATGGCTGGTAACTTATTGGGTAAATTTAGTGGCATAACATATTAATTTTGCTTGCAAAGTTAATAAATTAATGACACAAACACTCAATTAGTCCCCAAAAACGGAAATGTCATTCAAAAATGCTTAGCATAGGCCTTCCTACCCACGCCTGTGGCGTTTCCAGTCCTAGGATATAGGCCACCGTAGCCGCTACATCATACTGCATCATGGCATCCGTCATCTGGAACCCTTTGCGTATGCCTTTGCCATAAACGATAAACGGTGAGAGCATTTCCTCCAGCGTGATGCCCCCATGTCCCTTGTCTATGCCCCCATGGTCAGCAGTCAAGACGAAGATGGTGTCATCATAGATTCCCGCCTCCTTGGTAGCCTCTATCAATTGGGCGATGCTCTCATCAAGCACCTTTTCGAAGTCATAGTATTTCTCCGTGTACCATCCGTAGGTATGTCCCGTTTCATCCAAACCGCCGAAGTACACCGCAAAGAGTGTAGGTTTCTCTTCTTTGATGACGTTCACAGCTTCCTTCACATAGTCTAAGGGTTCACCGCAGTCTTCTCCGAACTCCTTACCATAGCCTGCATGGTCACGCTGCATCACATGGTCCACTGCCAGTGTGTCTATCACATACTTGATGCCGTCCCAGTCGAATATGGCAGCTGTCTTGCTTTCAGGCTGCTGCTCTTTCAGTATGGAGAAGATGGTAGGGAATATGCCATGTGCGTTGGTCACAGACGATGGGATCTCAGGCACCTTGCTGCCCCACGTCGTATAACCGTGGCTTTCCGTGCCCACTCCCATGAAGTTAGATGCCCAGTTGATGGCCGAAGCCGAAGGCAACACTGAGCGTTTCTCCAGTGTGTAACTACCCTCTGCCATCAGTTTGTCCTTTACGATAGGCATAGGTGCCTTGTCGAAGTTTGTAGCTGCCCATCCGTCTATGCCAATCAGAATCACATGCTTAGCCAGAGGCTTTCTTACATTTTGCTGAGGTTGGTTACAGGAAATCATAAGGAAACCTATCAAGGTCATCAGTGCCAAAAAATAGCTTTTCATAGTTGTTCGTTTTAAAGTTCTTATCGCAAAGGTAGTTATTATTTTGAGAGAGTGTTATGCACATGGGGGATTTTTGCTATCTTTGCACGAAATTAGAGTCTATGAGTCAGCGCTTTGAGAAGATATGGAAGTTCATTACAGATGACATGTGGCACTATACTGCTGAGGATGCCCACATCTCTCCTCTGTTGTTGGGGATACTGAAGACGGTCTATCTCACCGTGCGAGGAATCTTCAATAAAAAGCTGACAGTAAGAGCGGCTGCGTTGACGTACAGTTCGCTTTTGGCAGTAGTGCCATTGTTGGCCATCATTTTTGCCATTGCACGAGGTTTCGGACTGGATGATTTGATGCAAAGGCAGATTACAGCGACATTAGGAGATAATACTGAACTAGTGCGGACGGTGATGGGATTTGTGAATTCTTACTTAGAGCAAACCAAGAACGGGGTTATCATCGGCGTGGGTATTGTAGTGTTGTTGTGGACCGTTTTCAATCTGGTGAACAATATAGAGGTGACTTTCAACAATATCTGGATGGTGAAAAAAGACCGTACTCCTTCCCGTATGTTTGTTGATTATCTGGCACTCTTACTTTTCATGCCTTTGTTGCTCTTGTTCTCAGGTGGTCTCAGCATTTTCATCTCTACCTTGGCCGATCAGATGGAGAGTTATCTGCTTTTAGGACCTATTGCGAAGTTTTTCGTAAAGCTCACTCCCTTTGTGCTTACCTGGCTGATGTTCACTGCGCTCTACATGTTTATCCCGAATACCAAGGTAAAGTTCAGACATGCTTTTCTGGCAGGCGTCTTGGCAGGTACGGCTTATCAATTGTTCCAATACTTATATATTAGCGGACAGATTTGGGTATCGAAGTACAATGCCATTTATGGTAGTTTCGCTGCGCTCCCGCTCTTCCTGCTGTGGTTGCAGGTATCTTGGACCATCTGTCTGATAGGCGTGGAACTGACGTATGCCAGTCAGAACCTCACGAATTTTGATTATGAAAAGGAAACTCGTGATGTAAGTCGTCGATATAGTGACTTCGTTTCTTTGCTTATTCTCTCAATGGTTGCTAATCGTTTTGAGGAAGGTAAAGCACCTTATACGGCCTTGGAACTGTCCGGTGAAGGGCGCATTCCCATCCGACTTACCCAGCAGTGCATCAATGAATTGGTGGAATTGAATCTGCTGCATGAAAAACTGACGGAAACAGAGGAGAGTACTTACCTGCCTTCTGTGGATATTGGACAACTGACTGTTGCCAAGGTGCTCGATGCCCGCAACTGCAAGGGTAAGGAGAATTTCAAAGTAGATCATGAAGGCCGCTTCCATCCGCAATGGCAAGCGTTGATGGATGCCTATGCCGATTGTTATAAGAATGCCAATCAAGTGTTAGTAAAAGATTTGTATCATGGATAAGAAAGTTAATGGACATGCGGCGATTATCCTCGCCAACGTGATTTTCGGTTTGGGCGTACCTATTACCAAGTATCTGCTTGAGGATTGGGTCACTCCAATGACCTATATGGCTACCCGTTGCATAGGTGCAGCGCTTATCTTCTGGGTGATAGCCGCCTTTCTGCCTAAGGAAAAGGTGGAGCGTAAGGACTTGATGGTTATCCTGCTGGCTGGTCTTTTGGGTTTTGTGGTATCACAGACACTTACCGCATGGGCACTTAATTATACCAGTCCAGTCTATTATTCTCTGATTGCCACCCTCACTCCGATCGTAACGATGCTTTTGGCCATTCCTTTCTTGCATGAAGGCACGACGCCCGTAAAGACGCTAGGTGTGTTTCTGGGCATTGCAGGCGCGGCATTGATGGTTTTCGTGAAATGGCAGACGGATGCAGGTAGTAACGACTTGCTGGGTATTTTCTTCGCCTTACTCAGTTTGCTTACTTGGTGTATCTACCTTATTATAACACGTAAGGTTTCTGCCAAGTATAGTGCTGTGACACAGATGAAATGGGTGTTCCTCATCTCTACAATAGCTGTGTTACCCTTTGCTTGGCATGAATTTCCACAGACGGCTCTCTATGGAGGTGGTTGGAGTCCCGATATCTGGGCAGGTATCGCAGGTATGGCATTCATCGTGATCTTTGCTACGGTATTGGGTTATTTCTTTATCCCTTATGCCATGAAATTCCTAAGGGCGACTACCGTCAGTGTCTATACCAACTTACAACCCATTGTGGCTTCACTGGTAGCTATCGCCATCGGACAGGATATTCTTACGTGGGACAAGCCTGTAGCTGCTGTCTTGGTACTGTTGGGTGCTTGGTTGGTAACTTCCAAAGAATAAAACCTCTTTATAACAAAAAGCGACTCCTGAAACCAGAAGTCGCTTTTTGGTGATCCGCTTGGGGCTCGAACCCAAGACCCCAACATTAAAAGTGTTGTGCTCTACCTGCTGAGCTAGCGGATCTCCGCTTGTCGATTATTAAATCGGGTGCAAAGATAGGCACTTTATTTGAAATAGCAATGCTTTTGTGCAAATTTATTTATCTGCCTCGGGTGGGGGTAAGGCTTCCCGCTGCTTGAGGTGTTCCTTATTGATGATGTATCTTTGGTAATAACTCAGCAAAAGAGAGGTCATTGGCAGAGCGATAATCATACCCATGACGCCCATCAGTGATCCCCAAATGGAGAGTGAAAGCAGGATGATGGCGGGATTAAGTCCGGTGACATGTCCCATGATCTTTGGGGTGAGGAACATATCCTGTATGCCTTGCACCACGGCGAAGACGATGAAGCAGAACAGCATGATGACCCAGAAATTCTGTCCGGTATCTGCAGCGCGAAGAATGGCCAGGAAGACAGTAGGAATAATACCCACAATCTGGAGGTAAGGCACCATGTTGAGCAAGCCGATGAAGAGTCCCAAAGGAATGGCGAGGGGCAGACCCACGATGAGGAAACCGATGCTGAAGAGGATGCCCACACAGAAGGCCACTAATGCCTGACCTCGAAAATACTTGTTCATGCCTTCGTTGATGTCTCTCATCACATTCACACAATAACTGCGATAGCGATCGGGTACCAGCGTAGGCCAACCGTCGGAAATGGTTTCATAATCGAACAGGATGAAGACGGTGTAAAGGATGACCATCAGCACCGAGAATATACTGAAGAGGATGCTCACAGATTCAGTGAAGAAGTTCCACACATGCGGAAGGGCATCGCGAACCATTTGCTGAAATTCCTGCTTATCGAGGAGTTTCATAATCTGGGAGGTCCCTATGTTCTCTTGAATGAACTGGTTGATAATAGCAGGCACACGACTGGCTGTCTCGTTGGAACTGAAATACTCCACTACCAGGTCTTTCACACGGGCAAATTCGGAAACGATGGGAGGAAGCAATAAAATCGTCGCTAAGGTAAGTATCACACCCAAGAATAGAAAAGCAGCCAAAATGGCCAACGCACGGTACTTGAGGCGCAGCTTGTATTGGAAGTACTTCACCATCGGGAACATGAGGTAGGCAATGAGCCATGCCAGGAAGAAGGGCACCAGCACATTGCTGAGTCGATAGAGCAACATGAGGAAGCCTATGATCAAGGCGAGGCCTAAGGCACTACGTATAAACAGGTCGAATGTGATTTTCTTGCGTTCCATAATACTTTAGTTTAGTCTTTTTTGTTGGTAGCTTCTAGATAGCAATGGCGGCACAGAGGTTCATACTCCTGTGTCTCACCAAGAAGTACACGTTTCTCATCGTTCACTTTTCGATGGGAGTACATGGCCAAGTCGCCACATTTCACACAGATGGCATGTACCTTCGTCACATCATCAGCGATAGCCATCAGTCCCGGCATTGGTCCGAAAGGCTCTCCGCGAAAGTCCATATCAAGTCCAGCAATGATCACGCGCACCCCATTGTTTGCCAGTCGGTTGCACACATCAATCAACCCCATGTCGAAGAACTGGGCTTCGTCAATACCCACCACATCGATATCCGAAGAAAGCAGCAAGATGCTGGCAGAAGAGTCGAGAGGGGTAGAGGTGATGGTATTGCTGTCATGGCTTACCACATCCTCTTCACTATAGCGGGTGTCGATGGCAGGCTTGAAGATTTCTATTTTCTGCTTGGCAAACTTGGCACGTTTCATGCGGCGAATCAGCTCCTCTGTCTTTCCTGAAAACATGGAGCCACAAATCACCTCAATGCGTCCACGACGGCTGGTTTCATTTATTTGGTATTCAGAAAACATTGCTATAAACGTTGATGAATGTTAAACTTTGCCATTAGATTGTTTTCAAAAGCAAAGATATGACAAAAATGTGACTTTTTGCAAACTAAATATGTTTTACCATAAATTATTTCTAACTTTGCAGCGGATTTTTAAATGAATTACATGGAAAAAGGAATGCTCTACATTGTGCCTACGCCTGTTGGAAACATGGAAGACATGACTTTTCGTGCCATTAGAGTACTGAAAGAAGCCAGTTTGATTTTGGCGGAGGACACGCGTACGAGTGGTAACTTGCTGAAGCATTTCGAGATAAAGAACGCCATGCTTTCACACCATAAATTCAATGAGCATCAGACAGTTGAAGGACTGGTAAAGCGCATAGAGGCGGGAGAAACAGTAGCTCTGATTTCAGATGCTGGTACTCCAGGGATTAGCGATCCAGGCTTTCTTCTTGTGCGTGAGTGCGTGAAGGCTGGCATAGAGGTGCAGACCTTGCCAGGTGCTACTGCTTTTGTGCCTGCATTGGTTTCTTCGGGATTGCCTTGCGATAAGTTCTGCTTTGAAGGCTTCCTTCCGCAGAAGAAAGGCAGACAGACGGCTATTAAGGCATTGGCAGAAGAAACGCGTACCATGATCTTTTATGAATCCCCCTACCGAGTGGTCAAGACGTTGACACAGTTTATGGAAGTTTTCGGACCAGAACGTCAGGCTTCTGTGTCGAGAGAAATTTCCAAAGTACATGAGGAAACGGTACATGGCACCTTGGTAGAGTTGATTTCGCATTTTACAACCATTGAACCACGCGGAGAGATTGTCATCTGTGTGGCAGGAAAAATGAAATAGAATAGTATTAATAAATGTTTTTAAGGCTTATGAAAAAGATTTTATTTGTGGTGTTATGTGCATGCACAGGTTTCCTGGCATCATGTGACCAAATTAATGGAAAGAGCGACATCCTGAAGGCTGAGAATGATTCTCTGCTGACTGTCCTCTCACAACGCAACGCAGAACTCGATGAAATGATGGGTACTTTCAATCAGATTACTGAAGGTTTCCGCCAGATTAATGAAGCAGAGAATCGTGTGGACTTGCAGACTAATCGTTTGGGTGAAGGTTCTACGGATGCCCGTACGCGTATCAAGCAGGATATAGAGTTTATCCAGAAGCAGATGCAGGAAAACCGTGAGCAGATTGCTAAGTTGGAAAGCATGCTGAACAATAGCCGTAACCAGAGTGCTCAGTTGAAGAAAGCCATCGAGGGACTGAATCAGGAACTCGAAACCCGTGCGCAGCGCATCGAGGCTTTACAGGCAGAATTGGCAGAGAAGAACGTTCGCATCGAAGAACTGGATGAGGTAGTAGCTGACCTCACTGCCGATAAGGACGCTTTGATCGTAGAGACACAGGAACAGCAGAACACCTTGAATCAGCAGGATTTGGATTTGCACAAGGCTTGGTTTGTATTTGGAACAAAGAAAGAATTACGTGAGGAGAACATCTTGACTGATGGTGGTTTCTTGAAGAAGGATAAGGTATTGGTTGATAGCGACATCAACAGAGATTATTTCACTGAGATTGATATTCGTACAACCAAGGAGATCCGACTTTATTCTAAATCTGCCGATATGCTGACCACTCATCCTTCAGGTTCTTATTCACTCGTGAAGGATGGTGAGGGTAACCTTACTCTTCACATCACTGATGAGAAGACCTTCTGGAGCGTATCTAAGTATTTGGTTATTCAGGTGAAGTAAATTTTAGAATCGTTTATCTAAGAGGAATAGTGTAAATGTTAGGGGTGTGTCTTAGGGCACCCCCTTTTTATGAATAGATATATGCAGTACTTTGGTGAAATCCTATCTTTATTCGTTGCATTTTCTTGGACGATCACAGCCCTATGCTCTGAAGTAGCTAGCAAGCGACTGGGAGCTTTGCAACTGAATGTGATTCGTCTGACACTTTCCCTTCTTTTATTAGGCATTACCTTGTGGATTACCACAGGGGCGCCTTATCCTCGTTTTGCGGGAGGAGATGCTTGGCTTTGGCTGATTCTTTCAGGCTTGGTGGGCTATGTCTTTGGCGACTATTGCCTGTTCAATTCGTATGTGTTGATTGGCTCTCGTTTCGGACAATTGTTCATGACCTTGGCTCCTTTGGCAGCGGCATTATCTAGTTGGGTGCTCTTAGGAGAGAGTATGACGCTCAAGGCTTGGTTGGGCATGTTTATCACTATTACAGGTATCGGCATGTCGGTCTTGGGAAAAGGAGGGGATGAACATCACCATAAACTTGCTCTTAAATTGCCGTTGAAGGGCGTGATCTTCGGCATCGGTGCAGGCATCGGACAAGGTTTAGGATTGGTTCTCAGTAAGGTGGGCATGGGATTCTATGAGACAGACATCCCTGCAGGAAACGAGATGATGACCACCATGATGCCCTTTGCCTCTACCTTTATCCGTGCGGTAGCAGGAAGCCTTGGCTTCTGGTTGGTTATGATATGGACCCAAAAGCTTCACACCTTACCCATTGCCTTGAAAGACAGTAAAGGTATGAAGGCTGCGATTGGTGCCACCCTCACAGGGCCATTCATTGGCGTATCCTTATCGCTGATGGCAGTGCTCTATACAGAAGCTGGCATTGCCTCTACACTCATGGCACTTACCCCCGTTTTAATTATTTGGCCAGCCCATCTGCTTTTCAAACAGAAGGTACGTACATTGGAAGTCATCGGTGCAGTCATCAGTGTGATTGGAGCATCGCTGTTTTTCTTGTAATTCTGCAAGTTTTTTCCTATCTTCGCATCCAAATAGAAAAGTATGAAAGAATTTGTCATTTCTGAAGTTAAGTCGGAAACAGCTATTTTGGTGGGCCTGATTACCAAGAAGCAAGATGAGCGTAAGACCAACGAGTATTTGGACGAGTTGGCTTTCCTTGCTGAAACGGCAGGAGCCGTTGTCGTAAAGCGTTTTACGCAGAAGCTCGACCAAGCCCATCAAGTGACATATATTGGTAAAGGCAAGCTGGATGAAATCAAGAACTATATCCAGGCGGAAGAAGATGAAGACCGTGAAGTGGGTATGGCCATCTTCGATGACGAACTCTCTGCCAAACAGATACGCAACATCGAACAGGAGCTGAAAATCAAGATACTCGACCGTACTTCATTGATCTTGGATATCTTCGCCATGCGTGCCCAAACCGCCAATGCGAAGACACAGGTGGAATTGGCACAATACAAGTACATGCTTCCACGTCTGCAACGCCTTTGGACACACTTGGAACGCCAAGGTGGTGGTTCTGGTGCTGGTGGTGGTAAAGGTATGGTGGGCCTTCGTGGTCCTGGTGAAACACAGTTGGAGATGGACCGCCGTATCATCCTCAGTCGTATGTCTTTACTGAAAGAACGCTTGGCAGAGATCGACAAGCAGAAAAGCACGCAGCGCAAGAACCGTGGTCGTTTGATTCGTGTGGCTTTGGTGGGATACACCAATGTGGGCAAATCTACGTTGATGAATCTTTTGGCGAAAAGCGAGGTCTTTGCGGAGAACAAGCTTTTTGCCACCCTTGATACCACCGTGCGCAAAGTCATTATAGAGAACCTGCCTTTCTTATTGAGTGATACGGTAGGATTCATTCGCAAGTTGCCTACCGATTTGATCGACTCCTTCAAAAGCACCCTTGATGAGGTGCGTGAAGCCGACTTGCTGGTGCATGTGGTGGACATCTCGCATCCTGATTTCGAGGAACAGATAGAAGTGGTAAACAAGACATTGGCGGAGATTGGTGCAGGAGGCAAGCCCACTATGTTACTGTTCAACAAGATAGATGCCTACACCTATATCAAGAAGGACGAGGACGACCTGACACCTCGTACCCGTGAAAATTGGACACTGGAGGAACTGATGCAGACATGGATGGCCAAGATGGAGGACAACTGCTTGTTCATTTCTGCTCGAGAGAAGACTGGCATCGAGCAGTTCCGCACTACACTCTATGATCGTGTGAAGGAACTGCATGTGCAGAAATATCCGTACAACGATTTCCTCTTCCAAAAATACGAGGAGGAAATTTAAATTCTCAATTCTCCATTTTCAATTTTCAATTTTAAACACTATCTTTGTCGGAATAAGAATAATTTTTAACTTTAAAATCTAACTAATTATGGCTAAAACACCCGATTTTAAGTATGCCCCCATGTTCCAGTTGGGTAAGGATACTACAGAATACCGCCTGCTCACCAAAGAAGGCGTGAGTGTAGGAGAGTTTGAGGGTCATAAGATTCTCAAGGTCAGCAAAGAAGCACTTACCTTACTTGCTCAGCAGGCTTTCCACGATTGCGAGTTCATGCTCCGTCGCGCACACAACGAGCAGGTTGCAAAGATCCTGAACGATCCAGATGCTTCAGAGAACGATAAGTATGTAGCCCTCCAGTTCCTTCGCAATGCCGAGGCTTCCGTGAAGGGCATCCTTCCTTTCTGCCAAGATACGGGTACGGCCATCATTCATGGCGAAAAAGGTCAGCAGGTATGGACAGGCTTCGAGGATGAAGAGGCCCTGTCACGTGGTGTGTACAATACCTATGTGAACGATAACCTGCGTTATTCTCAGAATGCGCCTTTGAATATGTACGATGAGGTGAATACCCGTTGCAACCTCCCTGCACAGATCGACATCGAAGCTGTGGAAGGTGCAGAGTATCGTTTCATCATGGTGGCAAAGGGTGGTGGTTCTGCCAATAAGACCTACTTCTACCCGATGACCAAGGCTACCATTCAGAATGAGGGTACGCTGCTTCCATTTTTGGTAGAGAAGATGAAGAGCCTGGGTACCGCTGCTTGTCCGCCTTACCACATCGCTTTCGTGATTGGTGGTACCAGCGCAGAGAAGAACCTGCTGACAGTGAAGTTGGCTTCTATTAAATATTACGACAACCTGCCTACCACGGGAGATGAGACTGGTCGTGCCTTCCGCGATGTGGACTTGGAGAACAAGTTGCTCGAAGAGGCTTACAAGATTGGTCTTGGCGCCCAGTTTGGTGGCAAGTACCTGGCACACGATATCCGCGTGATCCGTCTGCCTCGTCATGGTGCCTCTTGTCCTATTGGTATGGGCGTTTCTTGCTCTGCCGACCGTAACATCAAGGCTGTGATCAATGAGAATGGTGTATGGTTGGAGAAGATGGACGAGAATCCTACGGAGTTGATTCCAGAAGCTATGCGTCAGCCAGGTGAAGGCGCTAAGGGCGTGGAAATCGACCTCGACAAGGGTATCGACTTCGTTCGTGGCGAACTTTCCACGTATCCTGTCAGCACCCGTGTGAACCTGAAGGGTACCATCATCGTGGCACGTG
>JAEEGI010023918.1_pt1 | contig 11956 bp, 11 predicted proteins | sample 8958751 | NCBI WGS metagenome assembly JAEEGI01 (sample SAMN16246545, study PRJNA631951) | gut metagenome | biome: gut microbiome; feature: rumen; material: KS-attached | host: Bos | place: Iran: Karaj | collected 2018-10 | reverse complement strand
AATCGATGCAACAATCGATTTCGTAAAGGAAAGAAAGCAGTTTGGTCGTCCAATCGCTGCATTCCAGAACACAGCATTCCAGCTTGCTGATATGAAGGCTCGTATGGATGCTGCTAAGTACCTTGTTTACAAGGCTGCTTGCACAAAGGATCAGTACATGGAAGATCACAAGACAAGCTACTCTATCGAGGCAGCTGAGGCTAAGCTTTTTGCAGCTGAGGCAGCTATGGCTGTTACTACAAAGGCTGTACAGCTTCACGGTGGTTACGGTTACACAAGAGAGTACGATGTTGAGCGTATGATGCGTGATGCTAAGATCACAGAAATCTACGAAGGTACATCTGAGGTTCAGAGACTTGTTATCTCTGGCGCTATGCTTAAGTAAGATTGTTTATTATCGTGTGAATAAAAGGAGATTAAATACATGAATATCGTAGTATGTATTAAACAGGTTCCTGACACAAAGGGCGGCGTAAAGTTCAACCCAGATGGAACTCTTGATAGAGCATCAATGCTCGCAATTATGAATCCAGATGATAAGGCAGGTCTTGAGGCTGCTCTTAGAATCAAGGATGAGACAGGTGCAAAGGTTACAGTTCTTACAATGGGACTTCCAAAGGCTGATGATATGCTCCGCGAAGCACTTGCTATGGGTGCTGACGAGGCAGTTCTTGTTACAGATAGACGCCTTGGTGGTGCTGATACATGGGCTACATCTTCAACAGTTGCAGCTGCAGTTAAGAAGCTTGATTATGATCTTATTATCACAGGCCGTCAGGCTATCGATGGTGACACAGCTCAGGTTGGTCCACAGATCGCTGAGCATCTTGCACTCCCAGTAATTTCTTATGCTGAGGATATCAAGGTAGAGGGTAACAGCGTTATCGTTAAGCGTCAGTACGAGGATAGATATCACGAAGTTAAGGCTCAGATGCCTTGCCTTATCACTGCACTTTCTGAGTTAAATGAGCCACGTTACATGACTCCAGGCGGCATCTTTGATGCTTATGACAAGGAAGTAACAGTTTGGGGACGTGATGATCTTACAGATCTTGATGATGCAAACATCGGTCTTGCTGGTTCTCCAACAAAGATCGCTAAGGCTTCTGATAAGGTTCGTAAGGGAGCAGGCGAAAAGGTTGCTCTTGACCCTAAGGAGTCAGTAGAATATATCGTTGGCAAGCTTAAAGAAAAGCATGTAATTTAATAAATAGGAGGCAAATATAATGTCATTAGAAGAATACAAGGGCGTAGCTATATTCGCTCAGCAGGTTGATAACAAACTTAGCTCAATTGCCTTCGAACTTATCGGCAAGGCACATGAGCTTGCAGCAGATTTAGAAACAGACGTAACAGCAGTAGTACTTGGTCACAATATCGCAGATCTTGCAGATAAGCTTGGCGAGTACGGTGCTGATAAGGTAGTTCTTATCGACAATGAGGAACTTGAGACATATCGTACAGAGCCATATGCTCAGGCTCTTACAGCTTATATTAATGAGTACAAGCCAGAAATCATGCTCGTTGGTGCAACAGCTATCGGTCGTGATCTTGGTCCTACAGTTTCAGCTCGTGTTAAGACAGGTCTTACAGCTGACTGTACATCACTTGAGATTGGTGATTTCCCACTTGTAGCTAAGGAAGGTCAGGAGCAGAAGCACAATCAGCTTCTTATGACTCGTCCTGCATTCGGTGGAAACACAATCGCTACAATCGCATTCCCAGACAACCGTCCACAGATGGCTACAGTTCGTCCAGGTGTTATGCAGAAGCTTGAGAAGCAGCCAGGCCGCAAGGCTGAGGTTATCGACTTCAAGCCAGAGCTTACAAAGAACAATCGTTTCGTAGAGATTCTTAACATCGTAAAGAATGCTACTTCTACAGTAGATATCATGGATGCTAAGATCCTCGTTTCTGGTGGTCGTGGTGTTGGTTCTGCAGAGAACTTCAAGATGCTTGAGGATCTTGCTGAGGTTCTTGGTGGTACAGTATCATGCTCACGTGCAGTTGTAGATTCAGGCTGGAAGCCAAAGGATCTTCAGGTAGGTCAGACAGGTAAGACTGTTCGTCCTAACGTATATTTTGCAATCGGTATCTCTGGTGCTATCCAGCATACAGCAGGTATGGAAGAGTCTGATATCATCATCGCAATCAACAAGGATGAGACAGCTCCTATCTTTGATGTAGCTGATTATGGTATCGTTGGAGATCTTAACAAGATCGTTCCAGCTCTTACAGAGGCTATCAAGGCTGAGCTCGCAGCTCAGAACTAATCCTTATGAGGCAATATCTATTCTTAAATAAGATTAGATTTTTCCTATAATTTCTTTCTTTAATTTTTTTGAAGGCGGGTCCAATGGACTCGCCTTTAGTAATTTGGTAAAATCTATTTATGAAAGCAACGAATAAAATCGATATGACACATGGCCCGCTCTTGGGCAAATTAATAATCTTTACTATCCCTATTATCTTATCAGGTGTATTGCAACTTCTTTTTAATGCAGCTGATGTAATTGTTGTGGGCCGTTTCGCAGGAGAGGCTAGCTTAGCAGCAGTTGGTTCTACTAATTCACTTATTAATCTTATGACAAATTTATTCATTGGTATGTCTGTTGGTGCCAATGTATGTGCAGCACAGTTTTATGGAGCTGGGAATCATTCTGATGTAAAAAAGACAGTACATACTAGTACTGCATTTTCACTAATTTGCGGTGTTCTCCTTATATTTATTGGACTTTTTCTGGCGAAGCCTATACTGGAAATTATGGGATCTCCTGAAGATGTTATAGATTTGGCGGTATTATATGTTCGTCTATATTTTTTGGCTATGCCAGCTATTATGCTTTACAACTTCTTAGCTGCAATCCTTAGAGCAGCAGGTGATACAACCCATCCCCTTGTATTCCTTACTATTGCAGGGGTGGTTAATGTAATATTAAATCTATTTTTAGTAATTGTCTTAGACCTAGGCGTAGCAGGCGTTGCCATTGCTACAGTTACATCTAATTATATATCCTGTTTTATGCTTGTAGGCTTTTTCAAGAAGCAGGAAGATGCCTTAAAGCTTGAATTTTCAAGGGTTAGGATAGATAAGAGGATATTAAATCGTATTATAAGAATTGGACTGCCTGCCGGAATTCAGGGAACTGTGTTCTCTTTATCTAATGTTGTAATTCAGTCAGCTATTAATTCTTTTGGAACAGCTGTTATTGCAGGTTCCTCCGCAGCAGCTAGTATCGAAGGATTTGTATATATTTCTATGAATTCAGTTTCTCAGACTACTGTTACCTTCGTAGGCCAAAATTATGGTGCTGGAGATGAGAAGAGAGTTAGAAAGGTTATATTCGAAAGCTTAGGAATAGTAACCGTAGTTGGATTAATTATGGGTAACCTGGCATATGGCTTCTCTGATTCACTTTTAGGGGTTTATACAGACAGTGCAGATGCCATAGAAGCCGGCACACTTCGTTTGTTCTGGGTTTGTTGCCCATATTTCCTTTGTGGAATCATGGATACACTAACTGGAGGCCTTAGAGGATTGGGGAATTCTACACTTCCTATGATTGTATCTTTACTTGGCGCTTGCGCTACAAGACTCATTTGGATTGCCACATATTTTCAGATTCATCATACACAGAATGTGCTGTTTTTCTCATACCCAGGCAGCTGGTTCTTGACACTCAGCGTTCACAGCATCTGCCTTACAATTATCTATCGTAAGTGGGTACAAAAGAAGAATAGTGAGATAAGAATATAACCAAAGCCTTCCCCTTGAGGGGAAGGTGGTCCGAAGGACCGGATGAGGTGTATAGGAGGTTTTTACATGTACTGGAAAGAAATGCTATCAGCTATAGCTAAACCTGATAAAAACGCTACAAGACACGAGCTTTGCACAGATTTTAAGTATACAGGTTTACAGGAATATCCACGCCCTCAGCTTCAGCGAAACTCCTACATAAATCTAAATGGCACATGGGATTATCGTATTATTGATGGCAAGGGAAAGGTGGCCTGCTCCGGTCCTATAGAAGTGCCATTTTCACCTGAGACAAAGCTTTCTGGAACAGAACGTCATATCCTCCTTCCAGAGGAAACATTAGAATATACCAAAATTTATTCCATTGATAAAATTAAAAAATCAAAGCATCTGCTGCTCCATTTTGGAGCAGTGGATCAGGTGGCTCAGGTTTCGTTAAATGGAGTGCATATTGGCATTCACGAGGGCGGATATACATCATTTACCTTCGATATTACAGACTATGTAATAGAGGGGGATAACGAGCTTAAAGTGAAGGTTAGAGACTATACTGACAGGGTAGGATATGCTAGAGGAAAGCAAAGCCTGGATCCTTATGGTATGTGGTATAGTGCTCAAAGTGGAATATGGCAGACAGTATGGATGGAATGGGTTCCAGAGGCCTATGTCAGCAGATTGTTTATTGTTCCCGATATTGATAATGATAGTGTTTCTATTGAAATGAAGGTCTCTGAAATGAAGGGACAGGTTAGAATCCAATCATCTAATCCAGATTTAATAAAAGATTATAGCGTCGAAAAAATCAATGATGATAAGATTAATGTGTTGGTAAAATTGGGGGAATATAGTCTATGGACTCTAGAGAATCCTCAGTTATATTTTATTAATGTGGAATATGGTAAAGATAGCTTTACTACCTATTTTGCTATGCGTCATTTCGGTGTAGAAAGAGATGAAAAGGGGGTTTTGCGCCTTACATTAAATCATGTTCCTACCTTTATGAATGGTGTTTTGGATCAGGGATACTATCCGGAGAGCCTTATGACTCCTCCTAGTGATGATGCTATGGTTTATGATATAGAGTTCATAAAGAGCCTGGGCTTTAATATGATTCGCAAGCACTGTAAATTAGAGCCTATGCGTTGGTATTTCCATTGTGACAGGCTTGGAATGATAGTATGGCAGGATATTGTAAATGGTGGCACAAAGTACGATATGAATATGATTTGCAATGTTCCTACGGTGGTTCGACCATTTGGTAATACAAGGGATAAGAATCGCCTTTTCCTCAGATTTACAGGGCGAAATACAGAAAAATCAAAGGAAGTATGGCATAAGGAATGCAAAGAAATGATGGAGCAGCTTAGAAGTGTGCCTTCACTTGGCCAGTGGTGTCTATTTAATGAGGGCTGGGGCCAGTTTGATGCCCAGGATTGTTTGAAATTTGCATTAAAGTTTGATGATACTAGACCTATTGATTCAGCTTCTGGTTGGTTCCATGAGGATTGTGGAGATGTCTTTTCTGAACACGTATATTTTGAGGATTTGAAGGTGAAACTGACAGAGCGTCCTTATGTGGTTTCAGAATACGGTGGCTTTTCTCTCAAGGTAGGCAATCACGTCATTAAAGATTCGGTATATGGTTACAAGAAGTATAATCATCAGAAAGATTTGCAGGATGCGTATAATACCTTAATGGATAAAATAAAGTCCCTCGAAGCTGAGGGACTTGCAGGTGCTGTATTTACTCAGGCTACCGATGTAGAAGAGGAGGTTAATGGCCTCATTACTTACGATCGGAAGGTGCAAAAGCTGTATTAAAGAAGCTTTGTGGGAATGCCATTCCAAGGATGATTCCCATTACAATGGCTCCCGCAGTCTTTATGGTAGAAAGACCAGCCTGACTAAATGAAGCCATATCGTTCATAATTAAATAATATGATGTGTAATAGATTCCTGCGCCGGGTACTAAAGGGAAAATCCCTGAAATAAGGTAAACGGTGACAGGATTCTTTCTTTTTGAGGCAATAGCTCTTGAAAAGAATGTAAGGGCAAAAGAGCCTATAACATTTCCAAAGGTAGGTGCCAGTAAGATGGTGTTAATCAATGAATAAAAAATCCATCCAATAGCCCCGGAAAAACCACAGTAGGTAAGCTCTGATCTTGGGGCGGAAAAAACTATCGCAAAAGCCACAGTGGCTACCATACTCACTATAAATTCTATAATATAATTAACTAACATTAGATAAAAGAACCTCCAAACAGACTAACTACGGTAATTACAATACCAACACCTACAGCTATACAAAAGGCTGTAAGCAATGCATCGATAAGACGAATAGAACCAGACAGGTAATCGCTGTTAATGAAATCTCTAATACTGTTTGTTAAAGGAATACCTGGTACTAATGGCATTATTCCACCGATGATAATCTTGTCATAGTGGATTGGAAGTCCGGTATAGGCAAAGACCAGGGCTAAAATGGTGACGACCATACTGCCAAGCACGTTTGTAACTGTTTTGGAATTTCCCATTCCCGATTCAAAATACAGGAATATTCTAAGAAGGCACCCTACTATTGTAGCAATAACTCCGTCTAAGGCTGTTCCGCCAAAAAGATAAGCAAATCCGCCACAGCCTATTCCTGTGGCCAGAATCATAACTGGAAGATTATAGCCTGGGAGTTTTTTGTATTCGGCTAATTTAATCCAGGCATCTTCTATTGTAATGTTTTTTGCGCATACATCGCGGCAGAGACTGTTCAGTGCTGCGATTCTAGCTAGGTGCATAGGGTACATAGGAACATGTCTTATCATTGAACTGGCATGTTCGGTTACCTCGTCTGCACTGGCAAATATACCGTTGCTAAGTACGTACACATCGCAATCTGTGATATCGTATGAATTTAAAATAGCGAGAACGCTGTCCTCGACTCTGTAAACCTCTGCTCCATTTCTTAGAAGAATGTCTCCTAACTCTACTGCAAAGGATAATATTTTTTTAGTATCTGTCATAATGTCTCCATAGTATATTTTTCTACAGAATGATTATGTATTAAAACTATTTTTTTTTCAACTCTAGTGGATAAATTTAACGAATGTGGATAACTTTGTGGGAAAAGTTTGTTCGTTGAAATTTGACTCACTTGGGGTATAAATATAGGGAAAACCAGTATTTTATAGGGTTGGAAGGAGACACCCATGTGGATAATTAACTCCGTTCGCATCATATTTTGAAGTTATCCTCAACCATAAAAACATAATTGTGGAAAATGTTAATAAGTCAGTTGCAAAGTTGATTCAAGGAACAACAAGCTATAATCATATAATACAACTGCACAACAAGAATTGTTTGTGCTATACTATTCTGCAGTAATATTTTAGGAGGTCTAGTAATGGCAGAAAACAGTTCATGCGCTTCAGCAAGCAGTTGTTCACGTGGTTCCTGCGAGGGATGTCCATCAGCTGCAGCTAAAGAAGCAGGAGTTAGAAATACAGCATTTCTTGAGGCACCAAATGAGAATTCTAATATAAAGCATGTTATCGGAGTAGTTTCCGGAAAGGGTGGCGTTGGTAAGTCACTTGTTACTTCTTCACTTGCAGGAGTTATGGCTCGTGCAGGTTATAAGGTAGGTATTCTTGATGCAGATATCACAGGTCCATCTATTCCAAAGATGTTTGGCGTACATGGTCCAGCAGCAGCTAATGCAGAGGGCGTTATGCTTCCAGAGGTTGCTGAGGATGGTACAAAGATTATGTCTATCAACCTTATTCTTGATGACGAGGAATCTCCAGTAGTTTGGAGAGGTCCAGTTATCGCAGGCGTTGTAAAGCAGTTCTGGACAGATGTTGCCTGGGGCGATATCGATTATCTCTTTGTAGATATGCCTCCAGGAACAGGAGATGTTCCTCTTACATGTTTCCAGTCACTTCCAGTGGATGGTATTGTTATTGTTTCAAGCCCACAGGAGCTTGTACAGATGATTGTTAAGAAGGCATATAACATGGCTGATATGATGCACATTCCAGTGCTTGGTCTTGTTGAAAACTATTCTTATATTAAATGTCCTGATTGTGGTAAAAAAATCGAGATTTACGGAGAGAGCCACATTGACGAGGTTGCTGCAGGCCTTAATATTCCAGTACTTGGCAAGATGCCAATGGATAGAAGCTTTGCTACAGCAGCTGATGCTGGTCGCATCTTCGACGTAGAGAATACATATTTAGCAGATGCTAAATCTGTATTAGAAAATATTAAAGGAGAATTATAATGGCACAGAATCCAGTAGTTACAATCGAAATGGAAAATGGCGATATCATGAAGGCTGAGCTTTATCCTGAAATCGCTCCAAACACAGTTAACAACTTTATCAGTCTTATTAACCACAATTTCTATGATGGAGTAATCTTTCACCGTGTAATCAATGGCTTTATGCTTCAGGGTGGAGATCCAGATGGTACAGGAATGGGCGGCCCAGGATATTCTATCAAGGGAGAGTTTACAAGCAACGGTTTTAAGAACGACCTTAAGCATGAGCCAGGTGTTCTTTCGATGGCACGTACAATGTTCCCAGATTCAGCAGGAAGCCAGTTTTTCATTATGCATAAGAACAGTCCACATCTTGATGGCGATTATGCAGCATTTGGTAAGGTTATCGAGGGAATGGATATCGTTAATAAAATCGCTGAGGTTCCTACAGATTGGTCTGATCGTCCAACAGAGGAGCAGAAAATGAAGAGGGTTACTGTTGATACTTTTGGTGTTGATTATCCAGAACCAAAGACATTATAAATTATCTTGATTTTTGCACATAATTTTGTTATTATAACGACACGCTTTAAGCGTGTCGTTTTTTTCGTTTTATTTTTATTATCTACAGTCATTTCGACAACTTATCACAGGAGAGAAATGAAATTTAATACTATTATTTTATGTCTTGTGCTTTGGGGCACAGTGTGTTTTATTACGATTATTTCAGGGTTTTTTAAGAGTATTAAAGCAAAAAAACGCTACAGTATACAGATGAAATATTTAAGGCAGTTTATATTTTTGGCGGGAAGGGGCGTAAATTCAGGGAATATTATTAGGGAGCTTCACTGCACATTTATCAGAGAAAGAAGGCTAAGAAAAACATTAATAAGAGCTATGAGAATGCCATCTTCTCAAGGACTTGAGCTTATATATCAAGCAATAGGATGTGAGCCAATGAATGTTATTCATAAATTTGTTTTGGAAAGAGAAAGGAGGAGAGGGAAAAATCAATTATGTGAGATTCCGGAAGACATAATTAAGTATTTTAATAACCTTGTAGAAGAATGGGAAGAAAAAGTTATCCACAATCGAAAAGTACAGAATAGAAGTAACATTAAAGCATTTTTGGAAGTAATTGTCTTTATATTATTGGATTTAGTGTTATATAGTTATGTTCAGACTGATTTAAGCTTGATGATATTTGCTATTGCAAATACAGTGGGCGTTATTATGTTTATTATTCTGACCAATGAAGGCTATGTTGTGGATAAGAAAAATCGTGACAGAAAACTTGCAAGGATAAATGGCCAAGAAAAAAAGACCCGACCTGTCAAATGGATACATAATCTGTACCAATTAGTGGGAGGTCTGGGCCTTATAATCAATATATTTATTATTGTGTCTGAGTGGTTGGGGCCGGTAGCTTAATGCGAAGCTTTGTTATACGTTTCTTTTCTACGGCTAGTACCCGGATAATCGTTCCGTCCTCAGATACGTAAGTTTCTCCAACATTTGGAAAATGGTCGAAGGCACCTACAATGTAGCCTCCGATGGTGTCGTAGTCATCACTGGTAAAGCCTAGAGGGATAAGTTGACATAAATCCTCAAGATTCATAGAACCTAAAACCTGGTATTCTCGGTCGCTTAGTCTAACCAGTGGGTCTTCCTCATCCTCATCGTACTCATCGCGAATCTCACCGACGATTTCTTCTAAAAGGTCCTCTAGAGTAATCATACCTGAGAGCTCACCATACTCATCTAGAACTATGGACAGTGATGCTGATTCCTCACGCATTTCATCAAAGAGGTCGGATACATTTTTCATTTCATAGGTGAAGTATGTATCTCTGAGATAATCCCTTACTGAGAAGTTTTCTGTAGGAATGATTCCGAGAAAATCCTTCATATTAACAATGCCTAAGACTTTGTCCGTATCTGGCTCACAAACAGGGATTCGTGTGTACATATCTTCTTTGAAAACTGCTATCAGTTCATCATAGCTAATGTCTGCATCAACCATGGTCATATCGATTCTAGGAATCATTACTTCCTTGGCGCAGGCATCGGAAAAATCAAAAACCTTATGTATCATAGTGCGTTCATCCTGCTCGATGGCACCGCTTTCATGGCTTACATCAACCATTGTACGGATTTCTTCCTCGGTGATGGTTTCATCCTTGAAATCTGGATCAATACCGAACATCCTAATGAAGAGTCCTGCAAGGAAATTGATGATGGCAATCACAGGAGTGAGAACCCACATGAGTGCATCAATCACAGGTGCATATCTAAGGCTAAGCTTAGTGGAATTAAGTGTAGCAAGAGATTTTGGAGTAATCTCTCCAAAAATCAATATCAGTAAAGTAAGAATTCCCGTGGCGATACCTGCACCATAACTGCCGAAAATATCGATGGCAAGAGTGGTTGCTAATGAAGAAGCAGATAAGTTGACTATATTATTGCCAATAAGAATTGCTGAAAGCATCTTCTTAGGACGGTTGATAACATTTAAAACTCTTTTTGCTTTTTTATTGTTTTCATCTGCCAAGGTTTTGATTTTGATTTTATTAACAGTAGTTAAAGCGGTTTCAGCTGATGAAAAGAATCCAGACAAAATAAGCAATAATAATAGAATTATAAACTTAATTAACAAGTGAACATCCAAATGTAAAAAACCTCCTTTTTTAAAACTAGTAAATTCCTGTAATTTGTAGACATTATATCACATTTTACTATAGTAATTTCTTTCTATATGCTTTAAAGTAAAATAAAGATTTTAAAAGAGAGAAGAGAGTTTATGAAGAAAAGACTGCTAATATTAGCATTGATAGTATCTGCGGCTGCCAGCTTTACGGCCTGCAGTAAATATAATCAAAAAGAAATCGAACTGAGGGATCAGGGAATCGCTGCAATGGATGAGGGCAGATACGAGGATGCCATAGGTTTATTTGATGATGCATTAGGGTGTTCCATTGGAAAAGTTACAGACTTGGAACTGGATATTGATTATTATAAAGGCGCAGCTCAGTTTAAAAATGGCCAGTTTGAAGATGCAGCAAATACATATACTTACCTTATTAAATATGACGAGAAAAACTACAAACCATATTTCCTGAGGGGTAGCATTTATGCCAGTGAGGGAGAGATAGGTAAGGCTATTAAGGATTATGATGCTGCGGTTGCCATAGACGAGAAGAACTACCTATTATATATACAAATATATGAAAATCTTAATTCATTAGGATATAAGGATCAGGGATTGGTATATCTTAATAATGCTTTGGATGTTTCAGATAAATCTCCAGAGGCTAAGTACTACAAAGGAAGAGTTTATTATTTGCTCGGTCAGACTGAGGATGCGGAAAAGCTTCTTAAGGAGGCCATAGAAAAAGATGTGGTAGAAGCGAAGCTTTATTTAGCACGTATTTATCAGGATGGAGGGGATTATGTTTCCGCTCAGGATTTACTGGAGGATTATGCTTCATCCGATGATGTTACCAGTGATGCATTAGGAACACTAGGTGATATTGAGCTTTCCAGTGGCAATTTCGAGAGCGCTCTTAACTATTATGAGGCTGGGTTGAAACTTGAATCCATCGGCAATATGCCTCAGCTTATGAAGGGGAAGGTTGCAGCCCTTGAAAAGCTATATCGCTTTGATGAAGCGAAGGATGTTTTGGCACAATATCTTGAGTCGTACCCATCAGATGAAGAGGCATCAAAGGAGTTAGTATTCTTGCAAACCAGATAATTTTCTGAAAAGACGCACTACTATATGTGGGGTGTCTTTTTTGTGTTTAAATACCAAATATTGTGTGTGTTGAAACTTGATTCTACTTAGAAAATATGCAAAACTCAAAATCGATTTTAGGTAATAATGACGAAAAGCACAATATATAGTGATTAGACATTGACCCCATACCATATATTTTGCTAACATATAGTCA
>JAEEGI010023916.1_pt1 | contig 11957 bp, 9 predicted proteins | sample 8958751 | NCBI WGS metagenome assembly JAEEGI01 (sample SAMN16246545, study PRJNA631951) | gut metagenome | biome: gut microbiome; feature: rumen; material: KS-attached | host: Bos | place: Iran: Karaj | collected 2018-10 | reverse complement strand
GGAGCCTTATGACCGCGGACTGCACCTTTGGCGGCGGGGCGAATGCGCCCGAGCCCACGGAGATGATGTAGTCTATGTCGTACCAGGCCTGGAGCAGCACCGAAAGGATGCCGTAGGTCTTGGTGCCGGGCTTTTCCGCGATGCGTTCGGCCACCTCCTTCTGGATCATGCACACCACTTCCGGGACCAGGTCCTTGTCGTCCAGTATCTTGAAGAAGATCTGCGAGGAGATGTTGTAGGGGAAGTTGCCGATGACGCGGTAGGGGCCCTTGAAGAACTTGTGCATGTCGAGCCGTAGGTAGTCCGCCTCGATGAGCCTGCCCTGCATCCCCTGGAAATGGGTGAGCAGGTATTCCACGGACTCGCCGTCCAGTTCCACCATCATCAGGTCCATGTCGTCGCGCTGCAGCAGGTACTGCGTCAGCACGCCCATTCCGGGCCCTATCTCCAGCACGTCGCGGGGCTGGTTCTCCGGGTCGCGGCTGAGTGCGTCCACTATGGTCCTCGCGATGTTCTGGTCCGTGAGGAAATGCTGCCCGAGGGCTTTTTTCGCTCTAACTTCCATAGGTCAGGGTTTCATTAAAACAGCGTGGGTTCGAGTTCTTTCGGGTGGAAACTGCGGCGGTGGTAGGGCGTCAGGCCGTACTGCCTGATGGCCGCTATGTGTTCCGGGGTGGGGTATCCCATGTTGTGCTCCCATCCGTACTGCGGGTATTCCCTGGCGAGCTCACGCATGCGCTCGTCGCGCCAGGTCTTTGCGAGCACGGATGCCGCGGCGATGCTGGCGTAGGTGGCGTCCCCGTGGACTACGGTGACGTAGGGATAGCCGTCGAAGGGGCGGAAACGGTTGCCGTCGATGAGCAGAAAATCGGGCCTGACGGCCAGTTTCCTGACTGCCCTCTGCATCCCTGTCACGCTGGCCCAGAGGATGTTGAGCCGGTCTATCTCTTCCGCGCTGACCTCCTCCACGGCCCACGCCACGGCCTCTTTCTCGATGACGGGCCTGAGCGTCTCCCTCGCGGCCGCGCTCATCTTCTTGGAATCGTCCAGCAGCGGATGGCTGAAGTCCTCCGGGAGTATGACGGCGGCGGCGAACACCGGGCCCGCGAGGGGTCCGCGTCCGGCCTCGTCGCACCCGGCTTCGGTGCGCCCCGGCTGCATATTTCCGAGAAGGTGGATTTCGCGTGGCATTACGCCACAAATGTAAGCATTTTCGGGGACATGATTTCCGCGAGAGGGGCGCGGGGACTCTCCGTGGTGCAGGTACGCACCCCGGGGCTTCGGAAAGGGACGTCCGGACTATTTTTTCCGGGCGGACTTCTGCTCCTGTTTGAGAAGCTGGCCGTACAGCCGGTTGCTGTCCCTGAGCGCGTCGTTGGCTTTGGTGAGGGTCTCGATCTGCCGGTCCCTGGCCTTTATCTGGTCTTCGAGTTGCTGCCGGGCGGCTTCGTATTGTCTTTCAAAGTAATCCTGGTCGTGGAGTTCCTCCTCTCTCACCGGGTCGTAGCCGAGCAGCAGGTATTCTTCCGTCACTTCGAATGCGGCGGCGAGTTCGCGCAGGTGGCGGTTCACAATGCGCGTCTTGCCGTTGATCAGTTCGTAGAAGGCCGATCGCTTCATCCCGGTGCGTTCCAGGAATTCATCCACGCTGTTGATTCCGAGCCGGCTCATCGTCTCGTCCTTGAGCGCCTCGATCCGTTTCCGTATAGTAGTTTCGTCAAGCATCGCAAAGTTTCTGGTCCGCTTCAAAATTATTCAAAGTTGGACCCCGCCTCCGTCCGGAAAAACCGCATTCTGTTCGGATAATCCGGACGTTCTTCGGAAAAGTCGGATTAATTTACTTTTGACCCCCGGAAAAACCCCCTGAAACACTTGATAGTTCCCCTTTCTATGTCCAGATTTGCAGGGAACGGAAAAAACGGAAGAATGAAAACCATGCAAGACATCTATGCGCGGTTCGCGGACATGGTCGAGGAACTGCAGCAAAAGGGCGGGGAACCGGACTACCGGAAGATCTGCAGGAAACTCGGGGTGGCTCCCGCCTCCCTGGACGAAGTGCTCGAGAGCGAGCTCGGAATGAGCGGAAATGAGCTCCTGGAGAGCATCTGGAGCCATATTCCGGAGCGTTGAAAGCCGGTCGAGGGGCGTTCCGTCCATCGGCATTCTGCGCAGTCGGAACGGGCTTTCCGGCCCTCGGAATCTTAGTTTTGGTATTAGATGCAAATTTTACTATTTTTGCAAGCTATCCGAAACTGATAATAACACACAATATTGCAAATGAAAGATTATTCTACCAAAGACATTCGCAACGTGGTCCTCATCGGCGCTACCAAGTCCGGTAAGACCACGCTCGCCGAAGCCATGCTCTATGAGGGCAAAGTAATCGACAGGAGGGGTACCGTCGAGGACAAGAACACCATGTCCGACAGCGACGAACTCGAGAAGGTAAACCAGAGGTCCATCTACGCCACTCCGCTTTACGCAGAGTTCGGCGGGGTCAAGATCAACTTCATCGACGCGCCCGGTGCCGACGACTTCATCGGAGGCGCCTATTCGGCATTCAAGGTCTGTGACACCGGCATCCTCGTGGTCAACGCACAGCAGGGCGTTGAGGTCGGCACCGAGAACTTCGTGCGCCGCGCCGAGGAGCAGAGCCTTCCCCTCATCATCGCCGTCAACCAGCTCGACCACGAGAAGGCCGACTGGGATGCAGTCCAGAACTCCCTCAAGGAGTCCCTCGGCGGCAAGATAGTCACCCTCCAGTTCCCCGTGAACGCAGGTCCCGCCTTCGACGGTTTCGTGGACGTGCTCACCATGAAGTACTATCACTTCAAGGACGCCAACGGCACCCGCGAGGACCTCGAGATCCCCGCTGAGTACGCCGACCAGGCCGAGGAGGCCCGTCAGGAGCTCATCGAGAAGGCCGCCGAGTTCGACGACGCCCTCATGGAGAAGTTCTTCGAAGAGGGAACCCTCTCCGAGGCAGAGATCAACGAAGGTCTCAAGAAGGGCATCACCTCCGGCGGAGCATATCCCGTCTTCTGCGTCAGCGCGAAGAAGGACATCGGCGTGAAGAGGATCCTCGAGTTCACCAAGGACGTCGCCCCCGCACCCGACTGCAAGCCTGACGGAGCACCGTCCCTCTTCATCTACAAGAACGACGTGGAGCAGCACCTCGGCGAAGTGTCCTACTTCAAGGTAATGAGCGGCAACATCACTCCCGGTCTCGACCTCGAGGATCCCGTTACCGGCAACAAGGACCGCCTCTCCGCAGTCTATGCCGTCGCAGGCAACAAGAAGGAGTCCGTCCAGGTTCTCCACGCAGGTGACTTCGGCTGCGCCGTGAAGCTCAAGAACAGCAAGTCCAGCACCACCCTTTCCCTGCCCGGCTCCGGCATCAAGTACGACAAGATCCAGTATCCGGATCCGAAGTACCGCTGCGCCATCAAGGCCAAGGTCCAGCAGGAAGAGCAGAAGCTCGGCGACGCCCTCAAGAAGATCTCCTCACAGGATCCTACCGTGGTCGTCGAATACTCCAAGGAGTGCCGCCAGACCATCCTCTCCGGCAACGGTGAGCAGCATATCAACATCGTCAAGAACCGCCTCGTGAACGAGTTCGGCGTGGACGTGGAGCTCTTCGCCCCGAAGGTGCCTTACCGCGAGACCATCACCAAGGTCGCTACCGCGCAGTACCGTCACAAGAAGCAGTCCGGCGGCGCCGGCCAGTTCGGTGAGGTCCACCTCCTCGTCTGCCCCGCTGAAGGCGAGCTCAACACCAAGTTCAAGATCGACGGCAAGGACACCCAGCTCAACATCAAGACCCAGGACATCACCGACCTGGAGTGGGGTGGAAAGCTCGAGTTCTACAACTGCGTCGTCGGCGGTGCCATCGACCTCAACTTCATGCCCGCCATCCTCAAGGGTATCAAGGAGAAGATGACCGAAGGCCCTCTCACCGGTTCCTACGCCCGCGACATCCGCGTGTTCGTCTATGACGGTAAGATGCACCCGGTGGACTCCAAGGAAATCGCGTTCATCATCGCCGGCCGCAACGCCTTCAAGGAGGCATTCCGCAACGCCGGTCCGAAGATCCTCGAGCCTATCTATGACGTCGAGGTGATGACCCCTGCAGAGTACCAGGGCGCCGTGATGTCCGACATCCAGAACCGCCGCGGTATCCTCGGCGACATGGGCGCTGACAAGGGATTCGCAATCCTCAAGGCACGCGTTCCTCTCGCAGAGCTCTACCGTTACTCCACCACCCTCAGCTCCCTCTCCGCAGGTTCGGCTTCCTTCACCATGAAGTTCGCCGACTACCAGCCTGTGCCTGGTGACGTCCAGACCAAGCTCCTCGCAGAGTACGCAGCTGCCGAGCAGGACGAAGACTAATCAATGTCAACCCTATAGGAAAAGGCGGCCCTTGCAGGTCGCCTTTCCCGTACAGGGCCATCCCTACCGCAAGCAAGACACCATCGATGAAGAAGACAATAGCCATAGCGCTGCTCTCTTGCGCCGCATTCCTGGCGGCCGCGCAGCCTAAAGTCCTTTCGCACAGGGGTTTCTACACCAGTGAAGGCAAGACCGTGACCGACGAGAATTCCCTCGAATCCCTCAGGCGGGCGCAGGAAGCCGGCATCTGGGCGGTGGAATTCGACGTCCACCTCACCTCCGACGACAGCCTGGTGATTCTCCACGGCCCCAAGATCTTGGGAACGAATATCGACGTGCAGAAGAGCAGCTTCGAGACCGTCCGCGCCGCGCGCCTGCCCTATGGCAACCAGGTGCCCACCCTGCGCGAATGGCTGCAACTGGCCAAGGCCACCCCGTCGCTCCTTCTCTTCCTCGAGATGAAGGCCCACGCCACCCCTGAGCGCGAAACGCAGCTCGCCGAGGCGGTGGTGAAGGAAGTCCATGCCATGGGCATGCAGGACCAGGTCCGCTACCTTTCCTTCAGCCGGCACGAGCTCGACGAAGTGAAGCGGCTGGACCCCGACGCCATCGTCACCCTCAACGCGAGCGGCAATCCGAAAGGCCTGCAGCCTGACATGGTCAAGGACAAGGGATATGCCGGACTGTCATACCACTACCAGCTGTTCCTGGAGCACCCCGAATGGGTTTCCCGCGCCGGGGAACTGGGCATGGAAACCTTTTTCTGGATGGTGGACAACACTTTCATGGCCGACGTGGCGGTGGAGATAGGTGCGAGCGTCATCACCTCCAATTACCCCGATGTCATCATGCGACATTACGCCCGGAATGCCAAGGGCTTCCACGGCCGCAGGCACAGGAGATAATCTAAAAGCAATCAATTGAAAATGAAAAAGATAGCAGCAGCACTGGCGGCCGTGCTCATCACTATTGGCGCCGCAGCGGACGAGGGAATGTGGCTTCTTCCCCTCCTCCAGGAAATGAACGCGGACGCCATGCGCAACATCGGTTGCCGCCTCACCCCCGAAGACATCTTCAACATCAACAACGCCTCCATCAAGGACGCCGTGGTACAGTTCGGCGGCGGCTGCACCGGAGAGATCATCTCCGACAAGGGCCTGCTCGTGACCAACCACCACTGCGGCTACGGCAGCATCCAGGGCCTTTCCAGCCCCGAGCACAACTATCTCGAGGACGGCTACTGGGCGATGAGCCTCGAGGAGGAGCTCCCTGTTCCCGGCCTCACCGTCAAGTTCCTGCAGAACATGACCGACGTCACCGACGCCTTCGCAGGCCTCAAGAAGGACAAGGAGGTGGAGAAGCTCACCGACGCCCTCGTGAAGCAGGCGGAAGCGGAGAATCCCAACTGCACCGCGATGGTGGTCAGCTTCTACAACGGCAACGCCAAGTACCTCATAGTGTATAAAATCTACCGCGACGTCCGCTTCGTGGGCGCACCCCCGGCATCCATGGGCAAGTTCGGCGGCGAGACCGACAACTGGATGTGGCCGCGCCATACCTGCGATTTCTCGATGTTCCGCGTGTACGCCGGCAAGGACAACGAGCCCGCCGACTACTCCGTGGAGAACGTCCCCATGGTGCCCAGGCGCTCGCTCAAAATCGCCCTCTGGGGCTATGAGGAAGGTGATTTCGTGATGATAATGGGCTATCCCGGCAGGACCCAGCGCTTCCAGACCGCCTCCCAGCTCGAATCCATGCTCGCCACCAACCAGATCAAGATAGACGCCCGCACCGTGCGCCAGGACGTGCTCTGGAAGGAGATGCGCGCCGACGACACCGTCAGCCTCAAGTACGCCAACAAATACGCCGGCTCGGCCAACGGCTGGAAGAAGTGGATCGGCATGAAGCAGTCCTTCGCCGCCCTGGACATCATCGGACGCGAGGAGGCCAAGGAAGCCGCCCTCCGCGGATGGATCGCGGCTGATGCAGCCCGGACCGAAAAATACGGCAGCGCCATCGACGACATCGCTTCCTGCGTGAAAGCAATGGATCCCGGCCTGCAGGCCTTCACCCTCCTGAACGAGACCATAGGCCGCATCGAGTTGCTCGGGCTCTCCGATTCCGAGACCGGCGACGGCGCCTACCGCAATTACGACCCGGAAGTGGACAGGAAGGTCGCCAAGGCCCTCGTGAACCACTATCTGGCCAACGTCAAGCCCGGGGACAAGATCGACGTGAGCGAGCAGTACGTGGACGCGATGTTCGACGCCAGCGTTTTCACAACGCTCGCGAAGAAGAACGCCGCCGGCAAGCTTGCCCGCGCCAACGACCCGGCCACCTCCCTCTACAAGCAGTACCTGGCCAAGTCCCGCACCCTGCTCAAGGACGCCCGCAAGCATTCGGGAGCACTCGCAGATGCCTCCAAGGCCTATGCGGGGGCCCTTCTCGAGTGGCAGGCCGGCCAGCCTTCCTATCCCGACGCGAACCTCACCTGCCGCCTCACCTACGGTACCGTGAAGTCCTATTCCCCCAAGGACGGCGTGCTCTACAGGCACTACACCACCCTCAAGGGCGTGATGGAGAAAGAGGATCCGGGCAATTATGAATTCCGCGTCCCCGCGAAGCTCAAGGAACTCTACAAGGCGGGCGATTACGGCCAGTATGCCAATGCTGACGGCGAGCTCACCACCTGCTTCCTCACCAACCTGGACATCACCGGCGGCAATTCCGGCAGCCCGGTGCTCGACGCCGACGGCAACCTCATCGGTCTCGCCTTCGACGGCAACTGGGAGTCCATGAGCAGCGACGTGATGTTCGAGCCCAACCTCCAGAGGTGCATCTGCGTGGACATACGCTACGTCCTCTTCATGATGGACAAATTCGGCGGCGCAGGCTACCTGCTCGACGAAATGACCCTGGTCAAGTGATTGTTCCCATATTTTTAATATCTTTGTGAGATAGACTGTAAACTGCAGAAGATATGTACAGAACGCACACCTGCGGCGAACTCCGCATCGCCGACAAAGGTAAGAAAGTGACCCTCGCGGGATGGGTTCAGAAATCCCGCAAACTCGGAGGTATGACCTTCATCGACCTCCGCGACCGCTATGGCATCACCCAGCTCGTGGTGGAGGCCGATGCGGCTCCGGAACTCGTCGCCACCGCATCCGAACTCGGACGTGAATTCGTGATCCAGGTGACCGGCGAAGTCCTCGAACGTGAAAGCAAGAACGCGAAGATGGCCACCGGCGACGTGGAGATCAAGGTGGAGTCCATCAATGTCCTCAACAAGTCCGTCACCCCTCCGTTCACCATCGAGGAGACTTCCGACGGCGGTGAAGACCTCCGCGCCAAATACCGTTACCTCGACCTCCGCCGTCCCCCTCTCCAGCGGGCCCTGGCCCTCCGCCACCGCCTCGCCCACGAGGTGCGCAACTACTTGGATTCCAAGGGATTCATGGAGATCGAGACCCCGTACCTCATCAAGAGCACCCCGGAAGGCGCCCGCGACTTCGTGGTCCCTTCCCGAATGAACCCCGGAACCTTCTACGCCCTCCCGCAGAGCCCCCAGACCTTCAAGCAGCTCCTCATGGTGGCCGGTTACGACCGCTATTTCCAGATTGTGCGCTGCTTCCGTGACGAGGACCTCCGCGCCGACCGCCAGCCCGAGTTCACCCAGATAGACTGCGAAATGAGCTTCGTGGAGCAGGAGGACGTGCTCGGCATGTTCGAGGGAATGATGAGGCAGATGTTCAAGAACGCCCTGGGCGTGGACATCCCCGACCCGCTTCCCCGCATGAGCTGGTACGACGCGATGGATTCCTACGGCTCCGACAAGCCTGACGTGCGCTTCGGAATGAAGATACACGACATCACCGACGACGTCAAGGGACACGGCTTCGGCGTGTTTGACGGCAGCGAATACATAGGCGCCATCGCCGCCGACGGCTGCGCGGAATACACCCGCAAGCAGATCGACGAACTCACCGAGTGGGTCAAGCGCCCGCAGGTGGGTGCCAAGGGCCTCGTGTACATCAGGCTCAACGCCGACGGCAGCGTGAAGTCTTCCATAGACAAGTTCTACACTCCCGAGCAGCTCAGCGCCATCGCCGCCAAGGCGGAGGCCAAGCCGGGCGACCTCGTGCTCGTCCTCTGCGGCCCCAAGCGCAAGACCCAGACCCAGCTCGGCGTGCTCCGCATAGAGATGGGCAACCGCCTCGGCTATCGCGACCCGAAGGTGTTCGCACCGCTCTGGATCGTGGATTTCCCGCTCTTCGAGTGGAGCGAGGAGGACGGCCGCTTCTATGCGATGCACCACCCGTTCACGGCTCCCAAGCCCGAGCACATCGACTGGTACTACTCCGACAAGAAGGAGGACCTCGAGCGCGTATGCGCCAACGCCTATGACTTCGTGCTCAACGGCACCGAGCTCGGCGGCGGTTCCATCCGTATCCACGACGCGCAGATGCAGGAGAGGATGTTCGACATCCTGGGCATCAGCAAGGAGGATGCGGAATACAAGTTCGGCTTCATCATCAACGCCTTCAAGTTCGGCGCGCCGCCTCACGGAGGCCTCGCGTTCGGCTTCGACCGCGTCTGCGCCCTCTTCGGAGGCCAGGAGACCATCCGCGACTACATCGCTTTCCCGAAGAACAACCAGGGCCGCGACGTGATGATCGACTCCCCCAGCGAGATAGACCAGGTGCAGATGGACGAACTCTTCCTCGCAAGCACGTTCAAGAAATAGATGAAATTATACAAGTATTCCGGAGCAGGCAATGACTTCGTGGTCCTGGACGGCCGCGAAGGGATAGCCGACGAATGGCGTCAGCCGGAACAGATCTCGCGCCTGTGCGACAGGCACACGGGGTTCCGGGCCGCTGACGGCAGGGTCGGAGCCGACGGAATAATGATCCTCAATCCTTCCGCGGAGCTCGATTTCAGCATGGAGTTCTACAATCCCGACGGCACCGGCGGAATGATGTGCGGCAACGGCGGCAGATGCATAGTCGCCTTCGCCGATTTCCTCGGGATACAGCCCGCGGAGACCGGACGCTACGTCTTCGAGGCGGCCGACGGCATCCACAGCGGGAAGGTCCTGAGGCGCCTGGGGGACTACAGCATAGTCCGCCTGAAGATGAGCGACGTCCGCGGCATCACCGAGACCCACGGGGGTTATTTCCTCAACACCGGCACCCGCCACTTCGTCAGGTTCGTTCCCGACGTGGAGGCGGTGGATGTGGACGGAGAAGGCCGCACGCTGCGCTGGGACCCGGCTTTCGCGCCCGAAGGCACCAACGTGAACTTCGTGAGCGTGGGCGGCGACGGCAAGCTCCACGTGCGCACTTTCGAGAAGGGCGTGGAAGCGGAGACCCTTGCCTGCGGAACCGGCATCACGGCGAGCGCCATCGCGGCGTACGTGCACGGGCTCGCCCCCGCGGCGTCGGATTCCACGGGCAACGTGACCTACGTGATGCGCTCCAGGATGGACGACCTCAGCGTGGACTTCGTTCCCGCAGGTCCTGCCGACAACGTTTACCTTACGGGCCCCGCGGCGCTGATAAGATGAGGAAGGAGGAAAACTACGACCTGCGCTCCCAGAACACCTTCGGAATGAAGGTGAAATGCGCATGCTACGTGGAATACGGTTCCGCCGCCGAACTGGAAAGGATGGACTGGGACAGCCTCCCGAAGCCCATCAAGCACATAGGAGAAGGCAGCAACCTGCTCTTTTCCGGCGATTTCCCCGGCACGGTGCTGCACTCCGACATAGAGTACATCAAGTACGTGGACGTGGGATTCGACGAGGTCCCCGTCATGGTCGGGGCCGGCGTGCACTGGGACAATTTCGTCGAGGAAACCTGCCGCCACGGCCTTTGGGGCGCGGAAAACCTCTCCCTGATACCGGGGGAGACCGGTGCCGCCGCGGTGCAGAACATAGGCGCCTACGGGGTGGAGGTGAAGGACATAATCTCCGGCGTGGTCTGCTACGACATGCAGGAGCGCAAGAAGGTCAAGTTCACCGTCGCCGAGTGCGGCTACGGCTACCGCGAGTCCATGTTCAAGCACGCGGAAGGCCGCTACATCGTGACCTCCGTGCTGTTCAGGCTCACCCGCAAGAAGAGCCCGAAACTGGAATACAAGGGGCTGGAAGCCCTTGCCGCCGAAGAGGACATCACCCCGATGAAGGTGCGTGATGCCATCATCAGGATACGCCGGGAGAAACTGCCTGACCCGGAAGAGACTGGCAGCGCCGGCAGTTTCTTCAAGAACCCGGTGGTGAACGCGCTGAAGTTCGCGGACGTGATAGACATGGCCAGGCGAGATTTCGGAGACGACGTCGTGGTCCCGCACTACATACTCTCCGACGGCACCGTGAAGATTCCGGCGGCCTGGCTGATAGACCGCTGCGGCTTCAAGGGTGCCCGGGAAGGCGGAGCGGCCGTCTATGAGAAGCAGCCCCTGGTGATCGTGAACGCCAGCGGGGACGCCAGCCCGGCGGACGTGCTCGCGCTCGAAAAACGCATCGTGGACACCGTGCAGGAGCGTTTCGGCATCACCCTGTCGCCCGAAGTGGAACATTTGTAATAATACGGACTTATGGGTTCATTCATCATAGAAGGAGGCCGCAATCTGAGCGGCAGCATAACCCCCCAGGGCGCGAAAAACGAGGCCCTGCAGGTCATCAGCGCGGTACTGCTGACTTCCGACCCGGTGGTCATAGGCAACGTGCCGGAGATCCTCGACGTCAAGAACCTCATCGCCCTGCTCGAGGGCATGGGAGTGGAGGTGCAGAGGCTTGCCAAGGGGGAATACCGTTTCTGCGCCGCGAAGGTGGACCGCAATTACGTCTGCAGCGAGGAATTCGTGCGCCGCTGCGCCGCCCTCAGGGGCTCGGTGATGGTGGTGGGACCGCTGCTCACCCGCTTCGGCGAGGCCTATTTCCCCAAGCCGGGAGGCGACAAGATCGGCCGCCGCAGGGTGGACACCCACATCGACGGTTTCGTAAAGCTCGGCGCCTCCTGCGAGTATGACAAGGAGAAGAAAGCATACCACCTGACCGCCCCCAAGGGCCTTTCCGGCTGCTTCATGCTCCTGGACGAGGCCTCCGTCACCGGTACCGCCAACATCATCATGGCGGCGGTCCTCGCCGACGGCACCACCAAGATCTACAACGCCGCCTGCGAACCCTACGTCCAGCAGCTCTGCACGATGCTCTCCAACATGGGCGCGTGGATAGACGGCATAGGCTCCAACCTGCTCACCGTCCACGGCGTGGAGAAGGTGCACGGTACGGAGCACAGGATACTGCCGGACATGATCGAGGTCGGCTCATTCATAGGAATGGCCGCCATCACCCGCAGCGAACTCACCATCAAGGACGTCTCCAACGAGAACCTCGGAATCATCCCCGAGGCCTTCCGCAGGCTGGGAATCAAGCTCGAGCAGCGCGGGGAGGACATCTACATCCCCTCGCAGGAGAGCTACGAGATAGAATCGTTCATAGACGGTTCCATAATGACCATCGCGGATGCGCCGTGGCCGGGCCTCACGCCTGACCTCCTGTC
>JAEEGI010023914.1_pt1 | contig 11958 bp, 15 predicted proteins | sample 8958751 | NCBI WGS metagenome assembly JAEEGI01 (sample SAMN16246545, study PRJNA631951) | gut metagenome | biome: gut microbiome; feature: rumen; material: KS-attached | host: Bos | place: Iran: Karaj | collected 2018-10 | reverse complement strand
ATTGCTCAGGGGCTTATGGAGCGCTATCACGGTGATATCAAAGTAAACTGGCGCGATGGCATCATCACGTTTACTTGTGTTTTTTAAATGAATAGAAGAGAGTGACAGGGAGCCAGTGCTTTTGCGCTGGCTCCTTTTGTGTGGGGCGAGGCTTGGTTTGGAACTGGATGCCGGGCTGTGCGGGCCGGCTGCGAGGGTCGGGGCTACTGCCTGAGAGAAGATTTTGAATCTAGGCAGTAGGGTTATGGAGGAGGGCTACTGCCTGAGAGAAGATTTTGAATCTAGGCAGTAGGAAAAATGGCTGGGCTTACTATCTGGGAGGAGAATTTGAATTCAGGTAGTAAGAAAGCAGGCAAATCTTACTATCTAAAAAGAGAAAGAAAATCTAGATAGTAAAAAAACAGGAAATGTCTACTATCTGAAAGTAAAATGTGATTTAAGCTAGTAGAAAATTAATAAGATAATAATCATAAAAATATAGTTGAAGTATAAACATGGGATGTTTATACTAAAGGAAAGAACATCCATTGCTTGCTAATAATTAAATATAGTGAGGTAAGGTGGGATGATAATACGAAAGCGAAATAGTATTTCACCTACTCCTATTGAGCATTGTATGGGAGGCGAAGGTACTGTTATGATGGAACGCCTTCTTGAAGGTTCGGACGAAATGCTTAATAAGGGTAGAGCTTATGTACGTCATACGCTTAATCCTGGAGTTACTATAGGTAAACATACTCATGAGGGTGAGATGGAAAGTATGGTTATAATCTCAGGAAGAGCTAAACACATTATTAATGGTGTGACACAGGAACTTGAGGCTGGAGATATAATCGTTGCTCAACCTGGAGATACTCATGAGATAGCTCAAACAGGAAAAGAACCTTTGGTTTTAATTGCGCAGGTTCTTTTTGAATAGGAGAAGTGTATGGATGAAAAAATAATAAGCGCAGATGTTTTGGACTCTTTTACAAATCCTGACAGAACGACAATTGATAAACTATTGGCAGAAGAGTTTTTGTCAGCAAATATAAAAATAGTTGTTTTGGATGATGATCCTACTGGCGTTCAAACGGTTCATGATGTTTCAGTTTATACAAATTGGAGTATAGAAAGTATTAGAGCAGGTTTTTCAGAGGATAATCGCCTTTTCTTTATACTGACAAATTCACGCGGATTTACAGAGGAACAAACAAGGAAAGCTCATATAGAAATTGCGGAAAATGTCAATAAAGTAGCAAAGGAATTCAATTGCGACTACATAATTATATCTCGTGGAGATTCGACTTTAAGAGGACATTACCCTTTAGAAACACAATTACTAAAGGATGTTTCAGAGCAAAATGGCGTAGTTATTGATGGAGAAATAATTTGTCCTTATTTTAAAGAAGGGGGCAGATTTACAATTGACGATGTTCATTATGTGAAATATGGTAATGAGCTCGTCCCAGCAGCGCAAACCGAATTTGCTAAGGATGAAACCTTTGGATATGCAAAGAGTAATTTATGCGAATATGTAGAAGAAAAGACAAAAGGATTATTCACTGCAAATGCCTGTAAATCTATTTCTTTGGAACAGTTGAAAAATTGTAAGTACGATGAAATAGAAACGATACTTATGGATGCCAAAGGTTTTAACAAGATAATTGTTAATGCAGTAAGTGATGAGGATGTAAAAGTTTTTGCAATTGCTTTGTATCGAGCGATGAAAAAAGGAAAACATTTCGTTATACGATGCGCAGCTGCACTAGTAAAGGCTATTGGTAATGTAAGTGATAAACCAATACTCACTAGAGAAGAATTGCGTTCATCTGATAATTCTGCTGGGGGGGTTATAGTCGTAGGTAGTCATACAAAAAAGACTACTGCACAATTGGAAAAACTAAAGGAAATAAAAGGTATTGAATTCATTGAGATGGATTCAGATTTGGTCTTAAAACCAGGGGCGCTGGAAAAAGAGGTGGATAACATCCTATGTAAGGAAGATAAGCTCTTGGAAAATGGAATTACTGTGTGTGTTTCTACAAAGCGAGACTTGCTTAAAGTGGATAATGATACCCCAGAGGAGGCCTTACTAAGATCGGTAAAAATAAGTGATGCGTTAAAGGACTGTGTTGGCAGATTAACGGTAAAACCATCCTTTATTGTTGCAAAGGGAGGAATTACCTCAAGCGACGTAGGAATCAAGGCATTACAAGTAAAAAAGGCTATAGTGATGGGGCAAATACAGCCAGGAGTTCCTGTGTGGAAAACAGGAAATGAATCAAAGTTTGCGGATATTCCGTATGTGATTTTCCCTGGAAATGTTGGGGCTGAAAACACATTAAAAGAAGCAGTGTCAACTTTAATTTAATAGTAAAGATGTAACATCCTATGTTTTGTAATCAATTAACAAAACGTAGGATGTTTTCTTATTTGTTTTTGCTAATTTACACAAATATGATAATGTGTAAGAATTGAATTAAGCAAACATAGGATGTTCAATAGCAAGTTAAAAAGAAAGGAGAATAATAATCAATGAAAGTAGGACTGGTATATACAAGTACTACGCCAGAGCTAATTGAACTCGTAGAAGAAGAGGTAAAAAAGCAATTAGGTGAGGATGTGGAACTGTATAGCATTCAAGACCCATCGATTCTTGCAGATACTCGAGATGCAGGGTATGTAACAACAAATGCAGCTGCTAGACTTATAACAATGTATATGCAGGCAGCACAAGAGGGATGCGATGCAATTATTAATCTGTGCTCATCAGTTGGAGAGGTTGCGGATAGTGCACAGGATGTAGCTAATTATATTGGAGTCCCTATTGTAAGGGTAGATGAAGAAATGTGTCGAGATGCGGTGAGAAGTGGCACTCGAGTAGGGGTTATGGCAACTTTGCCAACTACATTAGAACCTACAAAGAATACTATTAAAAGAATGAGCCGTGAATGTGGAAAACATGTTGAGTTGGTGGACTGCTTGGTAGAAGGAGCTTTTGGATTAAATCAAGAAGAGTTTAAACAAAGAATGGCTGATTCAGCTAAACAAATAGCAGACAAGGTTGATGTAATTGTTTTTGCACAGGGAAGCATGGCGTACTGCGAGGAATATATTGAAAACTTATTTGGGGTAAAAGTTGTTTCAAGTCCTCGCTTTGGAGCAAAAGAATTGAAGAAGGCACTAATAAAAAAAGGTTGTATAGCAGAGTAACAGTGTGAAATGAATGGGGTTAAATAAAGGAGAAAAGTTATGCATAAAAAATTATTATCTTTAATAGTTGTTGCAACAATGGGGTTATCTTTAATGGCTTGTGGTTCAAATTCTGGCACTACTGCAGAAGCAGGAACAAGCGATACAACTACATCTGAAAGTGAAGCAAGTGGCGATATGCCAGAGGTTACAATTAAATTAGGATTCTCAACAAACGAGGAGGATCCTAGAGCTAAAGCAGCTACTCAGTTTAAGGAAGAAGTTGAAGAAAAAACAGGAGGAGCTGTTACAGTTGAATTATATCCATCAGGACAGCTTGGTGGAGATGCAGATTTAATAAATTCAATTTCATTGGATTCAGGTACAGTAGATATCATTATCACTGATGCATCAAACTTTGCAACATATGAGCCATTGATGGGAATCTCAGCATTGCCATTCCAGTTTGAAGATTTTGATGAAGCCTGGGCATTTATGGATAGTGACATAGAAGCAGAGGCAGAAGCTGGACTTATAGATCAGAACATGAGAGTACTAGCTCATTATTGTAATGGCTTCCGTTGTGTTACAAATAGTAAGGGGCCTATCGAATCACCAGATGATATGAAAGGATTACTAATTCGTACACCAGAGAATCCTGTTATTATGTCTACAATGACAGCGCTTGGAGCAAATCCTCAGCCTTTATCATTCGCTGAGTTATATCAGGCATTACAGCAGGGTACATATGATGCACAGGAAAATCCTATTCCAGTAATTTACAATAACAATTTGTACGAGGTACAGGAATATTTATCAGTTACAAATCATATTTACTCAGGTATGTGCTTCACAATTGCTGAAAGCACATGGCAGAAACTATCAGCAGAGGAACAGGAAATTGTTGAGGCAGCGGCAAAATCTTCTGCAGATTATGATAGAGAGTTAAACAAACAGCAGACAGAAGACTTGGTAGCAGAACTTGAAGCAGCAGGAATGAAGATTAATTATCCAGATCTCGAACCATTCGCAGAAGCTACAGAATCAGTTCTTACAGACAACGCTTCAACATACGGTGATTTATTAACAGAGTTGGAGTCTTGGAAGGCATCAAGATAATTAATAGATTACGTATAAATGTAGGGCAGCAATAGCTGCCCTATATAAAAGGAGTAATGTCATGATAAAAGCGAAAGAGTGGATGGAAAAGATATCAATTGTCATTTCTTCGGTAATGATAGCTGCTATGATAATCATACTTTTTGTTAATGTTGTTTTACGTTATATACCAGGGATTGGCGGATTCAAGTGGTATATGGAATCAAGCCAGTACCTAAATGTTTGGGCAATGCTTTTAATTGGTGCTCAAATTACAGTTACAGGAACACACTTAAAAGTAGAAGTGCTAGATTCCTTAGTTGCAAATAATAAGTTGGCGACAAAAGTTGTTAAGGTTATCAGAGGAATTTTTATTACATTATTCTACTTAGCAATTGCATATAGCGGATGGATGCTTGCATCCAAAGCAAAACAAGCTATTTCTACAATGCCTTCTTTTACAATGGGACAGGTATATATAATGTTTCCAATTGCTGGAATAATTTGTGCGGTGGCTTCAGTGATAAACATTATTTTAGTATTACTAGATAATGAGAAGGGGGGAGAATAGGCATGATTGCTTGGCTGTTAATATCTTTTTTTGTATTGTTATTTATGGGTGTGCCTATTGCAATGGCGCTTGGCTTATCAGCAATTGGTGGCATACTTTTTATGGGCGGAGGTAACATTGTTACAGTCTCCCAAAGAGCTTTTGAGGGAATGAACAGCTTTACATTATTAGCTATTCCGCTATACACCTTTGCAGGTTTTACGATGAGTAAAGGCGGCATTTCAAAACGTCTAATGGATTTCTGTTATTCAATAGTTGGACATATTACAGGTGGTTTAGCACATGTAAATGTATTGTCTTCAATGATATTCGCAGGAATATCAGGATCCGCAGTAGCAGACACAGCAGGTGTTTCTGGAATGTTTATGCCAGAGATGGTGAAGAAAGGATATTCAAAAAAATTTACAACATCTGTAACGGCAATATCTTCAACTATAGGTATTATCATTCCTCCTTCAATTCCTATGGTTGTAATTGCTGGAATCTGTGGTATATCAACAGGAAAGCTGTTTTTAGGAGGAATTTTACCAGGAATAATTTTGGGACTTGCACAAATGGTAGTGTCATATTTCATTGCAAAAAAAGAGGGCGTACCAAAGGAACCTGGAAAGTTTTCGATTAAAGAAGTAGGAAAGGGATTTATAGGAAGTTTACCAGCTTTATTAATGCCAATTATCATTGTAGGAACAATTATAACTGGAATTGTTAGTCCAACTGAGGCTGGTGTAATAGCAGTTGTATATGGTCTTTTGGCAGGGGGAATAATTTATAAAGAACTGAAATGGGAAGATATAAAATTTGCAATGGTAGAGACAGTAAAGACTAGTGGAAAAATCTTTATTGTAATAGCAGCTGCAAAGCTTTATACAGTAATGCTTACTACTGCAGGATTTGATAAGTGGCTTGCAGGTAAGATGCTTGGATTTACAACAAATCCAACTATCATCCTTATTATGATTCTTTTAATATTCTTCATTGTCACAATGTTCATGGAGTCAATTGCTACTTTGACATTGTTTATGCCTATACTTTATCCAATTGCAACAAATGTAGGAATTGATCCAATAGTAATGAGTGTATTAATTACTGTAGTAATTGGTGTTGGATTAGTTACACCACCTGTTGGAATGTGTATATATGTAGCATGCGATTTGATGAATCTGAAGGTTGGAGAAGTGTTACCTAAACTAGCTCCATTCTTATTCGCAACGCTATTATGCATAATTCTTTTCATTGCATGCCCATGGTTGATAACAGCACCAGGCTTGCTGATGAAATAGCTAAAGAAGTATACTATAAAGAAAAAGCATAGGAGTATTAATTAATGGGGATGAATGAGAACAATAAGGTATCTGTTGTGGATATGGTTTTAGATGGTATTATTTCCGACATTATAGAGGGACGACTAAACCCAGGAGATAAAATACCAACTGAACCTGAATTGTGTAAGCGTTTCGGAGCAGGAAGAAATTCGGTGCGTGAGGCAATAAAAAAGTTAGAGGCTAATGGAATATTATATATAAAGCGCGCAGATGGGACTTTCGTATCTGAAAACTATAATCACAAGATGTTAGACCCTATGCTTTATAGCATTATTCTTAAGAAAAATAGTTGGCATGATTTTGTGGATTTAAGGTTCGTAATTGATATAGGGACTCTGCAGTATATAATCAATGAAATTAATAAGGACGAAAAATTCAATGATGTGAGAAAAGTATTGCTACAAATGGAGGCAGAGCTTTGTGAGGAAAATCCTGATATCGATGCCCTTTTGGAACTAGACAGAAAGTTTCATTCTATTCTAGTAGAAAAGGCAAACAATCCACAATTAATAACGATTACCGATTATATAACTCGTCTTACGCTCCCTTCAAGAAGAGCCACGATTGAAAAAATAATATCTGATGGGCAAACAGATGAATTTATAAGTTTGCACCGTCAAATGTTAGAGGTAGTTGAAAAGAAGGAGGCAGATAAGGTAGTAGAGACAGTTATGAATCATTACAAATACTGGAAATAACGTGAGGTATCAAATGAATAAAGTTATGATTTCGGTTGCACCTGTGGATGCGGCTGATACTAGTTATGATGCTAGAGCTATAGCAGACGATGTAATAGAATGCTATAAGTTGGGAGCATCGATGGTTCATTTACATGTTAGAGATGAGCATGGAAGGCTCACACCTGATATGTCACTTTTGCAGGAGACTGTTGAATACATTAAAGAAGCCTGTGACATTGTGATAGAAATCTCCACCGGTGGAGTGTCAGATTTGACCATAGAAGAAAGATGCCAACCTTGTTATGCTTCATATGTTGAGGCAACAAGTTTAAATGTTGGCTCAGTCAATCTGGGAGAAGCGGTTTACCAAAACCCAATAAACGATGTGGAGTACTGCGTTGATAAAATCCTCAAGAATAATAAAAGACCGGAGATTGAGGTGTTTGAATTAGGTATGGTAAATACGGTTAAGGAGTTAGATAAAAAGTTTAATTTTACAAAACCTATTTGCTTTGCATTGGTGTTTGGTCACGGAGGCGAAATGCCTGCTACAAAAGAAGCATTTCATCATATGAAATCATATCTATATGAATTATTTGATGAAGATGATGTTCGTTGGGGATATACCCAAGCACACAGAAAAGATTGGGATATGATGGGGTATGCACTGGATAATGGTGCACATTCTCTCAGAGTTGGATTTGAAGACTCACACCATTTGTCATGGAATAAAGTGGCAAAGACAAATGCTGAGATAGTTAAAGCAGCAGTTGATCTTGTAAAAGAAAAAGGTATGGAGCCTATGACTCCTACTGAAGTAAGAGAAATGTTTAAAATATGATAGTAAAAGGGCACTGGTTACAGTGCCTTTTTTAGTTCAATAAAGATTTTGTAGTTAATCAACTGCACCTGCAATCAGTGAAATCACACCTACTGCGATTAGTATTGGCAAAGCCAAATACATCAATCCGCCAAATACAAGTGCTAACAAAAACAATGGTAAGAAGACGATATAAAGCATTATTTTAAAAATGCCCCATGTGGCTCTGAAAGCCAAGCCTATCATCTTTCCAAAAATCATGAAAAATAAAATTCCAAATAATACTGACATAACAATGCCTCCTTTGTTATACAACATCAACAGGATTATCATCCATTACAAGAGCTGCAACGATGTAAATAATAATTCCGCTTCCACCAGCGAGTGTAACTGCTGCCCAAATCAATCTTACTAATGTAGGATCTACATCAAAGTATTCTGCGATTCCGGCGCAAACGCCACATATCTTTTTATTGTTGCTTTTGTATAATCTTTTTCCGTTCATATTAAGTACCTTCCCTTTCTATAAATAAGTGGTCTGTTTGATTTCTTACTTAGATTTTACATTTGTATTTCCTACTAATATATCACTATTTCAGCAAATGAATATATGCTATTTTTCTTTTTTGGCAAAATAGATATAATAATTTTATTAGGAGGATGATACTGATGGGAAGAAAATCAATTAGAGAAGACAAGAGTGTATATTTCAAGGCTCGCGAGGAGGCTGGTCTTACAAGAGCTCAGGCTAGCGAATTGATAGGCTCGATGACAGAAAGTCGTCTTGAAAAAATCGAAACTGGCAAGGTTGCAATCTATCCGGAAGATGTTGTGGACTTGGCAAACGCATACAAGCGCCAGGATTTGTGCAACTATTACTGCACTCATCAGTGTAAAATCGGCCAGGAAACAGTCCCTGAGGTAAAGATGTCGTCTCTGCCGGAGATTGTACTTGGTATGTTGTCCGCGTTGAATTCTCTAAACAATCAGAAAGAGCGTTTCATCGATATCACTGCCGACGGTATAATCTCTGATGATGAAATTGATGATTTCCTTGCGATTCAAAAGCAACTTGAGCAAATCGATTTGACTGTAGAATCGCTCAAACTTTGGGTATCAAAAATGATTTCCGAAGGAAAAATCAATAAGGATAAGCTTAATAGCTCAGGTTTTTCTGACTAGGTAAGTTATTTTTGCGTACTTGATATATTTTTCGTACCACATATAATGTACTTATCAGCTGATCAAAACGAAATATGATTAGAATAGTGAGGTACGATTATGGAATATGTATTTACATCAGATAACTTTAATTCGGAAGTATTAAACAGTGACAAGCCTGTTCTTATAGACTTTTACGCAAACTGGTGCATGCCATGCAAAATGATGGGGCCAGCAGTGAAAAAGATTTCAGAAGAATATGATGGAAGAGCCAAAGTTGGCAAGGTCAATGTAGATGAGCAGCCAGAACTAGCTAGTCAATTCAATGTGAGAAGCATTCCATTTTTTGCAATCGTCAAAGATGGCAAGCTAGTAGATAGCGCCCTTGGCGCAATGCCAAAGGCAGCTCTTGAGGAAAAATTGAATAAGGTCCTCTAATCTAACTAGAGGTTATTTTTTCAGGATTTCGGCTAATTCGTCGAAATCCTCTTTTGCTTCTTTGTCTGAACAATCAGATATTCGTTACTGATGCTGATTTGTGGTAAAATTTAGTAAGTTAGGTCGAGAATAATGAGATGGGGTTAAAACAAAATGACAATCATACTTGAAAACATTAGCAAATCTTATGATGGCAAAAAGGTGTTAGAGAATCTTAATGTGGAAATAGAAGATGGCAGATGCTATGCATTTGTTGGGCCAAAGGGCTCAGGCAAGACAACTGCGTTAAAAATATTTATGGGGATGGAGAAGCCTGATGAGGGTAAAGTGTGCAGGATGGGAGATTACAAGTATCCTACTTTGCAAAGCGCATATGTTTCCCAGGATGGCCAGCTAAATCTGAAAAAGGATGCCATTTGGAATGTGAAAAAGGCACACAGATGGGCCAGCAAAGGAAGAGCCATAGAGGAGCTGACCCGCTTTATAGAGCCAGCTAGACAGAGTATCCCAGTATCGGAATTATCCGTGTCAGAGCGTAGATTGGTGGAGCTGGTAAAGGCTTTGTTTACACCGGCGGATTTTATAGTGCTGGATTCTCCATTTGATGGAATGGATGCTGACACCAAGCAAAACACCATCGATTATCTGCTAGATATAAAGGGCAGCAGACCTCTTATAATTGCCCAGGAAGATGCTGAGGGCCTGGATTTTGCTAGAAAGGTTTGTTTGTAACAATAACACTTGACTATTAAATAAAAGAGGACTATAACAGAGTCGAACACGAGAAACAAACGAAACGCCAATTGAATATCGACATTCCGCAAATTTCCCTGCTCAAATATTTGTATTTTAGGAGGAAGAGACAAATGGATACTTACAGAGTACAAAGACGTGACATGGAAAAGAAAGCAAAGAGGTTGAGAAGAGAAGGCTACGTTACAGGTAACCTGTTCGGTAGAGAAATCGAGCAATCAATCCCACTTCAGTTTGAGGTTAAAGAGGCCGAAGCTCTTAGAAAGAGTGGCCACACACAGATGACCCTTGATTTGGAAGGAAAGAAGTACAATGTGTTACTCAAAGAATTACATTATGATGCCGCTAAACATCAGATTGTAGAGATGGATTTCCAGGAGCTTGTAAAAGGCGAGATTATCCACGCAACAGCAGAAGTTGTTCTTGAGAACAAAGAAGCTGTTACAGAAGGAGTTTTAGAGCAACTAATTTCTGAGGTTGCTTATAAAGCAAAGGCTGAAGATGTAGTTGAGAAGATTGAAATCGACTGCAGCACACTAAGGCTTGGTGATTCAGTCACAGTTGCAGATTTAGCAATTTCAAAAAATAATAAGGTTGAAGTAACCACACGTGCTGATCAGGTAGTAGTTGAGGTTATAGTAGCAAAGAATAAAGTAGCAGATGTTGAAGAAGAGGACACTACACAGGCTGCTTCATAAGAAATATTTTGGGAGTTTCCATGCGGAGACTCCTTTTTTATAGTGTTTCGTTGGTATAATAGCTATTCTTAGAAAGCAGATGCATTTGTTGAAAAATATCGGAGTCTTTTTTCAAATATATAATTTTAGGTTAGAAACGTCTAACGCAAAGTAGTAATATATACCTAGCAAAAAATAGATGACAGGAGAATAGCTTATGAAGTTTGTAGAAATGGGTAATTTGACTGGAAAAACAATAATGCTTTTGCCCGGTACTTGTTGTGATTGGGAAACAAATTTTGGAACTGTAATAGATCGATTATCAGAGAAATATCATTTAATATGTGTTAACTATGATGGGTTTGATGGTAGTGACGATATTTTTCCAGATATGATGACAGTGGTAGAGAAAATCGAGAATTACATAATAGAGAATCACAATGGAAGAATTGATGGAGCAATTGGTTCGTCTCTCGGGTCGAGCTTTGTTGGTCAGTTGATTCTAAGAGAACGCGTGCATTTAGATCATGGCATATTTGGCAGTCCTGATTTGGATCAAAGCGGGAAAATTGCAGCAAAGCTACAGTCGAAGCTAGTGGTTCCGCTTTTGACTAGTTTTACAAAAAATGAGAAGAAACAAAATAAGTCGAAAGAAATGTTGAAAAAATACTTTTTGATGGATGATGAAAATGCTGAAAAATTTATGACATGTTTTTCAAAATTTAATCCGGAGTCAATAAAAAATGAGTATTATACAGACCTTTTGACTCATCTTCGAAATGATATAAATGTAGAGCATACACGAGCTCATTTTATTTATGCCAATAAGATGGGGAAAAAGTATTTGAAGAGATATAAAAAGTATTTTCATAATCCAGATATCAGGGAATTTAACATGCAGCATGAACAATGGCTTTTTGGTGGGGAAGAGTTTGCCGTACCTGTTTTAAAGGTGATTGATGAGTTTATGGAAATGGAAGTTTAAAGGGGATATAGATGAGATTATATACAATTGACTATAATGGAAAAGAATGTGTCGCAGTATCTAAAAGTGAGTTAGAAGGTCTAGTAGTACTTGAAGATGTTGGTATTCATCTAAATGATATGAATGAGTTGATTAAAAATTATGGTTCATTAGAAAAAGAAATTATTAATGCTTTAAATTGCAAAAACAATAAATTTATTGAAAAAGATGATTATAAATTATTGTCTCCTATTCATGTACCTATGCAGGACGTGATTTGTCTTGTGTTGAATTATAGAT
>JAEEGI010023910.1_pt1 | contig 11959 bp, 11 predicted proteins | sample 8958751 | NCBI WGS metagenome assembly JAEEGI01 (sample SAMN16246545, study PRJNA631951) | gut metagenome | biome: gut microbiome; feature: rumen; material: KS-attached | host: Bos | place: Iran: Karaj | collected 2018-10 | reverse complement strand
GCAAGTGATGTTGTTCCTCAAGCCGCTGAACCTGCAGGCCAATACAGCGCCCAAGAAGGTCAGTCCGACCCGAACACCCAACAGCAAGGCGATAACGCACAAGTTCAAGGCGAAGCCCAGGCACAGAACGGCGAAGGTCAAGACGACCGCAAGTTCAACAACCAGAACGGCAAATTCAACAAGTTCAACAAGAACAACAAGTTCAATAAGAACAACCGCAATCGCAATTTCCAGCAACAAGAAGAATTTGTCGATGATTCTGCAACGCTCCCGGCGCCAGGCTCCGAAGTTATTCTAAAGGCAAAGGAAAACTGGCTCAGGTTCCGCAAGCTCTCCATGAGCGAACTCCAGGAACTCGCCGTGCAAAAAGAAGTGGACTTCCGCAGAATGCGCAAGCAGTCCCTCAACTACATTTTGCAGAGCCTCGAAAACGAAGGCAACATCATTTATACGGAAGGCGTTCTCGAAGTCACGCCGCAAGGTCACGGATTCCTCCGCATGCCGGATCAGAACTACCAGACCAGCACGGACGATGTCTATGTGAGCCAGAACCTTATCCGTAAATTCAACCTCAAGATTGGCGACACGATTGAAGGCCTCGTCCGCACGCCGCGCGAACAGGACAAGTACTTCTCGATGCGCCGCATCGACCGCGTGAACTTCGAAGAACCGGACAAGATGCGCCGCCGCGTGGCATTCGAATATTTAACGCCGATTCACCCGGAAGAAAAGATCCACCTCGAATGGAACGAAACGGAATACAGCACCCGCATCATGGACTTGTTCTCCCCGATCGGTAAAGGCCAGCGCAGTATCATCCTCGCTCCTCCGCGTACCGGTAAGACCGTTCTCTTGCAGAATGTCACTCGCGCCATCGCAAAGAACCACCCCGAAATTATCCTCATCACGCTCCTGATTGACGAACGCCCGGAAGAAGTCACCGAAATGCGCGACATCATCACGGACATCAAGGAAAAGGCAGCCGAAAAGGGTATCGAAATCAAGGCCGAAGTCGTCGCCTCCACGTTCGATGAACCGCCCGAGCACCACACCCGCGTGGCAAACATGGTCTTGGAAAAGGCAAAGCGCCTCGTCGAAAGCCAGAAGGACGTCGTGATTTTGCTCGACTCCATCACGCGTTTCGCCCGTGCAAACAACGTTGTGATTCCGCACTCCGGCAAGATTTTGTCTGGCGGTGTCGATGCGAACGCCATGCAGTTCCCGAAAAAATTCTTCGGCGCCGCCCGTAAGATTCAAGACAAGATTCGCACAGTCAAGAACGAAGACGGAACCGTCACCGAAGAAATCCAGAAGAACGGTTCGCTCACCATCATCGGCACGGCGTTGATCGAAACCGGCAGCCGCATGGACGAAGTGATCTTCGAAGAATTCAAGGGAACCGGCAACATGGAACTCGTGCTCGACCGCCGCATCGCCGAAAAGCGCATTTGGCCAGCCATTGACGTGTTCAAGTCCGGCACCCGCAAGGAAGAACGCCTGCTTTCGCTCCTCGAACAGAATGCCGCCTGGAACTTCAGACGCGGTAGCCAGAACGAGACGGAAACGGGCATCATGGAGAACCTGCTCAAGCTCATGAGTAAGCTCAAGACCAACGCAGAACTCCTTGCCGTTCTCTCCAAACCGAAAGTCTAATCCAAATTTGGAAAAATCCCCGCCAAACAGCCCGCCAAATGCGCGGGCTGTTCTTTTTCAACAAACAAAAAATTTTTACGTTTACCATCGTAACGTCATTGCAAGAAGCATTCGCAGCTTTCGTCATTGCGAGAAGCGGAGCATAACTTCACGTCATTGCGAGAAGCGGAGCGCCGAAGCAATCTAAAAAGCTTTAAAAAGGAACCAAAATGAACACTACGATTTTCTTTGCCGGAACAGGCAACATGGGCGGAGCCATTCTCCGTGGTCTTTTAAATGCAGGTACAGACGCCAAGAACATTTTCTTCTTTGATCCGAGCGACAAGGCCGCCGAAGCCGTGAGCGCACTCGGTTGCGTCCGCGTTTCTAGCTTTGCCGAAGGTATCGAAAAAGCTAACGTCACATTCCTCTGCGTCAAGCCGCAGATTTTCAAGCTCGTCGCCGCCGAATGGAAGGCCGCAGCAGCAACGCTCAAGAGCGAAAAGACATTCATCAGCATCATGGCTGGCGTAGTCCGCAAGAGCCTCATCGAAATTCTTGGCGAAAAGAACCAAGTGCTCCGCGTGATGCCGAACTTGCCGCTCACTGTTGGCAAGGGCTCTGTGGGCCTCGCCACTGACGGCGTTTCCGAAGACACGCTCAAGATTGCCGAAGAAATCTTCGGTAACATCGGCGTGACCTGCCGCGTCGCGGAATCCCTCATGGATGCCGTTACCGGACTTTCCGGCAGCGCTCCGGCATACGTCTTTGAATTCATCGAAGGCCTTACCCGCGGTGGCGTAAAGGCTGGCCTCACCCGCGATGTCGCTCTGAAGCTCGCCCTCGGCACCATCGAAGGCAGCGTCGAACTTGTAAAACAGTCCGGCAAAAGCCCGAGCGACCTCTGCGCCATGGTCTGCTCTCCAGCAGGCACGACAATCGCTGGCATCGATGCCCTCGAAGAAGGTGCTTTCCGCAGCACACTCATCAAGGCCGTCGTCGCCGGCACCAACCGTAGCAAGGAACTAGGAAAATAAACAAGTAGATGTGAGCTATGAGCACGGAGCTGAAGCTCCTTTGAGGTCGCTTCGCTTTGAGCTATGAGGTCAATAATCCTATACCTCATACCCCAAAGGCACGTAGTGCCGAGCCCATACCTCATAGCAACATTTTTAATTAAATCATGCTCCCTTCCATCGATTTTTTCACAAAAGAAACTTCAACGTCCTCGTTTATTCTGGACGTTCTTTCTTCTGTGGATAACACAGTCGATGTCCACACCCCAGCAAACGACAGCGCCCCCGAAATCGCAGAAATATTACGCACCACGCTCGCCCCCATCGTCATCTGGGACCTAGATTCATTCGCCTCCAGAAACGCAAAATATCTTTCGAGCCTTCGCGAAAACAATCCAGATTCCATGATTCTCGCCTACGCAGAATCACCAGACCGATACGCAGAAATTTCGAGTAAACTATACGATACCATTCTTTCTATCGAAGCGCTCCGTCTCCACTTGATGAGCAAGATTGCGAGACTCAAGGAAATCTACAACGCAAAACGCATTTTTCGTGAAAGGATGTCGCATCTCGTCGGTAAGAGCGAAGCGATGAAACGTTTGCGCAAGAACGTCGAACGCGCCATTTTGCACACTGGTCCCGTACTCATCCAAGGCGAATCTGGAGTCGGTAAAGACTTGATTGCACGCGCCATCGCCTGTGTTTACGACAAGTTCGTCACCGTCAACTGCAGCGCCATTCCCGATGCACTTTTCGAAAGCGAACTTTTCGGCCACACACGCGGAGCCTTTACTGGCGCACAAAACGAACGCATAGGCCTTTTCGAAGACGCTAACGGAGGAGCCATATTCCTGGACGAAATCGGCGACATGCCGCTCCACGCCCAAGTCAAACTTTTGCGAGTCATCCAGAACCACGAAATCCGCCCCATCGGCGCTAACAAAACACGCCATATCGACGTACGCATCATCGCAGCCACCAACCGCGATCTCAAAGAAGAAATTTTCGAAAAACGTTTCCGAGAAGATCTCTATTACCGCCTGAACGTCATTCCGATGCAGCTTTCACCGCTCCGCGACCGCAAAGAAGACATCGAAGATTTAGCAAATTATTTTATTCGTCAATATGCGCCCGCTGGCGAACCCTACACACTTTCGCCCGAAGCACTGCAAAAACTCCAAGACCACAACTGGCCAGGCAACATCCGCGAACTCGAAAATGTCATCCAGCGAACGCTCTGCTTTACAGACCCCGGAATTTTACACGCAGAGGATTTGCAAATCGACAAAGATTCACACAGAACGCTCTCAAGCTCAAGCGCCGACCGAGCGGCAATCAAGGCTTTCAACGCCGACAGCTACGACGAATTCCGCGACATGCAGCTCGACGAAGAACGTGAATTTTTAAAATCGACCATCCGCAATTGCGACGGTTCCGTAAGTCTTGCCGCCGAGCGACTCCGCATGAACCGCACGGCACTCTATAACCGTCTTACGCGCCTTGGCCTAAGCGTTAAAAACGTTCGACCTTAAGCCCCCGCCGTTTGAGAACATCGACAACATTGTCTTTTTCCAAAGCCAAGTGCGCAACACCCACCACAACAAAAACGTTTCTATCTTCACGCAAGAAAGCCGCAATTGAATCCGCCATTTTTACGTTACGGTTCACATAAACACGTTGTTCATACTCATCCTTGAACTTTTGATCGCCAGATAACTTTTCTTCGTCTTCTTCATCATCTTTATCCAGTATGCTACGCAGCAAATCGTCATCACCCGTTTTCCAGGCGTGAATCAAATTTTTCACAAGCGATTCAAGTTCCGCTATTTCACGCAAAGTCGTCTTTAAATAATACACTCCCGCCGAATCCGATTCCGTCGTATCCGCAAGCGCACCAATCTGTTCTTCAGCAGTCTCCAAACCGACAATCGCCTTGCCATCTGCGGCAGCCCTATCTAAAAGCACGTAGTCAATCCCGTATTCAGAATTCAACCCAGCCTGTTCAAACGCATACGCACTAAGAGTTGTCGCCACAAGCCAAGGGCGCATTTTTTCAAACACCACCATAGGAATATCCCAGGCTGCGCAAAGACTATCTAAAGTCTTCCACATTTCTGGCGGCAATATATCACGGAGTAATCCTTCCGCAAGCATTCCCTGCGAAACAGATTCCTTACCAACCTCATTTACGACTTTTTCATCGTTCATGTTGAGTTCTACGGCAAGTTCATCCGCACGTGCAAACGCAGAATCAATCACAGGAGCAAGCGGGTACAAAGTCGAATCCGCCAAATGAATACTCCCGAGCACCCAGAGAGACGAATTTTCGTCCGAAATTTTCCACAAGTAATGTTTTGTTGCCGGCGAGACTTCTGCTTTATTCCGGCCCCCGGAACATGCAACTAGACAAATCGCCAAGCACACATAAAATAAAGCAAGCAAGGAATAAAATTTATTCATAACACCATTCGAAAAAAATGCTAAGAATATCTAAAAACGTTCTACCGCAAAACCACGATTTTTGAGATTTTCGATTACATTGTACGGCCCATAAGCCAAATGGGCAGCACCCACTACAACAAAAACATTTCGATCGTCACGCAAAAAACTTGCAACGGAATCAGCCATTTTCGCATTACGATTCACCAAAATACGTTGTTCAAACTCTTCCATAAACAGGATTTCGCTAGGAGTGTAATCTTCCACATGTACATTACTCTCTAACCCGTTCAACAATTCATCGTCGCCCGTTTTCCAAGCGCGAATCAAATTCGCGATCTCAGACTCAATTCCTGGAAGTTCGCGCATTGTGGACTTCAACATGCAAATGCCTGCCGAATCTGAATCCGTCGTTCCTGCAATAGCGTCAATCTGCTCTTTAGCAGTTTCCAAACTAACGATAGGTTTACCACTCTTTGTCGCCCTATCCATCAACACGAAATCAATTCCATATTCAGAATTCATTCCAGCCCGCGTATACGCATACGAGCTGATGGTCGTTGCAACCAACCAAGGACGCATCGATACAAAAGTTGCTATTGGAAAATTCCATGCTTTACAAAGGCTGTCTAAAGAATTCCACAATTCCGTAGGCACTAAATCTTGCAACGATTCATCCCAAAGCACTCCACGAGCAAGACTCAACTGTAAAACTTCATTCTCAACATTTTTATCACTCGTATTTATTTCAACAACAAGTTCACTAGCTGCGGAAAAAGCAGAATCAATCACCGTTGGAAGAGGGTAAAAAGACTCGTCTGCCACATGGATGCTCCCCAGCAACCAAACAGAAGAATTTTCATCCGACACTTTCCACAAAAAATGTTTCTCCCCCCACGAATCCGACGATTCTGGTGATGTCGCCGATTCAGAACACGCCACCAGGAATGCGATAAAGCAGCACATCAGGCAAGAGCCGAACAACGCACGAAACAACTGTAATTTATTCATCATAAACAAAATCCCTTGATTAAGACAATTTAAATATAAATCATCCTAGCGTTTCCGTCCAATCTAGCAAACCTGCTTTTCGAGCATCCGCAGCCGTAGCCACCTTTACCGTCCCGCCATTTACGACCATAATCTTATCGCAATAGCGCTCCGCGTATTCCACGGAATGCGTTGAAACAACAATGCCCATTTGACGTTCCACAGCAATTTTCTTGAGCAACCGAAACAGCGCATGGCTACGCGGAATGTCCAAGAACGCATTAGGTTCATCAAGCAACAAAATTTTCACCTGTTGCGCCACAGCCTCCGCCAAGAACACACGGCTACGCTCACCATCACTCAATTCTGCAATCGGGCGATTTGCAAAATTTGCCACATCCAAAAGCGCCATCGAATTTTCAACAATGCGCTTGTCTTCATCCGTACGGCTGTCAAAAATTCCAGAATACGGCGAGCGGCCCAGGCGCACAAATTCACTCACACTCATGCGAGGCGGCACCGCACTCGACATACGCACGAGCGAAATTTCCTGAGCGCGCTCACGAGGCGCCCATTCCGTAAGAGATTTCCCTTCCAGTGAGACCTTCCCCGCCACCGGCGAAAGTAAACCCGCAAAAGTTTTCAACAGAGAGCTTTTGCCGCAACCATTCTCGCCCATCAAGGCCACAACCGTTCCCGATACGAGGGAAAAATCAAACGGGATTTTCATCGTTTCAAGTGCGGAATTGTACCCTACAAGCAAATTTTTGCACTCCAGTAAGGCTGTCTGCAAATATTCTTCACTCATATCCGCCCCCTAAAAACGCGCACCAGAGCCGCGCACAAGCACCCACATAATCACAGGAACACCCACCAACGAAAGCACTGCATTCAACGGAACCGAAGCCGGGAAAAGCCCGCCCAAAAGCGCAAGCGCAACACCGCATAACGCAGCCCCGGGCAAAAGCACGCGATGGTTCGTCGTCTTGAAAAGCAGATAAGCTAAATGCGGTACCGCAATACCGATAAACGCGACAGGCCCGCAAAAAGCAGTCGTCGCCCCCGCCAAAAGGCTCGCGCCGAGCAACACGCAAATCTTCGAGCGCTTCACATTCAACCCAAGCCCGTGTGCAAAATCATCGCCCAAAAGCGCCGCATTCAAGTACCGCAGAGAAACACCAATCAGCGCCATGCCCACAATCACCGCAATCACAAACATCCAAACATCACCCAGCGTCACGCGTCCAAAACTTCCCATGCCCCACGCCACATAAACGCGTAGCGACTCCGAAGAATTCCCTGCAATCAAAACGCTCACAATCGAATCGATAAAGTAGCCCGTCAAAAGCCCGACAATCAAAAGCACACCCGTCTGCGCAAAACGCGTCGCCGCAAACATCACGACAAGAGTCACGAGCAAAGCCCCAAGCGCCGCCGAACCAAGCACGCCGACACTTCCAAAGCCAATACCCGCCAAAAGCGCAAGCGCCACGCCGAGACTCGCACCACTGCTAATGCCAAGCACAAACGGTCCCGCCAGCGGATTCCGGAACACCGTCTGTAGCGTCAAGCCCGACACCGCAAGCGACGCCCCCGCCAAAACCGCAGCAATCATCCGTGGGATTCTCAAATTCCACAAAATGTTCGAAGAAATATCCGCGCCAGGGCTAAACAACGCCTGCACCACCGACGAAAACGGAATACTTACCGCACCAAAGCAAAGCGTCGCCACGCACAGCAACACAATCAAGACTCCCAGTGCAATAAAACCAATCAAAAGCCGCCGCAAAACAAACCTCCAAGTTGACATTTTTAATTTAAAAAAAGCTAAACAGAAAACTGTCTAGCCTTTTCTACTTTTCAACAAAATCTTATTGTATTTTCTTATAAAAATCAAAATTGCAATACCGCATTTGCGCCAAAGCTGGCTTTCGCCAAATTCAGCGTAGGTACAACCATTAACTGAACAGAATTCCTTTCTTCTTGTTGTTTCCTTACTTTATAACGATCCAAAGCCTCTTTGTATTCATCTCGTTTAAGCGCATGTTTTTTGTGCACCTTATAATCACCGACATTATTTACTATCACGGGTATTCCAAGCAACAATACTGGAACTGAAGCCAATAATAGAAGAGTTCCAGCAAAACCTTTAGAACTTCCATCAAGTGATTGCGAATCAGAACTACTAAACATAGCATACAAGCCCGTTCCAACCAAAAACGCACCAAAACCAGTAATACCACTACCAACAACAATACCCACAACATCCATCACACATGATGATTCGGCATCTTCTTGCACAATCAATTCTTTATAAATATCGATACTATCCAGCTCAACTAGATAAACATATTCACCTTTCGATGGGACTTTAGTTTCGGGCATGTCTTGCACGCCAAGCTGTTCGTTGGCCAAGGCAAATGAAATACCAGCAACTAAGAGAAAAAAGAAAAACATCTTATTATTCATTTTACGTCCATTCTAAAAATCAAGAAATCAGAAAAACAAATAAATCTGATTATATCATATAAAATATAACATCAAAAAAGTTCTATCTTTCCCACCATGCTCGACTATTCTCAAGTTCCAAGTCCTTGTTTCGTACTTGACGAAACACGTCTCCGCCGCAACATGGAAATCCTCGACGATATCCAGAACAAGACCGGCGTGAAAATCATCTGCGCTCTCAAAGGCTACAGCTTCTGGCGTTCTTTCCCGCTCATCGGCGAATACCTCGCCGGCGCCACCGCCTCTAGCCTCAACGAAGCCCGCCTCGCGCGCGAAGAGATGAACAAGGAAGTCCACGTCTTTGCACCCGTCTACGAAGACGACGAAATCGACGCGATTCTCGATGCAGCAGACCACATCACGTTCAACAGCTTTTCGCAGTGGCAGCGTTTCAAGGACAAGACACTCGCCCACGGCGTGAGTGCCGGCATCCGCGTGAACCCGGAATTTTCGACAGTCGAAACCGACATTTACAACCCTTGCGGTAAATACTCCCGCCTCGGCGTGACCGAAAAGGAATTCAAGCCCGAACTACTCGACTGCATTGACGGTCTCCACTTCCATGCGCTTTGCGAACAGGATGCCGACGCTCTCGAAGGCGTTCTCGCCGCATTCGAGCGTCACTTCGGCAAGTACCTCCCGCAAATGAAGTGGGTGAACTTCGGCGGTGGCCACCACATCACGCGTAAGGACTACCACCGCGACGAACTCGTGCGCATCCTCAAGGATTTCTCCGCACGTTATCCGCACTTGCAGGTCATCATGGAACCTGGCGAAGCCATCGGCTGGCAAACCGGTGAACTCGTCGCAAGCGTTGGCGACATTGTCCACAACGAAATGGATATCGCAATACTCAACGTTTCCATCAGCGCCCACATGCCGGACTGCCTCGAAATGCCGTACCGTCCGAACATCATCGGCGCCGCGTTCCCGGGTGAAAAGGCTCACACGTACAAGCTCACGGGCAACTCCTGCCTCGCCGGCGACCAGCTCGGCGACTTCTCTTTCGACGAACCGCTCAAGGTCGGCGACCGCATCATTTTCGAAGACATGATTCACTACACCATGGTCAAGACCACGTTCTTCAACGGGGTGCGTCACCCGAGCATCGGCAAGTTCGACGAAAACGGCAAGTTCCACCTGCTGCACAAATTCACGTACGAGCAGTTTAAAGAGAAGTTGTAGACCGTAGGACGTAAGAATTGTCATTCCCGACTTGATCGGGAATCTCCAAAAACAAAGGCGATGCCCGCTCGGAGACGGGCATGACAAAGAAAGACTTTATGAGCGAAAAATGAAATTCAAAAGCGAAGACGACACATACAACTGGGCGATTGAATTCGCGAAGGAACTCAAGGTCGGCGACAAGGTCGCCCTCTACGGGAACCTCGGCGCAGGCAAGACCGTCATCAGCCGCGGCATCTGCAAAGGGCTCGGCTTCGAAGGCACGGTCTGCTCCCCCACCTACACAATCCTCCACGAATACCCGAACAACCCGCCCATTTTCCACTTCGACCTGTACCGTCTCGAAGGCGGCGCAGACCTTTACGAAGTCGGCATGGACCCGGACTACCTCGAAAGCGGCATCAGCCTCATCGAATGGCCCGAACGCCTAGAAGGAAACGACGCAGGCATTACCCACGTCGTCAAAATTCAAATCGTATCCGAAACCGAACGCGAAATTACCGTTACAAAAGTCTCAAAGTAATACGTTTTTTGCAAAAACTGTCATTCCCGATTATAATCGGGAATCTCCATCTCGCTCATAAAAAGGCGATGCCCGCACAGTGGCGGGCATGACATCGCATTATTGTCACCCCGGCCAGAGCCTGTCCCGGATTTATTCCGGGATGCCGGGGTCAACCTTTTAAACCTTTTTACGCTTTCCTTTGCGAGCGAGCTTTTTGTTCACCTTTTCTATGGAATCGGCGACAGCTTTTGCACGGAGTTCCGCAGCGACTTGAGCCAAAGAATCGGCAATCGCCTTTTCCTTCGCAATAGAATCGGCGCGGGCCGCGGCGGCAGCAACACAGGCCTTAACAGCTTCGTTACCGGCAATGCTATTCCAATCCTTGGCATCGCCCCTGCTCAAAAGCATCGGACCCTTGTATTCATTCACAACGTTAAATGCAGCGACGGTATCCTTGGCTGCCATGGCGCCCATCGCATCCGCATACAAATCCTTTTGGTGGTTGCGCAAGTCTTCAATCGCACCCAGACGGTTCTGGCGGAGAATTTCCATGGAATCGCTTACAAAGCTGAGTTCCCATGTTTCGTTATAGCAAGCTTCAGCCTCCACATACTTAGAAGCGTCCTTTTCTGCGGCAACATACAAAGCATCGCATTTCGCGAACGTATCGGCGCTTACCTGTTTGGTATGCTGGTAGTAGTAATAACCACCAACGATTAAACCGACAAGAACCAGCAAGAACACACCGTCCTGCCAGCCCATAATCGGAGCTTGCGGAAGTTTCGGCCTACCGTTAACGGTTTCACCGGCTTCCAGTTTTTCTTCGGCCTCGTCAAACGGGCTTTTTCCATTCAAGAAACTAAACATAGATTAATCCTATTTTTTGGAAATTGCGTCAAAGACGCGTGCATATAAATAAATTTGTTTTAAAAGGCTCGCAAACCCGTTGGAACGCGTCGGCGAAAGCCCTACATTCAATCCAATCTGCTGAAAGAACGTCGGGTCTACAGACAAAATATCCGCAGGAGCCATATCATTGAAAATCTGCAAGGCAAGCGCTCCGAGACCGCGGCTGATCAACGGGTTCGTCGTACCGCCTTCCACGTCCATCTCAAAATGAATCTTTCCATTCTCGAACTTCGGAACAAGATACATCGTCGAGGCGCAGCCCTGGATAATGAACTTTTCCGCCTTGAGTGCGGCGTCCATGCCCTTGTGTTCACGGGCCAGATCCAAGAGGAATTTCCACTTATCATCCGGGTCGCTAAACGAGGCGAATTTTGCTCTAATTTTTTCTTGACGATCAACAATACTTTCGGACATACACATCTCAATGCAAAAAAGAACGCATTCTCCAAATCAATGACGGGCAAGACCTCAGCACCGCAAAGAAAATTCTGAACAAAGTCTGTTTCTCACGCGGGAGTTCAGACAAACGCTTAGCCGCCTTGTCAAACTGTTCATCCTTGACTTTGGCAAATCCAGGTTTCGCCTTCGCTATTTGCAAATGAGTTTTTCCAAGAGTAGCCATCCAACGGTCAAGGACGGAGGCTTCGATACGAGAGCGGGCCGCATCATCGGTAGCAAGGAGCCATTCATGGACAGCCTCCGCCGCAATTTTTCCACTAATCAGCGATTCGACAATGCCCGAACGGCTCATCGGATTCACGCAGCTCGCAGC
>JAEEGI010023909.1_pt1 | contig 11960 bp, 8 predicted proteins | sample 8958751 | NCBI WGS metagenome assembly JAEEGI01 (sample SAMN16246545, study PRJNA631951) | gut metagenome | biome: gut microbiome; feature: rumen; material: KS-attached | host: Bos | place: Iran: Karaj | collected 2018-10 | reverse complement strand
TGCCGACAAGGTGGAGGTCATTGTCTATACTGTGCCTTTCTGGCCTGTATATAAAGGCAAGAGCAATGCCATCGAAATCAGCATGGATGGACGGCAGACCACGAAATTTGAGAATGTCTTCCGTGAATATGCGCGCTCATGGAAAGACCAGGTGATGAGAAACGGAATAGCCACCACCATTCAGTTCCCACTCTCAAAAGAGCAGAAAAGCCATGTGCTCCGCATTCAGGCAATTGACCCAGGACAGATGATACAGAAAATCATCATCAACTGGGGAGGGCTCCAGCAGTCCTATCTCGGACCTCTGCCGGCTAAGCAATAATCACATACCCTTGAATTTGAAATGAAAATCCGCATTTGATGAGAATGCGGATTTTTTAAGGAAAAAATACGGCGAATGCTATCGCCTTATCTTTTTATTTTGTAAATTTGCCATAAAAATAAAATCTGACCTATCATGCAATTAGTCTCACCATCTCTTTTAGCTGCCAACTTCGCCAATCTGGAGAAGGACATCGACATGATCAACACCAGTAATGCCGACTGGCTCCACCTTGATGTCATGGACGGGGTGTTCGTGCCCAACATCAGTTTCGGATTCCCTGTGCTTGAAGCAGTTGCGAAAATCTGCAAAAAGCCGCTCGACGTTCACCTCATGATTGTGAAACCGGAGAAATTCGTCAAGCAGGTGGCGGCGCTGGGAGCCATGATGATGAATGTGCATTATGAGGCTTGCGTGCATCTCAACCGGGCGATTCAGGAAATCCACGACGCTGGCATGAAGGCGGGAGTCACGCTTAACCCATCCACACCGGTGTGCATGCTCGAAGATGTCATCCGGGATGTGGATATGGTGCTGCTCATGACGGTCAACCCTGGATTTGGCGGACAGAAGTTCATTGAGCATTCCATCGAGAAAGTACGCCAACTCAGGGAAATGATTGAGCGTACTGGTTCCAAGGCGCTTATTGAGGTGGACGGAGGAGTCAACAAGGATACGGCGGTCAGGCTCGCTCAGGCTGGCACCGACGTGTTGGTGGCAGGCAGCTATGTGTTTGGTGCCGACAACCCTCACGAACGGATTAACTATCTGAAGAACCTGTAACAGGACGGGCTTATGTGGTCCTCTTATCCTATATTGCGCCCTACAATTGCCGCTCTGCTTGGCATGATGGGCGCAAATTTTTTGCTCTCAAGGATCCATTTCAGCATCTATATCCCTTTGATACTCCTGGCTGTGGCGGTAGGAGCTACGGCATGGATATACCGCCGTCATACATCTCTTTCCAACCAATCACCGGCTTTTGGAATCGGAGCGATGACGGCTTTCTTTCTTCTCGGAGCCACCATGATGCACTGGCGCTTCCTTTCTGTGGAGGCGGATGCGGTGGGAGCGAAGAAGATGAGGGTGGGGGTGGTCGCGACCACACCGGTGGAGAAGACGAAATGGTGGACCATGACTTTCCATGAACTCAATGGGGCGAAAACCATGCTCTATGTGGCTAAGCGGGACTCAACCGATTCCCGAAAGCCCGACATTCAGAAAGGCGACACCATCTGGGCACTCTCTTATTTTGATATGCCTTCATCGCCTTATCTGAGGAAGATAAAACAGCGGGAGATGGATGAGTGGAAAGCGAAGAAGGAGGAGCGGAAAAGGAATAAGAAAAAAGATCAGGGAGAACAAACGCAGGATCTGTCTAAGGACACGGTCGCAACGGATAGCGATGGAGAAAGGCAGAAGCAGTTTGACGGCTATGCTGACTATCTTTTCTACAATGGCATCTCCTCATCGGTTTATGTGTCGGAAGGCGCATGGGGATACAAGATGGCGGACATGCCGGCTGTAGGTCATGGTGCGTCAAGGCACGATGATGACAAAGCTGTGGCAGAACTGATGCGACGGCAATACGAGGAGGCTGGAATGTCGGAAGAAGGACTGGCTATTGTCAACGCCATGACCACAGGCGACAAGTCAGTCATCTCTGCGGAAACAAAAGAACATTTCTCACAAGCTGGAATCAGTCATGTGCTTGCTTTGTCGGGATTTCATCTCACGGTCATCGTGTCCTTACTCGATGTGCTGCTCATGCGCTCACTGTTCAAACGGAGATGGAAGAGGTTGACGGCGCTCATCATCATTCCGTTCATCTGGGCGTTTGCGGCGATTGCCGGATTTCCTCCGTCGTTGGTCAGGGCCACTGTCATGTGCTCGGTGTTTCAGTTGGCACTTGTGGTCGGACATGGACAGCAGTTGAAGAATGCGGCGGCCATCGCAGGTTTTTTCATGTTGCTCGCTAATCCTATGCTCATCATGAATGTGGGATTCCAACTTTCTTTCCTCTCTATCATCGGTATCGCGGTCATGGGAGCACCGCTTTGCACTTGGATTGGGCAGAAGACTGGACGGTGGGCGGTCATTCTCGACATCATCGCAATTTCGCTCACCTGCACCTTGTTCACCTTCCCTGTGGTGGCTTACCATTTCGGACAAATACCGCTCTATTCCATCATCAGTAACCTGGCGGTATCACTCATTGCCACACTCATCATGTGGGGGGCGGTGCTCTGGTGGATCTTTGTGTGGTGTCAGCCTGTATTGTCGTTCATCACCAAAGCCCTCGATTACCTCGCGCAGGCCATGGTGTGGGTGGCGGACAAAGTGGCGGCAATGCCGATGTCAACCATTGCTTATAAACCTAATATTCTGGAAGTTATTGTTTTATATGCTGTCATAGCGCTTCTGCTCGCTTTTGTTTATAAAAAAGAGCGGAAACTTGTGTGGATTTCCGCTCTATTATTGGCTTGTTTGCCAGCCGTCCATTATATATGATGTTCAATACCGTATCGTCACATCGCTTGGATCCCAACTCTCTGCATAGCGGAACCACTCCGTGGCGTTGTGACAGCCTTCGGTCTCTTTGGCGGCGCCAAACATCACATGATAATGCAACTGTTGCTGACCAGGTTTGCCAAGCACGATGAGGTAGTTCAAGTCATCGGTCGTGGTGCTGGCAATATATGTTTCTGGTACCCGTATGGCCAAACCTACAGGCTCGGGAGGAAACTGCTCCTTCTTGCCCATCTCTGGATAGTCGCTGCCCCAAGAGGCGGCAAGTCCATTTTGCTTCACAAATCCTTCTGACTTCACACCGCCGTTTTGGGCGAATGCCTCTGCTGAAGAACCGATTTTCTGTACACCGGTGCAAAGTATTGGGGTGGTGACTGGACGGCTGAGCGTGATATCTACGCGAACGTCGCGGTGACCGGCATATTGACTATAAAGCGTACGGACGTCTATTGGAGAGGAAGTGGAGTCCACGCGGGCGCCACGGTCAATCACCTCAACCAAGGTGCGCACCGGACCATTGGCCACAATCCGCTGGCTGCGGCTGCGGACGTCTGTCCAGTTCACGGGAGCATGACCATCCCACATTTTCAAGCTTCCGCACCCAATGCTGTTGCCTGCCCACAGCACATCGTTGCCATAGCCCGCCGTCTGCTGCTCGGGGGTGGTGTAGAAATTAGTTGCGGCTAACTCTAACTGTCTGCTTTTCTTACCATAGATGTCAATGTTCTGGCGGTGGTCGAAATAGATGCGGTAGGCGGTCAACTCTGACTCAAAGGCGGCACCGTGGTGATAGAGGTCGTTGTAGATATTTGTGCTTCCAGGGGCTTCGATAGCGGTGATGAACGGATGCTTTTTTTTCTTGTCGTCGAGCATCATGTCGGCATACACACGCGGTTCGAAAGTCGTGGAAGATGGAGAGGCGCTCAGGCTTACCGTATAGGTCTGCGAACCACCTGATGAAAGTGGACTGCTGATGAAGCACAACTCATCGTTTTTTCCATCGTTGTCCAAGTCGTCGAGCTGGGAAGGGATGACTTTCTCACCATCTTTGACCGTAGCACTGCAAACGTCGAACTTTAGCCCTTTCACTGCTGAGAGGCGGACCACAACTGGAGCTGCTGTCTTTTCCTGCTTTGTCTCGTTCTTCACACTCACTTTCAGCTCCTTCTGCTGGCCATGAGCAGAAAACGGAAGCAGAAAGGCGATGGCTATCAGTTGGCTCTTCATAAGTCTGTATATCTGAAATATGACTAATGGGAGGTTTACTTAATCACGATGGTCTTGATCCAATCCTGAAGAATGCCTTGATAGCGGTCCTGAGAGTCGGAAATCAAAATCACCGTCTGGCTGCCGTCACGAAGTTTCGGGCCTAAGCACATTCCTTCGTAGTTCGCCCAGTTCAGTCCGTTGAACGACATGGTGGTGTTGCATGCCCAAAGCAAGGTCTTCTGCATGAATGGGCTTTCGTTGTTCAATGCCACCGAGCTGCTCACGGTTTTTGAAGTGGATGGATCCACTAAATACAGTTTGCAAACCACCCAGGCACCATATTTGATGCGGGGAACCCAGGCTTCACGCTCCAAGACCAGGATGCGGCCGTCGTCAAGCACTGCTATCTCACTCACACCCATCGCATAATGCTGCGCTTTCTTCAGGTTTTCTGGGGAGTCGGTTTTGTAGGCAAATTCGCGAACCTTCTTGAAATTCACGTCGTAAGCCGACAGGCGCAGCATGTTTGCCACACCATTCGTAGCGGTGGCGTGGTTGCCGTTGTTGTCACTCGTCAGCGTGCCCTCCGAAATCGTCCAGAGCAAGTTGTTCTTCGTGTCGAAGCACAAGGACTCCATACCTTCATTAGAGCGTGTGCCAGGAATCAGGTTGCCGCTGCGGCGTCCTGTGCTCAGACCGTTCACATCGTATTCCACCACGCTGTTGTTCTTCTCTCCACCCACGTAAATAGTCTTACGCACTGGATTGTATGCCACGCATTCTGCATCGCGGCCGGTGGTCTCTGAACTGTAGAAGCCAATGTTCTCCACCGTCTGAATCTCACCCGTCACACTGTCAATTATGATGTTGAACTTGAAGAAGCCGTCGCGCTGCTCGCTGTCCGACACCACTGCGTAGGTGTTGCCACTCAGGCGGGTGATGCCGCTGTAGCTGCCTTTCGGAACAAAACGGCGCAGATTCACTGCATCGTTCTCATGGATGGTCATCACGCTCGTTTGGGCTATGGCGCTGGCACTCGTTACCAACGTCATGGCTCCTGTCAGGAAATAGGTTAAAAGTTTTTTCATCTTTTGGACTGTTCTTAGTTGGAAAATTTTTGCTAAGTTACAACTTTTTTCTCAATCAATTCTATTATCACTTAAATTATAACCTTTTTTTTCATAACTTTGCATTTAATAAGAATGTAGAGTAAGGATAAAAAAAGTCAAGTTGATACATTTTGTTAATTTTTTTATCCTCTACTGAGTTGCTTTTTATATTTGACAGAGGTTATGATGTTGGATTTTTCCATTTTAGCAGGAAAAAAAATTGCTTTCTCCACACTGGGCTGCAAACTCAATTTTGCGGAGTCATCGTCCATTGCATCCCAGCTCAGGGAACATGGAGCGGTCATGGCAGAGCAGGGGCAAGCGGCGGACATTTGTGTCGTCAACACCTGCACGGTCACCGAGGTGGCTGACCGGAAGGGCAGGCAGGCCATCAAGAAGATCATAAGGATGAATCCTGGAGCACTCGTTGTGGTCACGGGATGCTATGCGCAGCTCAAACACCAGCTCATCAGCCGTATTGAAGGGGTTGACATTGTCGTGGGAGCGGAACATAAGAATCAGGTGCTGCCCCTCATTGTTGATGCATTGCAGAGCAAGTTGCCTATGGGTAACTATGAGGTCAATTCCCAACAGAAAAATGAGGATTTCTTTCCTGCATGCTCTCATGGCGACCGCACGCGCTATTTCCTGAAGGTGCAGGATGGATGCAACTATTTCTGCACTTATTGCACCATCCCCTTTGCAAGGGGAAGAAGCCGTAACGGATCTGTGGAGGCGGTTGTCAGCCAGGCCAGGGCGGTGGCTGAGGAAGGGGGAAAGGAAATCGTGCTCACTGGCGTCAATATCGGCGATTTCGGACGAACCACTGGAGAGTCGTTCCTACAGCTCATTCAGGAACTCGACAAGGTGGAGGGAATCGAACGTTACAGGATCTCATCAATCGAACCTAACCTCCTCACCGATGAAATCATCGAGTTCTGTGCTTCTTCAAGGGCATTCATGCCGCATTTCCATATTCCGCTTCAGAGCGGTAGCGACGACGTGCTGAAGTTGATGCGCAGGCGATACGACACAGCGCTTTTCCAACATAAAATCCTTACGGTCAAACGATTCATGCCTGATGCGTTCATCGGAGTGGATGTCATGGTGGGATGCAGGGGTGAGCGGCCGGAGTTTTTCGAGCAGGCTTACGCTTTCATCGACAGCCTCCCGGTTTCCCAACTCCATGTGTTCAGCTACAGCGAACGGCCTGGAACCAAGGCGCTCGACATCCCGTTTGTCGTAAGTCCGGAAGAGAAGCATGAACGCAGTCAGCGGCTCATCGAACTCTCTGACCGCAAGACCCGTGAATGCTATGAGAGGGCAAATGGGATTGTCCGTCCTGTGCTTTTCGAACATTCCAGAAGCAAGCGGGTCATGTCGGGATTCACTGACAACTACATCAGAGTTGAGGTACCAAATAATCCGGATTTGTATAACACCATACAGCAGGTGTCGCTGGGTGGGTTCAACACCAAAGGTGATGCCTTGAAAGGAGTTTTGTCATGAAAGTTGCCATAGTTATTCTCAATTGGAACGGGAAGGAGATGATGAGGGAATACCTCCCATCTGTCATCGAGCACACCCAAAACGAAGGGGTGAAAGTCATCGTCGCTGACAATGGCTCCACCGACGGATCGGTCGCCATGCTCGAAAAGGAGTTCCCCGACACACCTCTTGTCATTCTTGAAAGCAATTATGGGTTTGCAGAGGGCTACAACAAGGCTCTCGCCCAAATCAAGGCGGATTACTATCTTTTGCTCAATTCGGATGTGGAGGTGAAAGACGACAACTGGGTGGAGGTGATGCTCAGCTATATGGAGCAGCACCAGGACGTGGCGGCTTGCCAACCGAAAATCATGGCGCTCAAACGTCCGGATTATTTTGAATATGCAGGCGCAGCGGGTGGTTATATCGATAACTATGGATATCCTTTCTGTAGAGGACGTATTCTCGACTACGTGGAGAAAGATGAGGGACAATACAACCAGCCAGTTGACGTGTTTTGGGCCACAGGGGCGGCGCTCATGGTGAGGGCCCAGGATTATTGGGAGGCTGGAGGGCTCGACTCCAGATTTTTCGCCCACATGGAGGAAATCGACTTTTGCTGGAGGATAAAGGCGGCGGGCAAAAGAATTGTCTGCCTGCCCCAAAGCAAGGTATATCATCTCGGTGGTGCATCCCTCAACCAAGGGAATCCCAGAAAGACATTCCTGAATTTTCGCAACAACTTGCTTATGCTCTATAAGAACCTGCCTGACAGCGAGTTGAAGCCGGTTTTGAGAATGAGGGCATGGCTCGATTTCTTGGCTGCGGTCCATTTTCTCGTCAAGTTCGACTGGGCGAATTTCAAGGCCGTTTTCAAGGCGAAGCGGGAATTTAAGCGGATGAAAGCGGAAATGGCGGACGACCGGAAGCGAAATCTGCAAAGGACTGTGGTTGGCAGGCCGAAAGAACGGATGGGATTCTCTGTCTTGTGGCAGTTCTATTTCAGGCGCCGAAAGAAATTCAGCCAGATGCCATTATAATTTGAACTTACTTTGCTAATGCCGATTTGTGCTCAATCATTGTGTGACGTCTGATAACGATTTATTGTTATTTTTTCTATCATTATGAAGATTAAAATTCCGCTGCTGTTAAGAATTGTCATTGCCATCATTCTCGGCATGATGTTGGGCATGTGCCTCCCCGCTGTCTGCGTTAGAATCATGTCCACTTTCAATGCGCTGTTTGACCAAATACTCAAATTCCTTATTCCTCTCATCATCGTCGGACTGGTCACGCCTGCCATTGCAGAACTCGGCAAAGGGGCGGGGAAAATGCTGGGAATCACCGTGGTTTTCGCTTATTCGTTTACCGTCCTGTCGGGACTTTTCTCCTATGCCACATCTGTCGCGGTCTTTCCTTCTCTGATCGACTCGCAGCATTTTGCAGAAATCGCCACTGCAACGGAAGACCCGTTTCCACCGTTCTTTGTCATAGCAATCCCACCGATGATGGAAGTGATGACGGCGCTGGTGTTCGCCTTTATGGCTGGACTGGGAATCGCGGCGTTCGATGCGCCGGTCTTGAGGCAGGGATTCAAGGAATTTAGGAATATCGTGACCAAAACCATCGAGAAAATCATCATTCCATTCCTTCCGGTCTATATTTTCGGCATCTTCTTGAAGATGGCGGCTGAAGGGCAAATTGCGGTCGTGCTCGCAACGTTCCTGAAAATCATTATTGTCATTTTCATCATGACTTTTGTGATTCTCATCTTGCAATATCTTCTGGCGGGAGCCGTCACCAAGCGAAATCCTTTCAAGCTCCTTGCCACCATGATGCCGGCGTATTTCACTGCGCTTGGAACCGCTTCGTCGGCTGCCACAATTCCGGTCACACTCAAGCAGACGTTGAAAAACAAAGTTTCGGAGGAGGTGGCGGGATTTGTCATTCCCCTCTGTGCCACCATTCACCTTTCTGGAAGCACACTGAAAATCACAGCTTGCGCCATCGCCATTATGATGATCAACGGCATGCCTTTCGATTTCCCGCTCATGCTGGGATTTATCCTCATGCTTGGAGTGGTCATGGTTGCGGCTCCAGGCGTGCCGGGTGGTGCCATTATGGCTTCGTTGGGAGTGCTTGGCTCCATTCTCGGTTTCAACACGGAGCAAGAGGCCATGATGATCACCCTTTATGTGGCTATGGACAGTTTCGGCACTGCCTGCAATGTTACGGGTGACGGATCCATCGCACTCATCATCGACCGCATCAACCGCACTAAAAAAGAAACATCGAAATCTGAAACCTGACCTCAACCAAAAGTTTTATAATTATTCCTTACCAAATTTTATAATTCGTCATTCCAAAATAAATTCGTGTAAATTGGCTTTAATTCGTCGTTTCCAAATATAACTCTCACCCAATCAATTCGCGTTAATTCGTAAATCGGCTAAGCCGATTCCTCTAAATCTCTAAAATAAATTCGTGTTAATTCGATTTAATTCGTCGTTTCAAATTAAATAATTCGTCGTTTGGAAAATAAAGAATAACCTCGGTTTAAGGTTATTTCTTTTTTATAATCTCTTTTTTTTTGTTGATACGTTTTACTCTGCTTTTATTCTGAGTGTTCTTATAAAGTTCTTGTGAAATCCCAAGAAAAGTTTGGAGATGTCTGAAATAGTGACTAAATTTGTATGTGGTGATTCACAATCAGAGGGAATGCCCTGTTGAGGGCATATTCAGGCAGTTGTGGATATTTAACCACCCAAACTAATACTCTTGTCTTTTTCCAAATATTGTATATTTACTAAAACTATGAGATTTTTTATATTATCATTTCTTTTATTGTTTAATTTTGCATTCACTTCCGCTCAGACCTACACATTCGATTTGTATGAAACGAGTGGTGGGGATTATACCGTCGCTATAGACATCCAGCGTAAGCAGATAACGGCAAGCAAGGCCGGTAGTCAGATATTTAACTATAACTACCGAAAATTCAATATTGAGAATGGGACAGGTGTAATAGGCTTTTCCTTTGACGACAGGTATTCTGTGATTATGCGTCCCGACCATGATGAGCATTATTTTCTGGTCCGCAAAGATGCGATATTCTGTTCCACGAGCAATGCCTCGCAAGAGTTTTATTTCAAACCGAAGAATACAGACCGTTACATCGTAACCTATCAGTCGCTGTTGAATGGGCTGACGGATAGTAATGCTTCCCCAACTCCCCAGCAGTCCAACCCTTCTCAGAACCTCACTTTTACCGTTGGTGGCGTGTCCTTCACCATGGTTTATGTTCCAGGTGGCACCTTCACCATGGGGGCGACCAGTGAGCAAGGCTCAGATGCGGAGAACGAAGAAAAGCCAGCCCACAGCGTAACGCTGAGCGGCTATCACATCGGTCAGACCGAGGTCACCCAGGCTCTTTGGACTGCCGTGATGGGAAGCAATCCTTCGATTTTTAAGGGCAACCAGCGTCCGGTGGAGTGTGTGTCATGGAACGACTGCCAGACCTTCATCTCCCGTTTGAATGCCAAGACGGGTAAGAATTTCCGTATGCCCACCGAGGCGGAATGGGAATATGCCGCCCGGGGTGGGCATAGCGGCGGTTCCAAATATGCGGGAAGCGACAACATCAACAGTGTGGCTTGGTATTACGACAACAGTGGTGATGAAACCCACAATGTTGCCACCAAGTCCCCGAACAGTTTGGGAATCTATGATATGAGTGGCAATGTTAGTGAATGGTGCCAGGACTGGTATGGTGATTACAGCAGTTCTTCGCAGACCAACCCGAAAGGCCCTTCCAATGGCGATTACCGCGAGGATCGTGGGGGCAGCTGGTGCGACCGCGCCGGTTACTGTCGTGTGTCGTATCGGTACTACAGCTCGTACAGCTCGCCTTCCGGCAGCGGCACCCTCGGCTTGCGCCTCGTTCTTTAGTTCCCATTTTATCTTTTCTTTCTAAAAGCCGGCCATGAAGGGATGGCAGAGGAAATCCCAAAAATTTAAAAAGGGCTTTCTGATGACATACTGAATGGATGGCGCAAAATTAATAGAAAATGAGGCGTGATATGCTCGCTATATCATTCCCATAGCATAGCTGGTTTGACGAAAGCAATCCTTTCAATCCTTTCAATCCTGCGCGCAGCGCGATGTTTTCCTTGTCCCATGGACACGGACGCTAGATACATCCTACTTTGGGACAATCCCCTCATGTACCATGTTTTTTCCATAGCGTCAGCGGTTTTTCCCCGACTGTAAGGAGGGCTTTTTCTAAAATAAAATCTTCCGATTCTGTAAGAATCGATTATCTGTGGTGGATGGCTGGTATGGGAACTTGTTCACTATATCAGCCAGACAACACAGATAATGAATTAAAAGAAGATTTTATGGTTTAGTATTTTTATTGATAATTGTTATTATTTATTATATTATTATATTTTTTTTCATGGTATTATATGTTAAGATAAAAGATAACATCCGCATAATCCCTAAAGTCTAAGGTCTAACGTCTAAAGTCTAATTTCCTTTGTCCACATGCCTTTTAATTCTTTTGATAAAAGAGAATCACTTGTTTGTTTGGTTCTTCCTTTTTTTTTACTAAATTTGTGGAAAATAAAAGTGAGGTGTGAGCTTTGCTTCAAATAGGTTATCATAAGTTTACATAAATGACCAGATTGTTTTTCATTGCTATGCACCATTAAAACCACTTACGTTAAATCAGCAGTTATGGAATCCAATAGTTTTCTGAAAGTCGGGTCCATGCTCAACCATGCCAAATACCGGATTGAGCGGTATTTGGCATCGGGCGGTTTTGGCAACACCTACGAGGGCGTGAATGTCTCTTTGGGAAAGAAATGCGCCATCAAGGAGTTCTTCCTGAAAGGCATTGCCATGAGGAGCGAACAGACCACCGATGTGCATATTGCCATATCCGACAACAAGAGGATATATAATTCCCAGAGAGAGAAGTTTACGAAAGAGGCACGCCGGCTGAGCAGCCTTGACAATACCCATGTCGTGAGGGTGTTCGACTTTTTTGAGGAAAACGGTACCGCCTACTATGTGATGGACTACATAGAAGGCGAGTCACTCCGTGAATACCAGAAACGCACAGGCAAGGTCCTCACGGAAAAGGAGGCGCTCTCCGTCCTCACGCAGATGCTGGATGCGCTGAAAACCATCCATGAAGCCGGGCTGCAGCACATGGACATCAAGCCAGCCAACATCATGATTGACAATAAAGGCAAGTGTACGCTGATTGATTTTGGTGCGAGCAAGCAGTCCACAGCCAA
>JAEEGI010023908.1_pt1 | contig 11960 bp, 17 predicted proteins | sample 8958751 | NCBI WGS metagenome assembly JAEEGI01 (sample SAMN16246545, study PRJNA631951) | gut metagenome | biome: gut microbiome; feature: rumen; material: KS-attached | host: Bos | place: Iran: Karaj | collected 2018-10 | reverse complement strand
TTCCCTTTCTCGTTCCCGTCCCCGTTGATAAAACACTCACGCAGGAAGATGGGAAAGGTGTCGTTGGAATGGAACTCCTTGATGCGGCGGTCCTTGACCTTGCCCAGCCACTCCAGGGCGTGCCAGTGCAGACGCTCGCAGACGTCACGCGTCACCATGGGGCCGAGTATCTTCAGCTCGCGGTCGGTGAACTCGCGGATTTCGTAGTACCAGTGACCCTCCAGCTCGTCCGCGCGGGCAGCACGCTCCGTCACGCGGGCGAAGTTCTTGTCCGGAGAGAGCTCGTCGCGGATGCCGTACTCCTGGGCAATGGCCAGCACGGCAGCACCGAAGCGCGAACGGTCCCAGCCGTTCAGGCGCATCCAGGCGTCGATGGCATTCAAGTCCTCGTCGTCGCCGCCGAAGTCGTGGACAACCCACAGCCCGGCCTTGTTCTGCCGGATGGTGGCACTGGCCGTCTTCTCGGAGAGGCGCATCTTGAACTGCTTCTTGGTACCAACGCAGTCCTTGGCCTGCGGGTAGAGGTCTAACAGAATGTCGAGTCCCTGCCGGGTCTCGTCCATCACACGTTGTCTGTCAATCATTGTTATACATATTTACAGTTTATACTTTCCGTTTGCGGGGGTGCGGGGGGTACGGGGGCGCGGTGGTACGGTGCAAAGATAGAACCTTGCAGCGGTCCCGCAAAAGACAGTCACAGCAGACTGGCAGTGTCGGTCTCTGGCCACAGCGCACCCTCGCTGACGGCAGGCTCCACCTTCAGGCGGGTGTACGGCCTGTCGTGGACATCGACATAGCGCTGCGTGTACCGCCGCTTCATCGTCTCGGCACGGAATTTCTCGTGCGGACGGCTGATGGCCTCGCGCTCGCCAGTGAGCCTGTTGATGGCTGTGACTACGTACTTCATGGATTTATCATTGCGTTGTTTTATCTTCACTATCGAGGATGTTAATCACATTCACTATTTCGTCAGAGATGGCATCGATACGTGCTGCCATGTTCTGCAGCCACGCCCAACCCTGACCCTGGACCAGTTAGCATTGGCCTGTTCTGACGGCTCAATCATGAACCCGGCGAGGTCTTCGACCTCTAACAACTGGCGCAGCTTCCTGATGGCAGGAACGGTCAGCCTAAAAAATCTGCTTTTACTCTTCTTTTTCATAAGTCGAAAATCTTAATGCTTTTAATAGTTCATCCTTACGTTTACACTCGAGACACTTCCGGCGGAACTGCCGTTCGGCACGCACAACCCACTTCGTGCGGGGATAACGGCGCAGGCGGTACGATACTTTCGTGAAAACCTCGCCGTCATTGCTGATCAACAGCGTGTCCATTGCTTTCTTCAACTTCCGTGGCAAGCACGGTTTGCTTCTTTTCATCAGTTTATGAGTTTAATTCCATAACGATTGACAAACAGCCTACGCGCCCATTCTGGTGCCTTGTTCTGGAATACGGCACCGCTCTCGTTGACGTCGTTGTCGTGCTCGTCGCGGTACTGTTCCAGTTCATTAACATACTGCTTGATGAGCATGACCAAATCAGCGTCGGGCGATTCGCCGCCTTCCACATGGTACATCTTTTCGATGTGGTGTATGTCCTGAAGATACTTGTCGTTATAGACAAGCGCCTCGTTGTTGCCGTGAACGTAGGTAACGGCAAGGATGCGGGCTGCTGTGTCGCGCCCGATGGCTGGTGTGCCGATGACAGCAAAGGCTCCCAGCCAGTCACGATATAGTTCTGATGCGTGTTCCATATTGCTTAATGTTTGCCTTTGCGTACTTTCTTCTGTCCGTGCTTGCGATAGAGGGGGTTGAACTCGGCGTCGCATAGAATGGTGTCGTACACCTGTTCGTAGGTGTATTCCTTCATGGTCTCGGCTATCTGCGGAATGGTGAGGTCTATCTGTATCTTCTTTCGCAGTTCGTCGCGCTGTTCGTCGGTGAGGTCTATCATCTGGTAGTCGCCTTCCTTGTATTTGTTCATGCGGTCGAGTTCCTTCTGCTTCTCTTGCCGCTCTATCATCTGGCTTTGCTTGATGCCCCATCGGTGCAACCAGCGGGCAAGGGTGTTGCGGTCGATGTTGAAGTTGTCGGCAAGCCGTCGTTCCGGCACTCCCCACTTGAACTGCTCGATGATTTTCTCTTTCTGCTCTGGCGAACACATCACATCGGGGTCGGTCTTTCCACCGACGGGGCGACCGAGCAGCACACCGAGTTTCATTCTTAGCCGTAAACCTTCCTTGGTACGCTGCCGTATCATCTGACGCTCGATTTCAGCAGCCAGTCCGAAAGCGAAGGCCAGCACCTTCGACTGAATGTTGTCGTCGAGGGCGAAGTTGTCTTTGACGGTGTAAATCTTGCACCCCGTCTTCATGCAGAAGTGCAGAATATCCATCACCATGTAGAGGTCGCGCCCCAGTCGGCTTATCTCAGCCGCTATCACAATGTCGTCTTTCTTCAGCTTCTTCAGCAGCGGGCCGAGGTTACGCTTGTCTGGGTCCTTGCCGCCGCTCACGCCCTCGTCGGTGATGTATTCGTCAATCTTCCATTCGCGGGCTTCGGCAAACTTCACTACGCCCTGTTTCTGTGAGTTTACGTCCTGCTCGTCGGACGATACTCGTAAATATCCGTAAATCATATTGCCATCACCTGTTATTGTTTATTGTTTCACGTTTATTGTTTATTGTTTCACGTTTATTGTTACTTTCCGTCGGCTCCAACTGTGGTGCTCAGCACCATAGTTGAACCATAAATCGGATGCTCCTTCAACTTGACTCGCTGGGCTGAATAGTCCACTCCAAGGATTTCACACACTGGCTTTACGGCCACTAACTGCTCTCTCTCGTCGGCCACCACCTGAAGGCTGGTGCCGTTCACCATTGCAACATTGACAGTATTCATGCTCATATTACTTACTCTCAAAAAAATGCAGGTTGACTTAAAAATAATCTTGAAAAAGTTTGGTAATATCAAATAAATTCCGTACCTTTGTATTGTCAATGAGAGACAAACAGAGGCATCCGAAAATCTTGAAAAGAGTAGGAAAAAACGAAAAGACTGAAGCCTTATGAGAGTCGCAATTTCACTAAGGGTTTGGAAAGTCAAAATGAGATTTGAAATCTGGATTTGACACCAAACGGGGAGGGAAACCTCCCCAACTTCAGCCTTTTCGCCTGCAAATATACAAATAATTCCTGAACTATGGAACAAAATCAGCTGAAAAGTGAGAACTGGGGCGGTGCCCGCGAGGGGGCAGGACGCAAGAAGAAGTACGCCAAGACATGCTTCTTCAACGCCACCGAGGAAGTCGTGGCCATACTCGATGCCATTCCATCGAGACAGCGTGCCGACTTCATTAACCGTTGCATCCTGAACGCAGCAGGCAGAGGGGAGTAACACCCCTCCCTGCTGACAGGTTCCTGCAAGTACCCCGGTATTGTTCATATTATTCTTCATATTCTTCAGGATAGCATTCGTAAAAATATGGGCACTGAACGTGACAATAAGGATGTGAACTGGAAGGGTCGCAAGGTGGTATAGCAACCCAAGCGTCAACTACTCGCCAAGAGACTTTATCAGGTATGTCATTTTCCGTATTGCTATTCATGATTCCACCTCTTTTCTGATCATTCCCAGGTTGGTCACTGTGGTGCCCCACGTTCCCCATGGGGTCGGCTCGTCGAAATGTACGTCGACGAACGATGCACGGGCGAAGTCGTAGATGTCCTCGATGACTCCATGGTGATGCATACCGTCACCCGTGACGGCAGCATCTACAATTACTCTTTCTCCTATCTTCATATTCTTACCTCTCTTATTTGAATGTCACTATAAATGGATATGCCATTGAATGTCTTGCGCGTCCAGTCTCTCAACTCCACGGCTTTTAGCCTGGTACATGGAAGACTGATGGCTTCACGCCGATGACCGTGCCAAAGGCCTGTAACTACATATAACGGAGGGGGTATTCTCATAGCTTTACGCTTCGTTTGGGTTTGACAACAGGCTGCTCCGGAAAGCGCAGCACGTCGAGGTACTCCTGCAGGTGGGCAGCCTTCGTCTTGGCGGCCTCCTTGCGCATCAGACCACGCATGCAGCCGGTAATGTCTATGACCAAGGAACTCGGCTTCTTCAGACTTTCAATCAGCCGCTCGGAGGCAGCATCGAAAAGCAGGCGGGCCGCATCCTTCCTGACGTTGTGCTTGCGGACGTACCAATTCACCGATTCTTCACGCAGGGTTTCCACGTACCATGCCATCTCAGTCACGTCCCCTGTCTCGTATGTGTTCTGCATCAGCAGAAGCTCGTGCAGCCTGCGCCGGAAGATATAATCCCTCGTGGCTGCAAGCCGGGCATTCTTCTTTGTCATCATGTCCTGCCACTGATCACGTTTGGTGCAAAGCCGCAGCTCATTGCCGGGCTGGACGACCGTGACGTGCAGGTCTGCCGGGATGCGGCTGATGGGGATGTCGTGGCTGCAGGCATACCAGAGCCTGTAATACATGACGGTGTGGCGCTTGCCGTCACACTGAAGGTTCACGACCTTTGTGCCGTTGGCGCGATCGCTGACCTTCAGCGCACGCTTGCCGTTGATGAACGACCAGACGGTGCCGTCGTCGACGTCCATCAGGTAGCCGGGGAATCCTATCACCTTTCTCAGATCCATACGTTCTTCAATCCTTCCATTCTTCAATTCTTCCATTCTTATTTCATGAGTTTGTCAAACGGCTGCTTCAGCTGCCGCAGCACACCGTTGAACATGCGACGCTGCTCCAGCGCGGCACCCTCAATCATCTGCTGAAGGCTGACGGCTTCCTCCCAGTCCATCGCCATCAGGTTCACCTCTAAGTCCTTGGTCATCTCTACGTACATAACTTGCAATTTTTCCCTTAAAAAAAGGGCAGGGGGACGTCCAACACTCTTTATACCGATTGCGGCGTGTTACCATGGCCGCCGTCCTCCTGCCCTGTTCGCATACATTATGAATAAGGTAACGGGACTTGCACCCGCACGGACGCCTTTTCGCCCGTTGATAGAAGTTAATGATGGTATATATCGAGGGTTACTCGAACTTCAGGTCAAACTGTACGTCACGGCGGTAGTCCAGCAGCTCGTACTGCGACACCACCACACAGCCCTCTACGTTGGGATTGATGCTGAAGCGGAAGCCGCGTCCGCAGCAATCCCATAACAGGTACGTCAGGTCGCCTATCTTGCCGTAGACACAGCTGACTTGGCCGCCTGCCGTGGCTGACATCTTCATCTCCGTAATCTCAAGGCCGCTTACGCCAAGTGCGCTGATGGCTGTCTCGAAGTCATTTACTCTCATACATTTTCTGTGTTTTAGTTCATATTTGTGCAACGGGGCGGAATCGAACCGCCGCTCATCCCAGGTCCTTCGTGCTGCAGCCCTCTCACTCTTATCAGGGGCGATGCCCGGCTGCGCCTTATCTTCCATACCTGTTGCTCCAATTACAGGCTTTCCGTTGCATTTGCCGGTCTTTCCCGGCTGTCATCACGGCCTCCTGGGCGTGAGGCGAGACTATTGTGATAGGTACATTATATATAGGTATGCGAGAACCTCTATCGTCTGGTAAAAAACCGCCCCCTCCGTTTTAACCTGTTATTTATGGCTTACAAAGTAAATCTATCCAACTGAGTGGAGGGGGCGGCCGGGTCGGCCAAACACCTTGGGACGTTATACGAATTTCTGTTTGCAGATGTTCCCCAGCGCCGACAGCTCCAGCCTGGTGAACGTCTTGCGAGACAGCTTGGCGTACCATCCGGGGTAGGTGATACCGCTCCTTTCCAGGAACTCCTCACGGATGCGCCGACGCTCTTCAATCGTCTGCTTATCGTAAAAAACAATAAAATTTTCCACTTTTTGCTTCATTTGCTTGCTTGTTTGAGATTAATGATGTAATTTTATAGTGCAAATTTAGACAATAAACAATAAACATCAAAACAATTAATTAGAAAACTATCTAATTTTAACTTTTATTATGGAAATCAAGGATAGAATAGACCGATACAGGCTCGCAAGGGGCATGACAGTGCAAGCCTTCGAGGAAAAGTGCGGACTCTCTAACGGCACATGGGCGCGACCCTCTAACCTGCGAGAAGATTCCCTGATCAAAATCATTGAAGCGTTCCCCGACCTCGACCCGGCATGGCTGCTACGTGGCGATGCCGATATGGAGCAGACGGTGTTGGAAAACGCCCGGAACAAGGACAAGGATATGAAGGAGCTGCTAACGCTCTGCCGGTCGCTCATCAAGAGCCAGCGCCAGCATGACAAGCTCATGAAGGAACTCGCATCCATGATCGAGCACATGGAATGAAGTGATAGCTGACAATGTGGAATACGCCGAAATGAAACCGGTTAAAAATTGCGACACAGCCGATTCACGCCTTTCTGGTACGCCGAAAATGACCGACGCGCCAGAATTGCGGCATTCGCCGTCGGCCAATTCTTCCGGAGACTGCGTATCAACGGGGCTTGCGGGTAATCACCCAAAACCACAAAAATCCTGTCACCTCGACTTTTTGAAAAAGACCGCTGACTTTCAATGAGTGAGCGGTCTTTTTTTAGCCATTCCTGACTGCATTTGTTATTTGTTGTGTGGCAACTGCGATGTTATTGCCTAAATAATAATGGTGTGAACTCTGTGAGGTAGATGCGCCAGTTGCGCCAGATGTGACCGCCGTCAGTCTCGAGGTAGGTGTACTTGTGTTTCTTGCTGTCAAGATAGGCGCGCAGGTCGTTGTTGTTCTTGATGAGGAAGTCGGTCTTGCCGATGCCAATCCAGAAGAGGTTGGGCTGCTTGGCAAACAGGGCGTCAATCTTGCCGTTGCGGTCGGCATAGATTTCGGGGTGACCGTTCGGGTCGGGCTGTTGCTGGTCGACGGCAGCAGAGAACAGGCCTATGTAGCCGAAGAGTTCAGGATTATTGATGGAGATGAACAGGCTGTGGAAACCGCCCATTGACAGGCCGGCGATGGCGCGGTGGGCCTTGTCCTTTTTGACGCGGTAGGTCTTCTCAATGAACTTGATGACATCGGGAAATGCTGTCTCGAACGAGCCTTCCATGGTCTTGGGCAGCATCATCGTCGGCACGCGGAATCCCTCGCTGGTCTCGCCCGGACAAGCCTCCTGCGAGATATTGCCGTTGGTCATCACCACCAGCATCGGCTCGGCTTTACCCTGTGCAATGAGGTTGTCGAGAATCTGTGCCGCACGGCCCAGTTCGCTCCACGCATTCTCGTCACCACCAATGCCGTGCAGCAGATAGAGTACGGGATATTCCTTGCCGCTGGTTTCGTAACCTGCCGGCGTGTACACCGTCAGTCGACGGGTCAGACCTGCCGTGGGGCTCTCGTACCACACCTTGCTGACGGTGCCGTGAGCCACCTTGTTGACTTTATACAAATCCGTGCGCTGGTCGCCGCCAATGAGCAGCACGCTGAACAGGTTGTTGATGTCGCGGATGTTGTACACATTCAGCGGGTCGATAATCTTCACCCCGTCTACAATCATATTATATGTGTACAGCTCGGGCTGCAGGGGTGGGGTGGTGTAGCTCCACACGCCCTTGTCGTCCTTCACCAAGTCAACGACGCCCGGTATGTCGTAGGTGTTGCCTTGGTACTCCACCTGCTTTGGAGGCAGCATGTCACCGGTAATCTGTACTTTCTGAGCCTCGGGGGCTATCAGGTTAAACGTCACGGAATTGTCCGCATGCACATCAGGTGAAGCTACCTGTGGTCCCTGTCCCCAGTTCAGATTCTGCTGGGCCATTGCTGCCATACTCACCATGCAGAAGGCAGCCATTACGAATAGTTTTTTCATGCTCTTGTTAGTTCTTAGTTATAAAAGATGCTACAAATGTACGCATTTATTTTGAAGTAAACAAGTTTGCTGCCCATAAAACGGCAAGAAATATATGATGAAATAAATTTTTTGAAAAAAAAGTGGCGAAAAGTTTTGCAGGTTTCAAAAAAAGCATTACCTTTGCACCCGCAATCGAGAGAGATGCGCCTTCGTTAAGGCTTTTACGCGGAAATAGCTCAGTTGGTAGAGCACAACCTTGCCAAGGTTGGGGTCGCGGGTCCGAGTCCCGTTTTCCGCTCAACATGTTGAACAAAAAAGAGCATTAGGACGTTGGGTCTTAATGAACAATGCCCAGGTGGCGGAATTGGTAGACGCGCACGTTTCAGGTGCGTGTGCCGCGAGGCGTGCAGGTTCGAGTCCTGTTCTGGGCACTCTTTTTTATTCACGCGTTATTTCGTGTTGGAGAGGTGGCGGAATTGGTAGACGCGCTACTTTGAGGGGGTAGTGTCAATTGCGACGTGGGAGTTCGAGTCTCCTCCTCTTCACCCAAATCTTTTGAAACTTCCTTGCGGAAATAGCTCAGTTGGTAGAGCACAACCTTGCCAAGGTTGGGGTCGCGGGTCCGAGTCCCGTTTTCCGCTCTTATTTGATAAACACTACAACCCTCCCGATAAGGAGGGATTTTTTAGTAAAACACAGGAAAATAAACCTACCTATTCTCATGAATTTATACTTACGGTATTTTGATAGGGAGATTCTGGTCTCGAATGTGGATGAAGCTATTGCATTCCTGGCTGGTATTGAAGAAATAGGAATGAACCCGGCGCTTGAGAAGGATATTCGCGACTATGCCAACAGCAGCGTATTCTATCCCAAGCGGTACAAGGTGCGTCCACGCGTCTATTTTATTGTCATCAAGACAGAGGCTCCCACGATGCAGGACTTCAAGGAGAAGAAGGCGATACACACCGGTGCTGCGCTGACTGAGAAACCGATGGCTCCGTCGCTGGTCCGTCTGAACGAGGAACGTTTCGGATGGTATGAGGGTACCATTGACTTCAAGCGCGTACTGCTTGTTCCCGGCACGGGCAAGTTCCAGTATCGTGACACGCACTTCGTGGCCTGCTGCAAGGCTGAGTCGGGGTTGGACTGCTACAATCGCATTGTCGACCACCTGAGTCAGCGCGTAGACCCCCGCAGCCAGTTCCCCTCAGCCAAGGGAAAGAATTTCCGTTTCCGCTATTTAGGCGATTGTAAGTAAAAAGTAAACAGTAAACAGTCACTCTTGACACGCTATGAACAAGGTCATGCTGATAGGTAATGTCGGTGCCGATCCCGAGATACGCTATGTGGAACAGGACGTTGCCGTGGCTCGTCTGCGTATGGCAACGACAGAGCGCGGATACACGCTACAGAACGGTACTCAGGTGCCTGACCACACGGACTGGCACAACGTCATCCTTTGGCGAAAGCTGGCCGAGATAGTGGAGAAGTACGTTCATAAGGGCGACAAACTGTATATCGAAGGCCGCCTTCGCTATTCCACCTATGACGATAAGCAGGGGCAGCGACGCTACGTAACCGAGATTTGGGCAGACAATATGGAACTGTTGACGCCCAAACCCAGTGAATAATCATGGACGAATATTTACAAGTCTTCAATGAGGTGACGCTGTTGTCACCGTCGATAGGGGCCATCCTTTCAGGGGTACTGGCCTGTGTTTTGTTGGTAGTATCGGGTTTCGCATCCGGTTCGGAGATTGCTTTCTTTTCGCTGTCCCCCAGCGACTTGAGCGACCTGGACGAGGAACGGTCGGAAGCCGACAAGCATATCAAGATGCTGCGTCAGGACTCAGAGCGCACGTTGGCAACCATCCTGATTACCAACAATCTGGTGAACGTCACCATCATCATGCTCAGCAACTATTTCTTCTTGCATCTGGTGGACTTTGGTTCGGCCTACTGGCTCCATTTCCTGTGCATCACCGTCCTGCTGACATTCCTGTTGCTGCTCTTCGGTGAAATCATGCCGAAAATCTATACCAGCCAGCACTCCCTCCGCTTTTGCCGTAGCGTGGTGAATGGCATCCTGTTCTGCCGTAAGCTGTTTTATCCCTTTGCCACCATTCTGCTGCGTTCGGGTGTCCTGGCTGAGAAAGTCATCCAGAAGGAGAACCGCGTGCTGAGCGTCAACGACCTGGAGCAAGCCCTGGAACTGACGGACAAGGAGGACATCAAGGAGGAACAGCGCATCCTGGAGGGCATTGTACGCTTTGGCGACGAGACGGCCAAGGAAATTATGACCAGCCGTCAAGACGTCGTTGACCTCGACTTCAAGGCCTCCTTTGCCGAAGTGCTGCGCTGCATCGTGGCCAACAATTATTCGCGCATCCCCGTCTATCAGGACAACAGCGACAATGTGCGCGGCATCCTGTATATCAAGGACCTGCTGCCGCATCTGACCAAGGGCAGCAATTTCCGTTGGCAGTCATTGATTCGTCCGCCGTATTTTGTGCCGGAAACGAAGAAAATCGACGACCTGCTGCGCGAGTTCCAGGAGAACAAGGTACACATTGCCATTGTGGTCGACGAATTCGGCGGCACCAGCGGCATCGTGACCCTGGAAGACATTCTGGAGGAAATCGTAGGCGAAATCAACGATGAATACGACGAGGACGAGAAGAGCTATGTGCGCATCAATGCCAATACGTTCGTCTTTGAAGGCAAGACGCTGCTGAGCGACTTCTACAAGATTCTGAAGCTTGACGACGAGATTTTCGAGGAAGTAGAGGGTGACGCCGATACGCTGGCAGGATTGCTGTTAGAGATCAAGGGCGACTTCCCGAAGCTGCACGAGAAAATCAGCTATAAACAATTCACCTTCGAGATACTCGACATGGACGAACGGCGCATCTCAAAGGTGAAAGTCGTGTTGGAATAGTTTTTTTCAGTTTCTTAGCTCTTCAGTTCAGTTCCATCCGAAACGGTTCCAGTCCATCAGCCTGTTCCAACCGAAGTTCCGGCAGGTGGCGTTATACTTATAAAAACCGTTGTTATAGTCTGAATTGTCCATAGGGATAAACATGCTGACGCAGCCATACAGGCTCTCGTCCTGTATGAAGGTGCTGAAGTCGCTCTCCATATCGTAGTAGGGGTAGCCGTCGAACACCGTCATCCATCTCATCGACATGCGGCAGTAGGGGACAGCCTGTTGGTAGGACTGGCTCCACTGGCGGAAAACATCGTCCGTGGTGTTCTGCCTGATGAATGCCCGCATGTCGTACATCACGGGTAAGTCATTGCCGAAGTAGTAGGCAATGCCCTGCATGTCGGGAGACGACGGGTATTGCGGATAGCCGTTGGTGAACTGGCTCAGGATGTCGTGCGTCCGCTGTGCCAACTGTGGCATGTATTGGGTCTCGATGACGGATAAGGGGACGCTGTAGCCGCTCAGATAGGAATGGCTGGTCACGTAATAGTCAGAATAGTAGTCGTAGTAGGTGTCGATGATGCCGCGATACAGGGCACTGCCGTTCTTATAGAACATCGGCACCATCTTGTCGTAGGGAGCGCCGTTGCCCGGAATCTCTGCGGGCGAACCGATGAGGTATTCCGTTGCGTTGCGCAGCTCGTAGCCCACCTCGGCACACATCATGTTACAGCAGTCGGCAAAGATGAAGTCCATCTTGGGCAGACTGCTCAGGGCCTCTGCCATCTGCGTGATGTTCATCCACCTCTCTATTTTGCTGCCGTCGTCGCTGCCGCTGTCCATGCCATAGGCGCGACGGCTGCTTACGACGGTGTCAGGGTCTACGGCCCAGCCGGTGGCATGTCCCCACAGCACCAGGCCAAAGCCGTCGGCGCTGATGCTGCTGGTCATCCAACTGATGACTTCACGAAACTTGGCAGGGTCGCACGAATAGAAATCGCTGCTGTAGCTATAGCGCTCAATGGCCTTTCCGCCATGAACCTCAATAATATAAGGTGTACCTTTGTACTTGCTGTCAGTTCCCAGACTGTCGATGAAGACAAACAGGCGCTGCTTGTCGGTCAGCAGCTTGGAGCCCTCGATGATTTCGTCCAGGTCTTTTTGCAGGTAGCGCACGCCACCAGCCGATTTCGTCAGGTTG
>JAEEGI010023907.1_pt1 | contig 11960 bp, 7 predicted proteins | sample 8958751 | NCBI WGS metagenome assembly JAEEGI01 (sample SAMN16246545, study PRJNA631951) | gut metagenome | biome: gut microbiome; feature: rumen; material: KS-attached | host: Bos | place: Iran: Karaj | collected 2018-10 | reverse complement strand
TCGAGTTGTGACGGGTTGTTTGGATGTCCGTAAAGCGCTCGTAATGACCAAGGTCGAGGTCCGTCTCCATACCGTCTGCCGTCACATAGCACTCGCCGTGTTCGTAAGGATTGAGTGTACCTGGGTCGATGTTGATGTAGGGGTCGAACTTCTGAATGGTGACCTTGTAGCCACGAGCTTGCAGCAACTTGCCGATACTCGCGGAGATGATGCCTTTGCCCAACGACGAAACGACACCACCGGTGACGAAGATATACTTTGTTTCCATATCGCCTGCCTTATTTATGTCACTTTTGTCTAATTCGGCACAAAGTTACGACATTTTGTTATATTTACAATATTTTATATTACAAAATGAAAAGAAAACCGTAAAATCATTGATAAATATCAATTTTTGCATGTTCAAATTATCCCTGTAGCACATTTGATTGTTTAGAATGACATGAGGGATGCTTAAACTTAACGTGTGAAGTTGGGCAACGACACACGTTAAGTTGAGCGATTACACGTGTCAAGTTGACAAACTACACGTGCGAGGTCAAGTTAGTTATAGTTTAGGGAGACATGCTTCAAATTGGATTATAACTCTCCGGTATTAAGCGAGAATGCAATTCCGAAGATGAAATAGAACTTGCCCGAACAGGGGTTGGAGGTCAGACCGGCATAGACGGGCAGGTGGTACTTCTGTTTGATGAGGAAGTCCTTCGTGGCCCGAAGCGAAACGTTGGTGCAGGCAAAGTCGTTGGCGCCGTAGCTCGTCGTGCGCCAAGGCACGATGCCGACCGTCCCCGTCCAGTCGAGCTTCGCCAGACGGAAAGGTGCCGATAGCTCGAAGTAGCTGCTGTAGGCTCGCTTGTCGCTGCCGTTCAAACCATCGTTGCCAGCAAAATTCGTGTACCATGTAGCGGAGAGGAAACCGAAATCGTAGCCTACGAAACCCTCCCAGATGTGCGTCGTCTTGTGTGCATGATACTGGAAATAAGTGCCTTCGGAAAACCAATAGTCGGTCACACCCACGCTGAATCCCTTGTGTTCGTACTTGAGGATCATGTCTAGCTCCTTGGTGTCGGAACTGTTGCTGATGCCTATGCTGCCCCATGCAGAGAGGCTGATGCCCTTGTAATCAACACCAAGAGTGGGCTGCAGGCTGAGGTCGCCGAGGTTCTGACCGCGCCAAATGTACTGGCTGACGAGGTCGGCACCGATGGTCAGACCCACCCCCTGCCCCTCCCTTGAAGGGAGGGGAGTAGTTTCCTGAGCAGACAGGGACATTAATGACAGAAATAATAGAGATATGATACTATATGACTTCGTTGTTTTCATTACTTTGAATTTATAAATAGTTATGTTGTTTCGATATTCTTTTTACACCCCTCCCTACAAGGGAGGGGCAGGGGGTGGGTCTTTAATTGTAACAAAGTTCCCCATGTTCATACACGTCCAGCCCTTCGTCCTCAATACGGGCAGGCACCCGAAGGCCGTGAAGTTTCTTGATGCCAAAGAAGAGAAGGAAGCCGCAAGCAGCAGCCCAAAGGTCGATGACAAGGGTGCCGAAGCATTCAGCCCCAAAGAAACCCCAGCCGTGACCGTAGAGAGCGCCGTTGCTCGTAGAGAGAAGGCCGGTCATCAACGTGCCGAGGATACCACAGACACCATGAACGGAGCTGGCACCAACAGGGTCGTCGATATGCAACACATGGTCGATGAACTCGATGGAAAAGACCAAAACCGTTCCGCAGACAAGGCCAATGACGACAGCCCCAAAGGGCGAGACAAGGTCGCAACCTGCCGTAACACCCACAAGACCTGCCAGTACGCCGTTCAACGTCAGGGAGAACGAAGGCTTCTTGTACTTCAGCCAGGTCACAAACATCGTGGCGGCACCTCCAGCAGCTGCGGCGAGGTTGGTCGTCAGAAAGACATGACAGATGGCCTGACGGTTGACGGCTCCGCTGGCAGCCAACTGTGAACCGGGGTTGAAGCCGAACCATCCCATCCAAAGGATAAAGACACCCAGGGCCGCAAGGGTCAGCGAGTGGCCTGGAATGGCACGGCTGCTGCCGTCCTTTGCATATTTGCCTCGACGCGCTCCTAATGCCATCGCTCCAATCAAAGCGAGCACGCCACCCACACTATGCACGATGGCGGAGCCTGCGAAGTCGTGGAAGACGCTGCCAAAGGTCTGCATCATGAAGCTGTCGGCTGCATCGTTGCAGAGCCAGCCGCCGCCCCATGTCCAGTGGCCTTCGATGGGATATATCAGTAATGATATGATGGCGCTGTAGATGACGTACATCGAGAACTTCGTCCGCTCTGCCATCGCGCCGCTGACTATCGTGGCACTCGTGGCACAGAACACAGTCTCGAAGATGAGGAAACCCTCGACAGGCAGGTCGCCTTTATAGAAAGAGAGGTCGCCCCAATTGGGGTTCCCGATGAAGCCTGCGCCGTCGGAACCGAACATGAAGCCAAAGCCCACGAACCAGAACAGCAAGGAGCCGAACATGAAATCTACAAAGTTCTTGAACAGGATGTTGGCCGTGTTCTTGCTTCGGGTAAAGCCTGCCTCGCAAAGAGCAAAGCCAGGCTGCATGAAGAACACAAGCATAGCTGCCAATAACATCCATACAGTATCTAATGAAAGTGCTATATCGTTCATAATTTATGTGTTTTTGTTATCCTTATACTTTATTTCTTGTCCCTCAATACCGTGTCGCCATGTTCACCTGTACGGATGCTCCATGTGTCGATCATGTCGCTGACAAAGATGCGGCCGTCGCCAACCTCGCCCGTATGAGCCGTCTCGATAATGACTTTTACCGTAGGCTCCACAAACTGGTCGCGGCAAACAATGGTCAGCGCCACACGCTCGATGACATCCGTCGAATACTGGACTCCACGATAGATGCGTTCCTGTCGGCTCTGACCGATACCGTGTACGTCGTGATACTCAAACCAATCAATGTCCGAAGAAAGTAATGCTTCCTTGACTTCCTCGAACTTAGTCTTTCTGATGATTGCTTCAATCTTCTTCATACTTTAAACTGTAATTAAATGAGCGTCCTTAGTGTCACATTGCAATGTTTCGCCTGCAAAGGTAAGACAAAACGTTAGAACAATCGCAAGATATAACACAAAAAGAAACAAAAGCACATGCAATAATTGATATATGTCAATAATTCTTGGTTTAAAAGCACGTTTTGTCACAAATATTGGCCAACTTTAAGTAATTTGTCATATCTTTGCAGCAGAAAACAAACAAAGTGACATAAAAGGGCACCAAATACAGAGCAGAATGAAACAGAAGATACCGTTTACAAAGATGCATGGTGCAGGCAACGACTACATCTACGTTAATACATTATTATATAATATAGAGGAACCGTCGGAGCTGGCACGCCTTTGGAGTGACCGCCATAAAGGAATCGGGTCTGACGGACTTGTGCTGATCGGTCGCAGCCCCATTCCCGAGGCCGACTTCTCCATGCGCATCTTCAATGCCGACGGCTCAGAAGCGATGATGTGCGGCAATGCTTGTCGCTGCATCGGGAAGTATCTTTATGAACGGACCCACCCCTGGCCCCTCCCTTGCATGGAGGGGAATGGTTACCAAGAGACGATAATTCGCCTGCTCACGCTCTCTGGCATCAAGTTGCTCTTCCTGCATATCGTTAACGGCATCGTAGAAAGCGTGACGGTTGATATGGGTGAGCCGGTATTCGATAACGAAGAGCAGTTCCTCCCCCTAAAGGGGGTCGGGGGGTCCGAAGGGAATTCTCTTTTCGTCTCGATGGGCAATCCGCACTATGTTGTATTTACAGACGATGTGGATGCAGTTGAGGTCCAAGGACGTGAACTTGAACACCACCCTGCGTTTCCCGAACGCGCAAACATCGAATTTGCCGAAATGCGTCCTGACGGCATTCGAGTGCGCGTTTGGGAGCGCGGAAGTGGTATCACGATGGCATGCGGCACAGGAGCCTGTGCCGTGGCTGTGGCAGCATCGAAGACAGGACGGGCCGACAGGACGAGTCGCATCATCATGGACGGCGGCACGCTTGAAGTCGAATGGCGTGATCAGGACAATCACGTCTATCTGACCGGTCCGGCGGAGTTCGTGTTTGAAGGGGAGATTGAACAGACCCTCCCCCTTACCCCTCCCTTGCAGGGCGGGGAGTAATTACTTAACAAGAATTGATAATACACAAATATATGATAACTATGATTAAACACAACGATAGCCCAAAGCATTCCACTCCCTTCCCTGCAAGGGAGGGGCAAGGGGGAGGGTCTCTGATTAACGAGAATTTCTTGAAACTATCCGAGTCCTATCTCTTTACCGAGATTGCTCGGAAGGTGAATGCTTATAAGGAGGAACATCCGAAGGCAGACATCATCAGCCTTGGCATTGGCGATGTGACGCAGCCGCTCGCCCCGGCAGTCATCGAGGCATTGCACAAGGCGACGGACGAGATGGCCTCGGCTGCCTCGTTCAGAGGCTATGGTCCAGAGCGCGGCTACGAATTCCTGCGTGAAGCCATCGTAGAGAATGATTTCCGTTCAAGAGGCATAGACATCGAGGCAGACGAAGTGTTCGTCAGCGACGGCGCGAAGAGTGACACAGGAAACTTCCAGGAACTGCTCTCCCGAGAATGTGTGATAGCTGTTACAGACCCTGTCTATCCGGTATATATTGATGCTAACACGATGGCGGGAAGAGAGGTCGTCAAGCTTCCTTGCACGGCAGAGAATGGTTATGTGCCTAAGTTGCCAACTGGACATGTGGACGTTATCTACCTCTGTTACCCAAACAATCCGACGGGCACGACGCTCACTAAAGAACAATTGAAAGTGTGGGTAGATTATGCCATTCGCGAGAACGCGCTTATCTTCTATGATGCCGCCTACGAGGCTTATATACAAAGCGAGGAAGTTCCTCACAGCATCTACGAGATTCCTGGCGCGAAGCAATGTGCTGTGGAGTTCCACTCTTATTCCAAGACGGCAGGCTTCACAGGCATCCGATGCGGATATACTGTGGTTCCAAAGGCATTAAGGTTGCCACTCAACAAACTTTGGAACCGCCGTCAATCGACGAAATTCAACGGCACAAGCTATCTTGCCCAGAGGGCTGCCGAAGCTATATATACACCTGAAGGCAAGCAACAAATAAAGGCCACGATTGCCTATTATATGGAGAATGCACGCATGATGCGAGAGGCGTTGACAGGCATGGGCTTCAAGGTCTATGGCGGCATAGATGCGCCTTACCTTTGGATGCAAACGCCAAAGCCTCACCCCCTAACCCCCTCTCCCGTGGGCGAGGGGGAAACCTCCAGCATGAGTTCGTGGGAGTTCTTCGACTGGATGCTTCATTCTGCACATGTCGTCTGCACTCCAGGCGTTGGTTTTGGTGCTCGGGGAGAAGGCTACGTGCGACTCACAGCCTTTGGAACACATGAGAATACAGAAAAGGCGCTTCGTCGAATTGCAAACAGATTGTGAAAAATGACTACCCTCTATCGTGCCACATTTTTGAGTCGCATGGGGGCCTCAAAAACGCCGCGTGCGGCGATGGCAAATTCCGCGTGCGGCGATGACCATTTCCGCGTGCGGCGATTGCAATCTCCGCGTGCGGCGTTTTTCGACACCCCACACGGCACTATTTTTCCCCTAATAGATGGTTGTACGATAGTGGATTTTTAATATACCCAAACACATGACAAAAGGTTTATATCAAGAAGCATACGAACACGATGCCTGCGGCGTAGGTATGGTGGTGAACATTCACGGCGGCAAGAGCCATGAACTTGTTGATAATGCATTGAAGGTGCTGGAGAACATGGAGCATCGTGGTGCAGAGACGCGTGACAAGACAGGCGACGGAGCCGGCATCATGGTGCAGATTCCGCATGAGTTCATTCTCCTGCAAGGCATTCCTGTACCCGAGAAAGGCCGGTACGGCACGGGGCTTGTGTTCCTTCCGAAAGACGAAAAGGCTCAGCAAACGATACTGAGCATAATGATAGAAGAGATTGAGCGCGAGGGACTGGAGCTGATGCATGTCAGGACTGTGCCGACATGTCCCGAAGTCTTGGGCGTGGGAGCGAGAGACGTTGAGCCTGACATCAAGCAAATCTTCGTGAAGAAGACTCACCCCCAACCCCTCCCTTGTAGGGAGGGGAGTAGTTACCTTCAAGACGAGAACACGCTGTTTGAGCGCACATTATATATAATAAGGAAGCGAATAGAGAACCGCGTGACGGGGATGGCGAAGAGTTGCGTTGACAACGCAACATGCGGGACATGGGAGGACTTCTACATCTGCTCGCTTTCTTCGAAGAACATCATCTACAAGGGCATGTTGACTTCCGGTCAACTGCGAAGATACTTCCCCGACCTGTCAAGCCCATACTTTACGAGCGGACTTGCCCTCGTGCATTCCCGTTTCTCTACCAATACCTTCCCGAAGTGGAAGCTGGCGCAGCCCTTCCGCCTGTTGGCACATAATGGTGAAATCAATACCATTCGAGGCAATCGTGGATGGATGAAGGCAAGAGAGAGTGTGCTCAGCAGCGAGGCCTTGGGCGACATCAAGGACTTGCGGCCTATCGTTCAGGATGGCATGAGCGACTCGGCAAGCCTTGACAATGTCTTCGAGTTCCTCACGATGAGCGGTCTCTCGCTGCCCCAGGCAATGGCAATACTTGTGCCCGAAAGCTTCAACGACAAGAATCCGATAAGCGAGGACCTCAAGGCTTTCTACGAATATCATTCCATATTGATGGAGCCGTGGGATGGTCCTGCTGCGCTACTCTTTAGTGACGGACGCTATGCAGGCGGCATGCTTGACAGAAACGGCCTCCGTCCCAGTCGCTATACGATTACGAAGCAAGGCATAATGGTAGTGGCTTCGGAAGTCGGTGTGATGGACTTCGAGCCAAGCGACGTTGTCAGCAAAGGACGCTTGCAGCCTGGTAAGATTCTGCTCATCGACACGCAGGAAGGCAAGATTTACTATGACGGCGAGATAAAAGAACAACTGGCAAAGGCGCACCCCTATCGCGAATGGCTCCAGGCGAACCGCATCCAGTTGGAGAAGCTCAAGAGCGGCCGGCATGTCGAGAATTCTGTCCCGAACTACGAACGCAAACTCATCAACTTCGGCTTCGGTCAGGAAGACATCGACAGGACGATTGTCCCGATGGCCACAGCAGGCCAGGAGCCTGTGGCAGCGATGGGCAACGACACGCCGCTGGCAGTCATCAGCGACCGTCCGCAGATTCTCTTCAACTACTTCCGTCAGCAGTTCGCCCAGGTAACAAACCCTGCCATCGACCCCATTCGCGAGGAACTGGTGATGTCGTTGACGGAGTACATCGGAGCCGTTGGCACAAACATCCTGACGCCCGATGCGTCGAACTGCAAGATGGTAAGGCTGCCTCAGCCTGTGCTCACGAACACACAGCTCGATATATTATGTAATATAAGGTACAAGGGGTTCAAGACAATCAAGTTGCCAATGACATTCAGACCCACCCCCCAACCCCTCCCTTGTAGGGAGGGGGGCGATTACTCTCAAGCAGGTGAGGCGTTGGGCATGGCGTTGGACAAACTCTGTAAAAATGCGGAGGAAGCTGTTGATAATGGCTATAACTATATTATATTAACGGATAAAATAGATGATGCAGAGGTATCTGCTCCCCTCTCTACAAGGGAGGGGCAAGGGGGTGGGTCTGTCTTTATCCCGTCGCTATTGGCTGTTTCAGCCGTTCATCACTATTTGATTTCCGTCGGCAAGCGTGTACAAACGGCTCTTGTCGTAGAGAGTGGCGAAATTCGCGAAGTGATGCACGCCGCTTTGCTGCTGGGCTATGGCGCGAGTGCCATTTGTCCTTACATGACTTTTGCAGTCTTGGACGACCTCGTGAAGCAGCATAAGATTCAGGAGGAATACGCTACCGCTGAAGCCAACTATATCAAGGCCGTCGATAAAGGCCTGAAGAAGGTGATGAGCAAGATGGGTATTTCTACCATACGCTCGTATCGGGGCGCAAAGATATTCGAGAGCATCGGACTTAGCGAGGATTTGCTCAGGAGGTACTTCGGCACAGAGGTAAGCACCATTGGTGGCATCGGACTGAAGGAGATTGCAAGGGATGCGATTCGCTTGCACGAGGAGGCATTTGGTTTGGTATGTCGCGTTGCCAACGCGACAAACGGAACGCCAGTCCTCCAGAACAACGGGCAGTTCTCTTGGCGAAAGGATGGCATCAAGCACGCCTGGAATCCTGAAACCATCGCCAAGTTGCAGATTGCTTGTCGCACAGGCTCCTACGAGAAGTTCAAGGAGTGGGCAAAGTCTGTGGATGAGAAAGAATCCCCCATCTTCCTTCGCGACTTCCTCGGTTTTAAGAAAGTAACTGCTCCCCTCTCTACAAGGAAGGGGCTGGGGGGTGGGTCCTCCATCCCCATCGACGAGGTGGAGCCGGTGGAAAGCATCGTCCGGCACTTTGTGACAGGTGCCATGTCGTTTGGCGCATTAAGCATTGAGGCACATGAGGCTTTGGCGTTGGCCATGAACAAACTTGGCACACGCAGCAATACTGGCGAAGGTGGTGAGGATAACGCCCGCTATCATTCGGAAGTGGATGGTGTGTCGCTTTCCAGCAAGACAAAGCAGATTGCATCAGGTCGGTTTGGCGTGACGGCAGAGTACCTTGTGAATGCTGAGGAGATTCAGATTAAGGTGGCACAAGGTGCAAAGCCTGGCGAGGGCGGACAGTTGCCCGGCTTCAAAGTGAACGAGATTATTGCCAAGACACGTAACGCTATTCCGGGCATCAGCCTCATCTCTCCGCCACCTCATCACGACATCTACAGCATCGAAGACCTTGCACAACTCATCTTCGACCTGAAGAACATCAATCCGACAGCTGCGGTCAGCGTCAAACTGGTTGCCGAAAGTGGTGTTGGAACCATTGCCGCTGGTGTGGCAAAGGCAAAGGCCGACCTCATCGTCATTAGTGGTGCTGAGGGTGGAACGGGTGCAAGTCCTGCAAGCAGTATGCGTTTTGCTGGCATCAGTCCTGAGATTGGACTGGCCGAGACACAGCAGACACTTGTAAAGAATGGCTTGCGCAGTCAAGTTCGCCTGCAGACTGACGGACAATTAAAGACTGCCAAGGACGTCATCATCATGGCCATGCTTGGCGCAGACGAGTTCTCTTTCGGCACTTTGCCACTCATTGTTTTGGGTTGTGTGATGATGCGCAAGTGCAATACCAACACCTGCCCTGTAGGTGTGGCTACGCAAGACGAACGCCTCCGTGCTCGTTTTATGGGCAAGTCGGAGTACGTGGTCAACTTCTTTACCTTCCTCGCCCAGCAGGTACGCGAGTACCTCGCTGAAATCGGCGTCCGCAAATTAAAGGATATCATCGGCCACACGGAACTGATAGAAGCAACTGTGCCCGTCGGTTCTCCGACGGGGGATGCTGCCGCCGACAAATGGCGCACCATCGACTTCTCCCGTCTCCTTTATCAGCCCGCCACAGACAAGCCTCTCCATTGGGACAGAAGCGAGTTTACAAAGGTCTGTGGCGTCAAAGATGAGGAGATAATTAAGGAGGTGCAGAAGAGTATCGACGAGCAGGAAGAAACAACGCTCGACTTTGCCATCAAGAATACCGACCGCGCTGTGGGCACGATGCTTTCGGGAGTTATTGCCAAGAAATATGGTGAGGCAGGACTGCCGGACGGAACTATCAACATCAAGTTCAAGGGTTCTGCAGGGCAATCGTTTGGCGCTTTTGCTGTGAAAGGACTGAGCCTGAGGCTCGAAGGAGAGGCTAACGACTACTTTGGCAAAGGTCTGAGCGGAGGTCGCATCAGCATCCTGCCTCCTCGTGCCGCTGTGCTCGGCGGTTTTCCCGCCGAGGATAACATCATCGCTGGCAACACGGGGCTTTATGGCGCTACAAGTGGAGAACTATACGTCAACGGACAGGTCGGCGAGCGCTTTGGCGTGCGAAACAGCGGAGCGATTGCTGTCATCGAAGGCGCAGGCGACCATTGCTGCGAATACATGACAGGCGGACGCGTTGTGGTTCTTGGTAAGACTGGGCGCAACTTCGCAGCCGGAATGAGTGGCGGCGTGGCTTACGTCTATGACCCAAACCACACTTTCGACTACTTCTGCAACATGGATATGGTGGAGATAAACCTTGTGGAGGATACGGTCTCGCGCAAGGAACTGCTCGAACTTATCCGTCAGCATTACCTCCACACAGGTTCTGCCCTTGCAGGACGAATGCTCGACGACTGGCAACACTACGTCGAGGATTTCATCCAGGTTGTACCTATCGAGTACAAGCGCGTCTTGCAAGAAGAGCAGATGGCAAAGCTTTCGCAGAAGATTGCAGAAGTTCAGAGAGACTACTAATGTTCAATGTTCAATTATCAATGTTCAATAGATAAGATGGGAAATCCGAAAGCATTTCTGACTGTGCCTCGCAAGGAGGCTGGATACAGACCTATTCACGACCGCATACATGATTTCGGCGAAGTGGAACAGACGCTCAACACACGCGACCGGCAGGAACAGGCCAGCCGTTGCATGGATTGCGGCGTGCCTTTCTGCCATTGGGCTTGCCCGCTTGGCAACAAAGACCCTGAATGGAACGATGCACTCTATCGTAGCGAGTGGGAAACAGCCTACAAGTTATTGAAGAAGACCAATCCTTTCCCAGAGTTCACAGGTCGCATCTGTCCGGCTCTTTGCGAGAAGGCTTGCGTGCTCTATCATACAACGGGCGAGGCTGTCACCAACCGTGAGAATGAATGTGCTATTGCCGAGAGAGCCTTCCAGGAAGGATATGTGACCATTGAGCACCCCAAGCGCAACGGACTTCGTGTAGCTGTCGTCGGTAGTGGTCCTGCTGGCCTTGCCGCTGCAAATGCCCTCAACTATATGGGTTACGAGGTGACTGTCTTCGAGAAGAACGAAGCCGCTGGCGGACTCCTGCGTTATGGCATCCCCAATTTCAAGCTAAATAAGAAAATCATCGACCGCCGCATCAGCGTCATGGAGCAGGAAGGCATAACCTTCAAGTATAATTCTGAATACTCAGATTATTCTGATTATTCTGAGTTCTCGGCAGTCGTAATCGCTACCGGCACACCAACCGCTCGCAACCTCAACATTCCTGGCCGTGAGCTAAAAGGCGTGCATCTTGCTCTTGAACTGCTCTCTCAGCAGAACCGTGTTCTTGCCGGCATAGAGTTCTGTAAAGAAGAACGCATCACGGCAAAGGGCAAGGATGTTCTCGTCATCGGCGGCGGCGATACGGGTAGCGACTGCATCGGCACGGCTCATCGTCAGGGCTGCAAGAGTGTGACGCAGATTGAGATAATGCCCAAGCCGCCAGTCGGTCACAATCCTGCTACGCCTTGGCCCAACTGGCCTGTCATCCTTAAGACAACCAGCAGCCACGAAGAAGGCTGCACACGCCGTTGGAACATCAATACCCTCGAGTTCCTCGGAGAGAATGGAAAGGTGACAGGCGTCAAGGTGCAGGAGATAGAATGGAAGCCGGCTTCCCCCCAAGGGGGGACGGGAGGGGGGCCTGGACGACCGTTGATGGTGGAAAAAAACGAGCCGGAAATCATCAAGGCCGACCTTGTTCTGTTGGCAATGGGCTTCCTTAAGCCCGAACATCCCGAGTACCCTGAGAATGTCTTCGTATGTGGTGATGCTGCTAATGGCGCTTCGCTTGTGGTGAGAGCCATCGCATCAGGACTTCAGACGGCTAAACGAGTTAACGAATACTTAAGTAAACAATAATCATTCACCCTTTAACAAAACAAGATTATGGCAAACGATTTGAGATTTCAGGTTGTCGGCGAGGCGTTCAAGAAGAAGCCTCTTGACGTAAAAGCACCAAGTGAAAGACCTTGCG